>Ga0209794_1000849_pt1 | contig 32302 bp, 32 predicted proteins | sample EBPBio232013_DNA_FD_185869 | JGI IMG/M metagenome (GOLD analysis project Ga0209794, IMG submission 185869) | Wastewater treatment Type I Accumulibacter community from EBPR Bioreactor in Madison, WI, USA - Reactor 1_5/23/2013_ DNA (SPAdes)... | ecosystem: Engineered > Bioreactor > EBPR >... | reverse complement strand
TTTTCATTGAAAAAAGTTCTTGTCATCCACGTCGGCTTTTGGCATAGAGCCGGCCTCCGGCGAATTCAACCGGTCTGGACGCGGGTGTAGCTCAGGGGTAGAGCACAACCTTGCCAAGGTTGGGGTCGAGGGTTCGAATCCCTTCGCCCGCTCCAGTTTTCTCCCGGAAAACCAACGGTTTGAACCTCGCGAAGCTCGCGAGGGCTTGGTGACAAAGCTCTCGGTGTTGATCATTGTCACCACATTGTCACCAGCGTGAAGACTGCTCAGGGCATCTCGGGGAAGCTCAAGGCGAGAGCTTGAAAATTTCCGCTACACTTCGGGCTTAGATCAAGCGGCAGCGCAATGGCGCTTCATTCGCAGTGGCTCGGTGACTTTGGCGTGAATCGCCGTTCGGTGCATTCCAAACCAACAAACTCATGTCAGCAACGGCTAGCGGCCTTGCCGCCGCAGAACCACTCGCTCGCATAAGCCGCTGATCCCTAGGCGCGAAGCCTGTCCTCTTTCAATCAACCCGTGAAGGGTCCGCTACGCATGCGCGTGCGGCCGCAGCGGTGCTGCGGTGATTGCGGCCAGGCCCCGGCCTGTGGGGCGACTGTCGAGCGGGGTGGTCCCGCTCCAAGGCAGGAGCCGCAACATGCCACTGGCAACCGCACAATCGCTTGGCTGGAACCTCTCCCGAACGCTGATGACGGTTATCGTCCTCATCGAAACCAACCAGGGCTACTTCGTGATCCCCGCTGACGAATTTGATGGCGACCCCGAACAGGTGGTTCGCGAATATGATCCCTTCGCCCGCTAGTCTCCGGCGAATGCTGCCTTTTCGGCCTGCACTCTGCCGTGCTATCCTTGCACCGCAGAATGCGCTGAGGTGGTGGTGGCGAGCGCGTCCAGACAAGGGACGCTTATGACCTTTCTCCTCATCCTCGGGGCCGTCGCCGGTCTCTACATGCTTGCGCTGCTTTTCCGCCTCGCGAGCTATGCACTGCCAGTCTATGCCGGCATCGGTTGTGCATTCTTGCTGCTCCGCCATGACTATGGGCATCTCGCCGCCATTGCTGGCGGTCTGTCGGCCGGCATTTCCACCCTACTGCTCGGCCAATACCTCATTGCCCTTATTCGTTCTCCCTTGCTGCGTTCCGGGATCGCGCTTCTCTTTGCCATTCCGGCAGCCATTGCAGGTTTTCAAGCCGCACATGCCCTTGGATCGCTGGCAACGGACGACGGCGCGCTGCTGGTAGTTTTCGGATCCATTGCTGCCCTGGCCACATCCTTCTCGGCATGGCGCAGCGTAACGATGTCTGGGCATGATACGCGCGTTCCAGCGAATACGAACGATCCGGTGAGTGGCGATGCTCATGCAGGCCGATCGATGTCGACCGAATGATCGCGTGAGGGGGCAATCCTGCTGGTCCTGGAACTCGTTCTTCGTTGCCCAGCTTGGTTTGCAGATTCCCGTCAGCGGACACCCAAACATTTGCATGCGATCAGCATCTGGCATCCATTCCGGCAGAACCGACCAGTGCGGCCTCTTTCGATCCGCGCCCATGTCAGCAAGACGCTTCGCTTGGCAGGCTTGCCGCAACGGTGCCTGCCGAACTTTCTTCCCCCGGCGTACCGCCGTTCCTCGCGAGACAAGAAAGTCCGGCCACACCGTCCTCCGCTAAAGCTGCGGGCTAAAGCTGCGGCGCCTGCCACTGGCTGACCTTCATCCGCGCATCGAGGCCGCACTGGAGCGGTCCGACCAACGGAAAGGAAACACCAATGGCAAAGATCGGCAACTTCAAGAAGGTTTCGGGAGAATTCCGTGGCCAGATCGCCACGCTTGCACTGCAAGCCAAATCAGTCCGTATCGCAGCAGAAGAAAGCGCCAGCTCGAATGCCCCCAGCCACCGCGTATTCGTCGGCAATGTCGAAATCGGCGCGGCATGGGAAAAACGCACCCAGGATGACCGGCCTTATCTCTCGATCAAGCTCGACGATCCGAGCTTTGTAGCTCCCATCTTCGCCCAGCTCTTCGAAGCCGAAGACGGCAGCTACGATCTGGTCTGGAGCCGCCCCGCACGACGCAGCGAAAGCTGACCAAGCAAAGTCATCGCCCGGGTAAAACCGGGCGATGACGAATCCCTAGTATATTGGGTGGCAGTATATTAGGGTTCCGCCGACCCACGAAGCATGAAGCTTCGGGAGATTTTTGCGACGAATTTAAGGCGAATGCGTCACGCCAGTGGGCTTTCGCAGGAGGAACTAGCGCACCGTGCTGGGCTTAACCGCAACTATGTCGGTCTGCTTGAACGCGCAGCGAATTCGCCCACGCTCGACACGGTTGAGCGACTCGCAGAGGAACTCGTCGTCGACCCTGCCCGATTTTTCGACAAGGCTGGCGAACAGTGACCGCAATCTAGCGCCCGTTCGCAGATTCGACACTCCAACTTTACAATTTTTCAACGACAGCAATCAAATGCTTGTTACTTCGAGGTGGTTTCCCGACCACAGTCCGTCTCAGCTTATGCGGCTAAGCGCATAATGCTCTGCGGATTTAGGGGGAAGTGTGGACTACTTCACCGCTCGTGTTGCGGAGTTACTGCGAGTATTATCGCTCAACGCTTAGGAGGGACCCATGACGGCTCCTGACTTCGAAGATCAACCACCGCAGACGGACCGGCTTAGCGCTTATGACGAGCGACACCTCGTCACCTATTTGCGTTTGCTGGACGCAGAGAAAGACGGTGCGCATTGGGAAGAGGCGGTGGCGATCATCTTCTCTATCGATCCCACCAGGGAGCCCGAGCGCGCCAAGCTGGTTTACGATGGCCACCTTGCCCGTGCCAAATGGATGACAGAGAGCGGATACCGCCATTTGCTAGACAACCGTACGAACTAAACTCCGGACGATCCATCATTCCAGGGCAATCGATTGTGCTGGTATCGCTGATAGCGCGCCACTGACTCCGGCACTTCTCGGACCTTGCCAGTAACATGATCGTCCGACTCCAAAAAACCTCACAGGAGAGCTGTGATGGAGGAGAAGCCCGACTGGCGTTCGGAGAGTTACGCCAAAGCCTTTGAAGCACACGACCGTGCGGACTTCGCGCAGGAATTCCTGCGCCGCAATCCTGACTATCGCGACCAATATGCTCGTGCCATCGACGCAGCGCCCATAGCGCGCAAACGTCTGGCCAAGCACTGGGGGTTGGTCTTTCGCAGTTGACCCTGAACATACCGCCACGCACAGCCCCGCCATCTGGGACCCTTCCACCTCCGCTTCAATAATCCGGCTGCAACCGGAATCAGCCAAGATTGGCAGGTTCAACAAGCTTACCGTTGGCAAAGGTGCGACACTGATCGCCTGCCATATCACCGAGCAAGCGTCACATCTGGTGCTGACGTTGGGCGGACGACGCTATCGGCTAACCATCCCAACAGAAGCATCGGATACTGACCCGCTCACCTATATGTTGCCTGCGGATACCTTCTGGGAACTGCGCCGGGCCGCAATGTCGGCCTTCCATGAACATATTCATCTTGGTCGGCTGCGGCAGCGACCAGTTTCTCTCGAGCCCGGGCCATCCGAACGCTGGCGCTTGGTACAATGGTTGAGGCTGCTCGATGCATTGCCTGAAGGTGTCAGCGCACGTGAACTCGCAGTTGACCTGATTGCCCGCGATGCGCGCCACTACTCGGCAGCTGAATGGGATGGCTCAAGCGAACGCAAGCGGATTGCCCGCTGGCACCGTCAAGCGCTCGCAGCACGCGACGGCGGCTACCGTCGCCTGTTGAACGGCATCTGATCGGGACATTCCAGACAGTCTCGGTATGTCCGTTCACCCAATCCTCTGAAAATCCGATCTCTCGCCTCCTGCTCGCCGGTCCACCCCCGTGTGTCCGGCACTTCACAGGAGGATCATCATGGATGGAGAATTTGTACCCGTCGTTCCGCGCTACGTCCGAACGCCCGACGCAGCCGTTCACCTTGGGCTTTCCGCGCGCACCCTGGAAAAGCATCGGTGCTACGGCACAGGGCCAGCCTTTCACAAGCTGGGGCGCCGGATCGTCTATGCCATTACCGATCTGGACGCCTGGGCACAGAATGGACGCCGGAATTCGACGTCGGACCCTGGAAAAGGCATCTGTCTGTCCGCCCGGCCGGTGCGCCGCTGATGCGAGCTTCGGGCACTACAGCGCAGCTTGAGCTGTTCCGCTCGGCTCCAGGTGAAATCGCCGCACGGGATGCGCAGGATCTCATGGCATGGCCCTTCTTCAGCCTCGCCAAGACACGGCGCTGCACACCTATCGATTTCACGATGGGAGCGACGTGGATTTCGGTCGAGGCCGTGCCGGAGCATGGCATGGCAACAATTTGGGACGCCGATATCCTCATCTGGGCAGCCAGCCAGCTCGTCGAGGCCCGCGATGCAGGAAGACCCACGTCGCGCCTTATTGCAGCTCGACCGCACGAAATCCTGACCTTCATCGGACGGGGGACCGGCAAGGACCATTATGAGCGGCTGCGCGCAGCGCTGGACCGGCTGCAATCCACCACCGTTGCGACGTCAATCCGGCAACAGCACCAACGTCGCCGTCACCGTTTCTCCTGGATCAACGAATGGCGGGAGACATCCGACGACCATGGTCGCGCGACCGGCATCGAGATGATCCTGCCAGACTGGTTCTATGCAGGCGTGCTCGACAGAGGGCTAATCCTGACCATCGATCGCGCCTATTTCAGCCTGACTGGCGGCGTCGAGCGTTGGCTTTACCGGATTGTGCGCAAGCATGGCGGGCATCAGCGTGGTGGCTGGAGCTTTGACGTTCCGCACCTCCATCTCAAATCAGGCTCGCTCTCGCCGCTCAAGCAATTCGCGTTCGAGCTGCGCACGATCGTCCGGCAGCAATCGCTGCCGGGCTACCATTTGAGCCTCGAGCACAGCTTCGGCCGCGAGCGGCTGATTTTCAAACCCGTCCCCGTCGACTCGTTCATCGCTGCAGCCCGGCGCGTTGGCTTGCCTGTGGAGAAGTTGCCATGACGCTCGGCCTATCGAAAACCGCCAGACTCGGCCCATCGGAAACCGGATCCTCGGCCTATCGGAAACCGGATTGTGCCGGAAGCCCCCGGAAATCTGCGAAAAATCGGATGCTCTCTAACGATGCTAATAGAAAAGAATCCTCCGGATTCTTGCTAACGGCTTGGCCGCCTGTGGAAAAAGCTGGCGCAGCGCCGACGCTTCCAGGCCTCGGGATCGCCGCTTTGCGCTCAGGGTCGGGACGGCAATCATGAGCAGTCCGGCATTGCAACGGTCTGCCGCCAGACCGCAACCACGCAGCGCATTGACCGAGGTCGAACTGACCTGGATTGAGAAGCGCTACGAGCAATGGATCCGCTTCGGCCGCATGGCGACGGATCGGATCATCAACCGCCGCACACGCATCGTCGGCTTCCGTCCTGGGACAACCTTTGCATTTGTGCGCTGGTTGTCGAACGACTTCGGAACGGTTCACTCCAGCATCGACATCGTCACCGCCGTCACGCCCGGCGAACCCTACACGACGCTGCCCTTCGTGCGCCCGGGCGGTGAGATCCTGTTGCATATCGAAGGCTGGCCCAAGGTCGCCCAAGTGCTCCAGGCCATTGATGCCGTAGAAGCTGCCGGGGTCGATCCGTGCGACGCATCACCCGATCATTGGCGCCATGTCTGCAACCGCTTGAGCGCCGGAATGCCGGCTCGCGCCTATACGGCTGAGCGCCACGCAGCCTGGCTTCGGCGCAAGGCGCTCGAAGCGTGAGCCGCCGTCCGTATCTGCGCGCGACGATGCTGTCGGCAGGCCTGTTCAGCACCGGATTTGCCGCCATCGCTGTCCTGTCACCGCGACCGCAGTTGATGTGGAACGCGAGCGCCAGCGCGCCCATCGGCCTTTACCGGATCGACAGCGATGCGCCTGTGACCCTCGGCCAGCTCGTCGCCGTCAAGCCTAGCGCCGAGATCGCCCAGTTCCTCAACGACCGCCGCTATTTGCCGTCCGGCGTGCCGCTCATGAAGCATGTCGCGGCTTTGCCGGGTCAGCAGGTCTGCCGCGTCGGTGCAGTCGTCACGATCGATGGACGGCCAATGGCCGTGGCCAAACTGCAGGACCGTATGGGCCGCGCATTGCCTGTCTGGCGCGGCTGCCATCGGGTCCGTGCCGGTGAAATCTTCCTCCTTAATCCTGCCCCCGACAGTCTCGATGGGCGCTATTTCGGGGTGCTGCCAGCAGCAGGCCTGATCGGCATCGCGCGCCCGGTCCTCACACGCAATGCCCCTGGGGAGCCGCTGCGCTGGCGCATGCCGAACAGACCCGCCGCTTTCCCCAACACCAACCAGGAGATCAAGCCATGATGATCGGCGACTTTCAATCCACGCAGGACGGCTTTGCAGGCCGCATCAGGACGCTCATACTTGATGCTGCTGTGACACTTGTTCCAGCGCCTGCAAACGACAGCGAGAATGCGCCCGACTGGCGCGTTCTGCTTGGCGATGCGGACACCGGCATCGAAATCGGTGCGGGATGGAATCGCACCGGCGAGCGCGCCGGCGCCTATGTCGCGGTGCAGATCGATGACCCGGCTTTTGTCCAGCCTTTGCGCGCCAATCTACTGCGCTCGATAGGTCGGCATGACGAGCATCACCTGCTCTGGTCACGTCCGACACATCGTGATCGGAGATAACCATGGATCGTCGTTCGCGCTCCGCGAGCAGGCGGCGTCCATTGCGGATCGCATATCGCCTGCACCGCTATCTGCTCCTTCCCGGTCTCTGCGTCGCACTAGGTGTCAGTTCAGTGGCTGCACCTCAGGCAGCGTCTACTACCGGGCCAGACCAGTTCATGGCCCATCCCTATGCACCGCATGTCGCGGAAGCCTCCCAGCGCTTCGGGATACCCGAACTCTGGATCTGGGCGGTCATGCGGGCTGAAAGCCGGGGCAATTCACGCGCGGTTTCGCCAGCAGGAGCGATGGGCCTGATGCAGATCATGCCAGGCACTTGGGCAATGCTCACCGAGCGCCACCGGCTTGGCTCTGATCCGTTCGATGTCCGCGCCAATATTCTCGGCGGAACGGCCTATCTGCGCGCCATGTGGGACCGATACGGCGACGTCAGCCTGATGCTGGCGGCCTATAATGCCGGGCCGGGCCGGGCGGATGATTATGCAAATGGCCGGCGACGGCTACCGGCAGAGACAGTCAGCTATGTTGCTCAGATCACTCCAAGTCTTGGCATAGCCAGCACTGCTGCCCCTGCTGCGAATCCGGCACCAGCTGTGCAATCTTGGCGTCACGCGGCTCTGTTTGCGGCGCGTGACGATGGCGACGCAGAAGTCATGACCGATGCAACTGCCGTGCAGCCGGAGCGCGCGATCAGCGCACCACCACCGGCTTCTCCGCAGCCCAATGAACCGGCTCCCCACCCCCTGTTTATCCCGCTTTCTCCGCGGATCCCGTGATGGTGTTCTCAGTCGCAGTTCTGACGATTACGGCGATGTGCGGGCTAGTTCCGGCGGTTTGGCAGGCATGGGAGAGACAGGTCAGTTTTGGAGGGCAAGATGAAAGGACTGCCAGCATGCAGGTCCTATGTGGCTGGGATGATTGGCAAATATTGTATGGCAAGAAAGCAAGCCGGCCATACGCTGCTTTGAATTCGGCTTTGTTTTCAAAGAAAAACTGTATGGCACCCCGCCCATGAGCGGGGACGACATTGAATTTCGTGTCCGGCCGGGAAGGGGGAGGGACAGCGGCAAGGGCGCAGGCCAAAGAGGCCAGAAGCTGGCGGCACAGGTACGCCGTGCTGCAGCACGATCAGGCCAAACGCGCCTACGCAGAGGCGGGTCGCGAACCGGTCGAAGCTCTGGCAGAGTGGGTCGAGGCCGGCTTGCGCTTGCCGCTATGCGACACCGCTCGCCAGGTCAGCGGCGCGTTACTGTCCTAGCCCGTATCGTCCGGCACAAAGGCGCGCAATTTCGCGCCGCGCCGCTCGCTCGCCATATCTCCTATCTCGAACGCGACGGGGTGACCCGCGACGGGCGCGATGCATTCATGTTCGATGCCCGCTCTGAGGAGAGTGATCGCGATGCCTTTGCTGAACGGTGCGAGGATGACCGGCACCACTTCCGCTTCATCGTCAGTCCGGAAGATGCCGGCAACATGCAGGACCTGCGGGACTTCACCCGCGAATTGATGACCGACATGGCCAAGGATCTCGGCACCAAGCTGGACTGGGTGGCGGTCGACCATTGGAACACCGACAATCCGCACATTCATATCCTTGTGCGCGGTGTGGCTGATGACGGCACCGACCTCGTCATCGACGGCGGCTATATCAGTGACGGCCTGCGCCGCCGCGCCGAGGAGCGCGTAACGCTTGAACTTGGACCGCGCAGTGAACTCGATATCCGGACCGCGCTTGAACGCGAAGTCGATGCCGAACGGTGGACTGGTCTTGACCGCCAGCTCGTGAAGCTCGGCGAGGATATGGCAGGCCGGGTCGACCTTCGCCCTGGCAGCGATGGCGAACCCGGCATGCGCCGTCTGCTGATCGGCCGTGCCGCCAAGCTAGAACAGCTCGGGCTTGCCTCCCGCGAAGGTCCTGCAGTCTGGACCATGGATCCGGGTGCTGAGCGCGCCTTGCGCGATCTTGCGGTCCGCAACGACATCATCAAGACCATGCACCGTGCCATGACCCGGGACGGCGGACGCTTCGATCCATCTGCCCTCGCGCTGCACTCAAAGACGCCCAGTGACCCCATCGTCGGGCGCCTCGTCGAGCGTGGCCTGCAGGATGAACTGGCGGGCAGCGCCTACGCCATCGTCGATGGCACCGATGGCCGCACGCATCATCTGCGATTCGACGACATGGACATGACCGGCGATGCGAGACAGGGATCAATCGTCGAGCTCAGATCATGGGAAGACGCCAAGGGCCAGACCCGGCTCTCGCTGGCAACGCGGTCGGACGTCGCCCTTGGGGACCAGATCACATCGCCAGGCGCAACATGGCTCGATCGCCAGCTCGTTGCGCGCGAACCGGTCACCACTGGCAATGGCTTCGGGCTTGAGGTGCGCAATGCGATGGAGGCCCGCACGCAGCATCTCGAAGCGCAGGGACTCGCACGGCGGCAGGGTCAAAGGCTGATCCTCGCGCAGGACCTGATCGGCACGCTCCGAAACGAAGAGCTTTCATCGACCGCGCAGGCGATCGCCACACGGACCGGGCTTGAGCACAAATCTTCGACGTCGGGCGAATATGTCAGCGGAATCTACCGCGAGCGCGTGACATTGGCGTCCGGGCGGTTCGCAATGATCGACGACGGCATGAGCTTCCAACTCGTGCCGTGGCGACCAGCGCTGGACAAACATCTGGGACAACACATCACAGGCACCATGTCGCCCGGCGGTTCGGTCGATTGGAGCTTGGGGCGCGGACGGGGGATCGGCCTGTGACGACCATTCCCGACAGGACCAAAGCCTATGAATGATAAGATCCTCTGGGGCCAGATTCTGGCTGTGTTCGCGATCATCCTGCTCACCATCTGGAGCGCTACCCAGTGGACCGCCGCAGCACTCGGGTATCAGCCGGAACTGGGAGAGCCCTGGTTCTGGATCGGCGATCACCGCATTTACCCGCCTCCTGCCTTTTTCTGGTGGTGGTTCGCATTCGATGCCTATGCGCCATCTGTATTCGAGCGCGGTGCCTTCATCGCTGTATCCGGCGGATTCCTGTCCTTCATCGTCGCCATCGCCATGTCAGTCTGGCGCGCACGCGAACGCCGGAAGGCCGAAACCTTTGGTTCAGCGCGGTGGGCCGATGCGCGCGAAGTCCGCAGAGCGGGGATGCTGGGCGATACTGGTGTGGTGCTCGGACGGTTCGCTGGCTCCTATCTCCGGCACGACGGGCCTGAGCATGTCCTATGCTTTGCGCCGACACGATCAGGCAAAGGTGTGGGCCTGGTTGTCCCGACACTGTTGACCTGGCCCGGCTCGGCTATTGTCCACGATATCAAGGGCGAGAACTGGCAGCTGACCGCAGGTTTCCGCGCAAAGCATGGCCGCGTCCTGCTGTTCGATCCCACTAACCCGGCGTCTGCAGCCTACAACCCACTGCTCGAGGTCCGGCGCGGCGAATGGGAAGTGCGCGACGTGCAGAATGTTGCCGACGTCCTGGTCGATCCGGAGGGTAGCCTCGATAAGCGCAACCACTGGGAAAAGACCAGTCATGCCCTGCTGGTCGGTGCGATCCTCCACGTTCTGTATGCCGAAAAGGACAAGTCCCTCGCCGGGGTCGCCGCATTTCTGTCCGATCCACGTCGCGGGATCGAAACGACGCTGCACCGGATGAAAGTCACCCGGCATCTAGGCGACAAAGGTGTGCATCCGGTGGTGGCCGCCGCGGCGCAGGAGCTGCTCAACAAGTCCGATAACGAGCGGTCCGGTGTCCTGTCGACCGCCATGTCCTTCCTCGGCCTCTACCGGGATCCGGTGGTAGCGAAGGTCACCAGCGCATCCCATTGGCGCATCGCCGATCTGATGTCCGGTCCCCAACCTACTTCGCTGTATCTTGTCATTCCGCCAGGCGACATCAGTCGGACCAAGCCCCTGATCCGGCTCATCCTCAACCAGATCGGCCGCCGACTTACGGAAGACCTCACACCTGGCAACCGACGTCAGCGGTTGCTTCTCATGCTCGACGAGTTTCCTGCACTCGGCCGGCTCGACTTCTTCGAGAGCGCTCTCGCTTTCATGGCTGGCTACGGGATCAAGGCGTTCCTGATCGCTCAATCATTGAACCAGATCGAGAAGGCCTATGGCCAGAACAACGCCATTCTCGACAACTGCCACGTCCGCGTGAGCTTCGCGACCAATGACGAGCGCACGGCCAAGCGGATTTCCGACGCCTTGGGAACCGCCACGGAAATGCGGGCCATGAAAAACTATGCAGGGCACCGGCTTTCGCCGTGGCTGGGGCACCTCATGGTGTCGCGCTCGGAGACCGCCCGGGCCTTGCTAACGCCTGGCGAGGTCATGCAACTCCCGCCCGACGATGAGATCGTCATGGCCGCCGGAATCCCGCCGATCCGTGCGCACAAGGCCCGCTATTTCCTTGATCCGCGTTTCACCATGCGTGTCCTCGATCCGCCGAAGCCACTACATCAAACCATCGCGAAAGGTGCAGGAGATGATTGGTGTGGCCTGAAGCCCGTTGAGGCCGAGCAGCTTCCCCAGGTTCGCAAAGCCAATGGAAAGTCGAAAGCCGAAAATCAGGCCGAGAACAGCGGCATTCGCCAGGAACCCGGTATGCCCGAGCATGAGAATATCGCGCCAGAGCCAGATCGCCCGTTCAACCCGTTCGATCCCGACGCCGACTCATCCCCGGATGAGATTGCGCAGAACCGGCAGGCCCTTGACCGGGCCATGCGGCGCAATGCGCGGAATGCCTCGCTCGATCCAGATGATGGAATCGAGCTGTGAAGAAACCTGATCGCCAGAAAATGACATTCCGGATCGATGCCCACCTGGCGCGACAGCTTTCGGAGCGTGCGCGGTCCAGACGGGTCTCGCAAACGGAAGTCCTCGAAGCCGCGCTCGCTTCGATGCTCACGCCTGACCATGAGGAACGGGTCGAGGCAGTGCTGACCAAACGGCTTGACCGCATCTCGCGGCAGCTTGAGCGCCTTGAATGGCATGTGGAACTGTCGAATGAAGCGTTTGCGATTTTCGTGCGGTTCTGGCTGACCAGCAATGCTCCGTTGCCCGACGAGGCAATGCGAGCGGCACAGGCAACCGGAAAAAAGCGGTATCAGGCCTTTGTGGAGTCCTTAGCGCGGCGAATGGAGGCTGGGCCGAAGCTGCGGGAAGAGATGGAAGGGTAAGAAACCGAACCTAGCGATAGCCATTGGTCTGTGGTCAGCCTCTCATCCGACTTTATGCCCACAACATCATCGTGAGAGTTATTGCCGTCGCATCCGCGTGTCGGCAGTGCCTCTGCAAAAATGTTGCCTGACATTTGGTGCTGCCCGGCACATATTCATGCTTCGTATGGCCGGAAATTCCAGAAATTGGTGATGTATGCTCGTTCTGGTTGAAGACAAAAAGGCGAAAGACAAAGCCCAGAAGGCTATGGAAGACGTCCTGACTAGATCTTTGCAGTGCATCGGAAAGCGCAACATCGGCTTTCCCAGCGGAAATCTAGACGAAACCATGTATGCCAACAGCGACGGCACTTTGTGGGCAGCGTTCTCGCATGCCAGTGATGCCAAAATACCGAGGCGCTGGAATGCCTTCGGGGTCTATGACAGCAAGCGGCATACCCAGATGATTACCGTCGAGATTAACGTCCCGACCACTACGAATTCCGCATCTGTCGCAGGTTTCTTCGCTCACGACCCATCAACGGGCGCCACCTATCTCATGCACGATGGAAGCGTGGGCGGCGGGAAAAAGGGCGTTGGACGCGGCGCATTCATGAGTTGGTCAGACAGCGTCCTAGAGGACGTCGAACGAACGACAGGCGAGCCAAGATCAGGGATCGTCATCGGCCGGGTAGATGATCCCGATCTGGCCGGCCGAATCTGGAACTTCGTCTGCACCGTCCGCGAATTCAAGGACGCAGTGAAGCGAGGAGACCTTGATAACGTCGCTGCTCGTAAGAAGATCGCTGAATGGGATAAATTCAGAGATGAAGCTTCAGGCCGCCGGAAAGGACGGCGACGTCCTGAGTTCGATTATTTTTCTTACCACGGCGATGTTGTGAGGGCGCTTCGTGATGAACGCCAGTCAATGGCCGCGAAAGAAGAAGTGGTCGTAAACAGCCTGCTAGTTGACCTCATGGTGAAAATCGGAAGCAGGATGACCGAAATTTATGAGGTCAAAACGGATTGCGGGCGCCAGTCTCTCTACACAGGCATCGGTCAACTCTTAGCCCACTCAGTCCGCGAAGGCGCAGAAGTCAATCGGACACTCGTCCTGCCCGAAGGGGACCTGCCAGAGGGGATGGATCTCTGCTTAGCAGAACTCGGAATCAAACTGCGCCGCTTCCATCTAACGCCAGCACCGAACCGCAAGGTTGTATTGGTCTAACCATCAAATCCCCGGCGTAAACGTCGCAACCTCGCCGGCTGCTACAGGTCGCAATCTACGCTCAAGCCTGTTTTTCTGCGCCCGAGTACTACGACGCTAAATCCTTGTTGAATATCGCCCTTTTCTGCGTCTCTTAATCGTCCCCGTCGAGCAGGGTGATCATACCCCGCTCTCATAGCGGGATATCCGATGGGCGCTGAGCCAGTCAAATTCGAAGCACGTTCACGTGGGGCACGCATGCTGCGCACCGCGATGGGTGCGTCGATAGCAACCTGGCTTGCCGACCCGCAGGTTATCGAGATCATGCTCAATCCCGATGGGCGGCTCTGGGTCGACCGCTTGGGCGAAGGTCTCGCCGACAGCGGTGAGCTGCTGACTGCTGCCGATGGCGAGCGCATCATACGACTGGTCGCTCATCATGTCGGAGCCGAAGTTCACGTCGATGCTCCCCGCGTGTCGGCAGAGCTGCCGGAAAGCGGAGAGAGGTTTGAGGGCTTGCTGCCACCGGTGGTGACCGCACCAACCTTCGCGATCCGCAAACCCGCCATCGCAGTGTTTCTGCTCGAAGACTATGTGGGTGCCGGGATCATGTCCATTCCAGAGGCTGCAACGCTTCGCTCCGGCGTGGCTGACCGCCTGAACATCCTGGTTGCGGGCGGAACCGGTACCGGCAAAACCACCCTGACAAATGCTCTGCTCGCCGAGGTCGCCAGAACCACGGATAGGGTCGTGCTCATCGAAGACACCCGCGAGCTGCAATGCTGCGCGCCGAACCTCGTGGCGATGCGGACAAAGGATGGCGTGGCGTCGCTATCCGACCTCGTCCGATCCAGCCTCCGTCTGCGCCCCGACAGAATCCCGATCGGTGAAGTGCGCGGCGCCGAGGCGCTCGACCTCCTCAAGGCCTGGGGGACTGGCCACCCCGGGGGGATCGGGACGATCCATGCAGGAAGCGCCATGGGCGCACTCCGGCGGATGGAGCAATTGATCCAGGAAGCGGTCGTCACCGTTCCGCGCGCCCTGATTGCCGAGACCATCAACCTCGTCGCCGTGCTGGTGCGCGAGGGCAAAGGGCGACGTCTCGCCGAACTGGCCCGCGTCGACGGGCTCGACCCTGTCACCGGTGATTATCGCCTGATTCCCGCCACCCAAACTCAAGGAGACTTTCAATGACCCGTACCCTCCGGCGTGGCACCGACCGTGTTTCGCTCGCAGCTGCCGCAGCATTTGTAATGGTGGCGACCTCTACCCCGGCCCTTGCTGGTGGATCGTCGATGCCGTGGGAAGCGCCACTGCAATCGATCCTTGAGAGCATCGAAGGGCCGGTCGCCAAAATCGTTGCGGTGATCATCATCATCGTCACCGGCCTCAGCCTTGCGTTCGGAGATACGTCCGGTGGTTTCCGTCGGCTGATCCAGATTGTCTTCGGACTGTCGATCGCCTTTGCCGCATCGAGCTTCTTCCTCAGCTTTTTCAGCTTCGGCGGTGGAGCGCTGATCTGATGCCACCCGCTGACGACATCCCCGGCTTCTACGCGCCGGTACACCGCGCACTGGCAGAGCCGATTTTGTTGGGCGGTGCCCCTCGTGCTCTGGCCATCGTCAATGGGACATTGGCGGGCGCGATCGGCCTCGGCTTGCGGCTGTGGCTCGCGGGCCTCGCGATATGGGCAATCGGACACGCGCTCGCTGTCTGGGCTGCGCGGCGCGATCCCCAGTTCGTCGATGTTGCGCGCCGTCACCTCAAATATCCGACGTGGGTGCAGCCATGATGTCGCTCCGCGAATACCGGGCCAAATCCGCCAGTCTGGCCGACTTCCTCCCCTGGGTCGCACTGGTGGGGCCGGGCGTGGTGCTCAACAAGGACGGATCGTTTCAGCGCACGGCGCGCTTTCGCGGTCCGGATCTCGACAGCGCCACGCCCGCAGAGCTGGTCGCCGTGACATCACGCCTAAATAATGCCCTGAGGCGACTGGGCTCGGGATGGGCCGTGTTCGTCGAAGCGCAGCGTGTCCCCGCACAGGCTTACCCGCACAGCAATTTTCCCGATCCCGTTTCGGCCCTGGTCGACATGGAGCGTCGTGAGCAGTTTCGCGAAGAGGGAGCGCACTTCGAGAGCAGCTACTACCTCACCCTATTGTGGATGCCGCCGCCGGAGGATGCGGCCCGCGCCGAAAGCTGGCTCTACGAGGGAAAGGCGGCCACTGGTGTCGATCCAAACGAGCTGGTTAAGTCCTTCGTTGATCGGACGGACCGCGTATTGCACCTTGTCGAGGGCTTCATGCCCGATGCGGGCTGGCTCGATGATCGCGCGACGCTCACCTATCTGCACAGCACTGTTTCCACCAAAATCCAGCAGGTCCGCGTTCCTGAAACGCCAGTCTATCTCGACGCCTTGCTGACCGACGAGCCGCTGACCGGCGGTCTCGAACCGAAGCTCGGGCAAGCCCATCTGCGCACGCTCACCATTACCGGTTTCCCGACTGCAACTTTTCCCGGACTGCTCGACGAACTCAACCGGCAGGCATTCCCATACCGGTGGTCGACCCGTGCGATCATGCTCGACAAGACCGATGCAACCAAGCTGCTGGCAAAAATCCGTCGCCAATGGTTCGCCAAGCGCAAATCGGTCGCCGCCATTCTCAAGGAGGTGATGACGAACGAGCAATCGGTGCTCATGGATTCGGACGCTTCGAACAAGGCAGCCGACGCCGACATGGCGCTTCAGGAACTGGGCGCGGACCATGCCGGCATCGCCTATGTTACGGCAACGATCACCGTCTGGGACCGCGATCCAGCGCTTGCTGCCGAGAAACTTCGCCTGGTCGAGAAGGTCATCCAGAGCCGCGATTTTACCTGCATGATCGAGGGCATGAACGCGATTGAGGCGTGGCTGGGATCGCTCCCCGGCCACGTCTACGCCAATGTCCGCCAACCTCCAATTTCCACTCTCAATCTCGCCCACCTGATCCCCCTGTCAGCTGTATGGGCGGGAGCGGAACGGGACGAGCATTTCAGTGACGCCCCCTTGCTTTACGGCAAGACCGAAGGCTCGACCCCGTTCCGACTTTCCCTTCATGTCGGCGATGTCGGCCATACCCTTATTGTGGGACCAACAGGCGCGGGAAAATCAGTTCTCCTGGCGCTCATGGCGCTGCAGTTCCGACGGTATGCTGGTGCGCAGATTTTCGCCTTCGACTTCGGTGGGTCGATCCGGGCGGCAGCGCTCGGCATGGGCGGCGACTGGCAGGACCTCGGCGGTGCACTCGGCGGGGAGAACGAGGACAGCAAGGCCGTCGCCCTGCAGCCGCTCGCTCGCATCGACAACATAGGGGAACGCGCCTGGGCCGCCGAATGGCTGGCCGCGATGCTCGCCAACGAAGGCGTCAACATGGATCCGGCGGCAAAGGAACACATCTGGTCGGCGCTCACATCGCTGGCGTCCGCACCGCCGTCAGAGCGCACCCTCACCGGACTGGCAGTTTTGCTGCAATCGCAGGAATTGAAGCAGGCGCTGTCTCCCTATCTCATTGGCGGTCCATGGGGCCGACTGCTCGATGCCGAGCAGGAGAGACTGGGGGAAGCCGCAGTACAGGCGTTCGAGACCGAGGGCCTCATCGGTGCGTCGTCAGCTGCCGCTGTGCTCGCCTATCTCTTTCACCGGATCGAAGGTCGGCTCGACGGATCGCCAACCATGATCATTATCGATGAAGGCTGGCTTGTGCTCGATAGCCCAGCCTTTGCCGCGCAGTTGCGCGAGTGGCTGAAAACGCTGCGCAAAAAGAATGCCAGCGTCATCTTCGCGACCCAGAGCCTTGCCGACATCGAGACGTCGGCCATCGCGCCGGCCATCATCGAAAGCTGCCCAACGCGTATTTTTCTTCCCAATGAGCGGGCCGCCGAACCTCAAATTGCCAAGGTGTATGAGCGGTTCGGCCTGAATGACAGACAGATCGAGATCCTCAGCCGCGCCACGCCAAAGCGCGACTATTATTGTCAGTCACGACGCGGCAATCGCCTTTTCGAGCTGGGTCTTGGCGAAATCGCGCTCGCCTTCAGCGCAGCCTCTTCCAAGTCCGATCAGACGCGCATCGCCGAACTCGTTGCCGACCATGGCAGCGACGGCTTTGCAGCGGCCTGGCTCCGGCACCGCAGCCTCGAATGGGCGGCCGAGCTGCTTCCTCCCCGACCGCCCGCACCACATGAGAAGGAACCCAGTCGATGAAAATGTCCCTGTCTTGCCGCACGGCGATCGCCGTCGGCCTTGCCACCGCGTTGGTCACTGGCACGCTGACAGCTGGCCCGGCCCATGCCCAGTTCGGAGGAATCGTCTATGATCCTTCAAACTATGCCCAGAATGTGATGACGGCCGCCCGGTCACTTCAGCAGATCAACAACCAGATTCAGCAACTCCAGAACCAGGCCACCAGCCTGATCAACGAAGCGCGCAACCTCACGAGTCTGCCGATTTCCACGATCCAGACACTGCAAAGCCAGGTCGACCAGACCCGGCAGTTGCTCAACCAGGCACAGCGGATCGCGTACGACGTGACTGACGTCCAGCAGGTTTTCAACGGACGCTACAAGGGCACGGCTCTGTCAGCAGGACAAGCTCAGATGGTCGCCAATGCCAATGCGCGCTGGCAGGACAGCGTTGGTGCCTTCGAAGACGCAATGAAGGTGCAGGCTGGCATCGTGGGCAATCTTGGCGCCACACGCAGCTCGATCACCACTCTGGTTGGCGCCAGCCAGTCAGCCACCGGTGCGCTCCAGGCTGCACAAGCCGGTAACCAGCTGTTGGCGCTCCAGACCCAGCAGCTCGCCGACCTGACCGCAGCCATTGCAGCGCAAGGGCGCGCCCAATCGCTCGAAGCCGCCCGCAATGCTGCGACTGAGGCCGAAGGTCGCGAGCGGTTCCGGCGTTTCCGGACCCGCAATTGAGATGAGCCGGGTGGTCAAACTTGCGGCAGCAGGAGCATTCGGTGGCTTGCTCGCGGCGGTCGCGGTTGTTTCGGCTACCCGGCCGTCAACGCCACCTTCGACGCCGATCCTCGTCGCTGATGAGGTGCCGCACCGCAATTCCCATGCTGCTGAACTCAAGCGCTGCCGGACGATCACCGTGCCGGAATCGAGCTGCGACGCCGTCTGGGATGGCGAGCGTACGCGATTTTTCCATGGAAGGGAGCGTCAGCCATGAATGACACCGGCGTGATCGACCAATTTCTGGCGGTCTTCTCCCAGTATATCGACAGTGGCTTTGGTCTTCTCGGCGGCGAAGTAGCGTTCCTGTCTTCGACCCTGATCGTGATCGACGTAACCATCGCGGCGCTCTTCTGGGCCTGGGGCACGGATGAAGATGTGCTGCAGCGGCTGATCAAGAAGACACTCTACATCGGGACCTTTGCCTTCATCATCGGCAATTTCTCCAACCTCGCCGGGATCATGCTTCAGAGTTTTGCCGGGCTCGGCCTTCAAGCCAGCGGTAGCGGCATGGGCATCGGCGATTTCCTGCGCCCGGGCGTCGTTGCTGCCACCGGACTCGACGCCGGCCAGCCACTGCTCGATGCGACCGCAGACTTGGTTGGCCCCGTCGGCCTGTTCACCAACTTCGTCCAGATCCTGATCCTGCTGATCGCTTGGCTCATCGTCGTGATCGCGTTCTTCGTGCTGGCGATTCAGGTCTTCGTCACGATCATCGAGTTCAAGTTGGTCACGCTGGCCGGTTTCGTACTGCTGCCTTTCGCCTTCTTCGGACGCACTGCTTTCATGGCTGAACGCGTCCTCGGTCACATCATTTCCTCAGGCATCAAGGTGCTCGTGCTGGCTGTCATCACCGGCATCGGAACAACGTTGTTCGCACAGTTCATCAACGCCGGATTGGGGGTTGAGCCTGACATCCAGCAGGTCATGGCCATTGCCCTTGCCGCCTTAACACTTCTTGGCCTCGGCATCTTCGGACCCAGCATCGCTAACGGAATCGTGGCGGGAGGCCCACAACTCGGCGCAGGCGCAGCCGCCGGGACGGCGATCGCTGCTGGCGCAACCCTCGCTGGCGGTGTCGCGGGCGCGAAACTCGCCGCTGGTGCGACAGGAACGGCCATGGCTGGAGCTGCCACCGGAGGGGCTCGCGCCGCTGGCAGTGTTTCGGCGGCTTACTCTGCCGGTTCCGCCGGGAAGTCAGGCCACGCTGCCGTTGCCTCAGGTCTCGCCAATGTCGCGAAGTCTGCAGCAGGCGCAGCAACGTCACCTCTCCGGCGCGCAGCCGAAAGCCTCAAGGCAAACTATGCTGCTGCAAGAGGAAGCGCCCCCATAGACAGGACCGCAATGTCGCCTTCCGATGGCCCGCCGGCTTGGGCGGCTGCCATGCGTCGGCGGCAAACCATGAGCCAGGGAGCCTCGATCGCGGCGCACACGCTGAAGGGCGGCGATAGTCATGCCAGCGGTCAAGGCCCCGACATCACCGACAAGAGCTGAAACCACTCAGGAGGTCCCTCCCATGTTTCGACGCCCATCCATACGCTACGGAACCAGCCCCGAACCTGTCACCCCCTATCAGCGCGCAGCGCAGGTTTGGGATGATCGTATTGGCTCTGCACGGGTCCAAGCGAAAAACTGGCGTCTCGCATTCTTTGGCTGTCTCGCGCTCTCGGGAGGGCTTGCGGGAGCTCTGGTCTGGCAATCCGCCCGCGGAACGATCACCCCTTGGGTGGTTGAGGTCGACAAATTGGGGCAGGCACAGGCCATCGCTCCGGCAAATGCCGATTATCGGCCCACCGATCCGCAAATGGCCTTTCACCTCGCCCGCTTCATCGAGCAGGTGCGCTCCATTCCGGCCGATCCCATTGTGTTACGGCAGGACTGGCTGAGAGCCTACGATTTCACCACTGACCGCGGCGCCCAGGCCCTCAACGATTATGCGCGAAACAACGATCCGTTCGCCCAAGTCGGCAAGATCCAGGTCGCGGTCGATGTCTCGAGCGTTATCCGCGCGTCGAATGACAGCTTTCGCGTCGCATGGACGGAACGGCGATACCAGGACGGGGCGCTGGTTGAGACTTCTCGTTGGTCCGCGATTCTGACCACGGTTGTGCAGCCGCCGCGCACTCCGGACGCCCTGCGGAAGAATCCGCTCGGCCTGTTTGTCAACGCCATCAACTGGTCAAAGGAGCTCAGCCAATGATCCCCCATTTGCGCGTGCTGCGCGCGTCGTTCCTGCTGTCGGTAGCCGCCCTCGGCAGCATTCCCATCCCTGTCATTGCCAGCGGGACTCCCGTCCGAGCTTTTGCCCAGACACCGGTGCCCACGGTAGAACCTTCAGACCCGCGAACACGCATTGGTCGCGCAAATGCTGCGGCGCGCGTGGAACCGGAGCGGACGAGCTACTTCAACGCAATCCAGCAATATGCCTATGTTGAAGGTGCGCTGTTCCAGATTTACACTTCGCCTGGGCATGTCACCAATATCATGCTCCAGGAAGGCGAGGAGCTGGTTGGGCCGGGACCTGTTGCATCCGGCGACACGGTGCGCTGGATCATTGGAGATACGGTAAGCGGCACCGGGCTTACGCGCCGCGTCCACATCTTGGTGAAGCCGACGCGGTCCGACATCAGCACCAATCTCGTCATCAACACCAATCGCCGCACCTATCACCTGGAGCTGAGCGCCACGACGTCCACCTATATGGCTGCGGTTTCATGGACCTATCCCCAGGATGCGCTGATTGCTTTGCGCAGCGCTGCGACCGAAGCCGAGCGCAGCGCCCCTGTCGCTGCTGGGATCGACTTTTCGGCCCTAAGCTTTGCTTACCGCTTGGCTGGTGACCGGCCGCAATGGCGACCGTTGCGCGTATTTGATGACGGCCGCCAGGTCTTCATTGAGTTTCCCGCGAGTATCGCCAACGGCGATATGCCACCTCTGTTCGTGATCGGCGCCGACGGTTCGGCTGAACTCATCAATTACCGGGTACAGGGGCGCTACATGGTCGTGGATCGGTTGTTTGATAAAGCCGAGCTGCGCCTGGGTTCTGGCCGCAACGCCCGTCAGGTTCGCATCATACGCGAAGTTCCCCGTAGCAGGGGGCGGGCATGAACACCTCATCCCAGATCGTTCAGCCTTCGGCCGACGTGCCGCACGAGGCCGAGCCAGAAGAGCTGAACGAAATGGCCCCGGTGGCTCCGTCCAGCCCAGACGGCTTTCGCCTTGGCGGAGAGCCTCCGAGCGTAATGCGGCTATCGCGCAAGGCCCTTGCAACGATCGGCGTGGCTGCCAGCATCGCTATTGGTGGTTCGCTGATTTACGCTCTTCAACCCAAGGCGCCTGTACCGCCGGAAAACCTCTACGATACCAACAGTCGCAATCGCGCTGATCAGGTGACAGGAGCGCCAGCCAACTATGGCGACGTACCCAAACTCGGACCTCCGTTGCCGGGTGATCTGGGGCGACCGATCGTTTCGGCGCAGCAGGAAGGCCAAAATGTTCCGATCCCTCCAATCGGATCGCCAGCCAATGGGACACCGACGTCCGATCCGAGGCTTGCTGCGGCCGAGCAGGCACGAGAACGAGCAGCGCAGGAGCGAGACAGTGCACGAACGAGCCAGCTTTTCCTGGCTGGCAGCCCTGGCGGCAGCGACAATCGGATATCTTCCGCGGGCAATCCGCAACCAGCAATGGCGAACGATATCTCAACCGCTGCCCAAGCGCTTCCGCCGACGCCGACGTCCAACCGCCGCGCATTTCTTGAGCAGCGCGGCAACCGCGTGACGGAGAGTCCGGAACGGATCATGCGTCTCGGCTCTCCCCATGTCGTGCAGGCCGGTAGCATTATCCCTGCTGCGTTGATCACGGGCATTCGTTCGGACCTTCCGGGTCAGATAACAGCGCAAGTCACCCAGAACGTCTATGATAGCCCGACCGGACGCATCCTGCTTATACCGCAGGGGGCCCGTCTGATTGGCGAGTATGACAGTGATGTCGCTGCCGGACAGAACCGTGTGCTGCTGGCATGGGAACGGCTTATCTTCCCGGGTGGCCATTCAATTCTGCTCGACCGTCTTCCGGGTGCCGATACCGCTGGCATGGCCGGGCTCGAAGACCGCACCAACTATCATTGGGGCAACATGCTCAAGGCCGCGTTGATATCGACGCTGCTTGGGGCGGGAACCGAGCTCGCGACGAGCGACGACAGTGACCTTGTTCGCGCGCTGCGCTTCGGGACGCAGGACACGGTCAATCAAACCGGTAGGCAGGTGGTGCAAAGGCAGCTCAACATTCCGCCAACCCTGACTGTGCGACCGGGGTTCGCCCTGAGGATTGTGGTCACTCGCGACCTCGTTCTCGAACCATTCCAGCAAGGAGTGCCCCGATGACCCGGCTTAAGCTGGCTGACCTGGCTAATGAAAAACCTGTCCGCCTTACCCTGGAAATTCCGGCGCGACTGCATCGGGATCTGACTGCGTACGCGCTGGCAGTGAACGGCGGTGATTCCAAGGGCGCACCCTCGGTGGAGCGTCTCATCCCCGCCATGCTGGAGCGCTTCATCGCCACCGACCGAGCCTTCTCCAAGGCTCGAAGGTCTTCTCAAGCAGGGTAACGTTCGTTGATGAGCGTGAAGAAGCGCTGCAATGCCGGGTTTTCATTGTCGTCACGCCAGTAGACGGAGAATTCCAGTCGGGCCGTACCGCCCTGGTCATGGATTTCGCGGAAATGAAGATCAGGCCATGTCACGCCCTGCGACGCTTCTGTAGCGATGGTGACGAACCGGCCGACCGAAACGATGCTAAGCACGCTTTCGAGGCTCGTGTCCTGGACAATAATGTTCGGGCGATACCCCTGTTCGGTCAATCGCGCAGCCAGCAGATTCGAGATGATCGGTCCGATCCCACCGCCGGGAACGACAAACACTTCGCGCCGCAGGTCCGGCCAATAGATGCGTTCGTTCTGCAACAAGCGGTGGCCGTCGAGCAGGGTCACCATCAGACGATCCGACCAGACTCGTCGCGACCGTATTCCAGCCTCCTCCATTCCCGTCGGAGCTACTGCGACATCGATCGTTCGGGCTTGCAAGCGATGGAGCAAGCGTTCGGGACCAGCTTCGACCCCATCGAATTGAACGTCAGGAAACCGCACCAGATAGTCCGAGAATGTCTGTTTCAGGTTTCCGGCCATCAAGGATGAACTGTAGCCAACCGCAAGTCGGCCCTGTTCGCCGTAACTGACCGCCCGCGCCGTAGTTTGCAGGTTGTCGATATCGGTAATGATGCGCCGGGCGGATTCGATGAATACCTTGCCCATTTCGGTGGGTTCAGCGCCGCGCGTAGATCGAGTGAAGAGCTTGATGCCAAGCTGATCCTCAAGCTGCGTCACCCTTTGGCTCAGCGTCGCCTGTCGCATGTTGAGCGCTGCGGCGGCCCGGGACAAACTGCTCATGTCTGCCGTCAGCACTGCGTAACGCAGCTGCCGGATCTCGATTGTCATGCGCCCGCCCCCAACTCACTCAATTTTGCCAATTGAGCAAAGTTCCTGATGCGTGGGCAACGAAAAAATGGCGTCACCGCAATGTAACTTAGAGAAAAGCGAGCTTGAGCGTGAATTTTACAATTTGGCAGGCGATCCACGCATTGCTCCAAACTGGAGAAATAGGTGGATCGCCCTATTAGAACTACGAGCTGGTTCTACTCTACGGATTTTTCTGCAAAGCCAAGGGTGTTGGCATTCTCAATAAGCGTGCGAACTTTGGCGCGATCAAGGCCGTTGGGCACTTCTGCTTCAATTTCGAGCCGCAGAGTCACCTTGCTGCCTTGGAGCGTCGTCAATTGCTCGACTATCGCCTCGACAATCTGATGCATGTCACGGGCTGGGCGATCGGGTGAGATCATGACCGTTCCGCTGAACCGTGTCGGATTGCGTTCGACGGGCGGTATCGGCCCCTGACCTGGCGTCTGCTCACCCGGTTCGGCGGGGTCGCCAATGGGTGGCGTTCCCGGGCCAGGTTCGGTGGGCTGTGAAGGTACCGGTCGATGCGCCTCCGCAACTTCTGGTCTGATGATCACGCTATCGCCGTCGATGACGATCATCGCGCTGCTGGCATGATCAATCGCCAGACCGAGATACCTGTCCGTCGATTCTTCCCAACGTTCCGCATAGGCAAAAGGCCCCGGCAGCATTCCGCTCACCGCCGACTGCACGGACCTGATCAGCACGTCCTGATTTTTGAGGCGCGGCAGGTAAATGTAGCGGTTGAGGTACTCGCGCAAATCCCTGAGCTGCAGGTGGGGCCGGTCGTTCCAGATGTATTTCTGCAAATCCCGATCAAGCCGCGTCGGGCCAAGCTCGGTCAACAGCCCTTCCTCGCCGATCAGCTTCTTGCTGGCGCGGGCGAGCAAGCCGTCTTGGGCCGGGATCTTGCCGGAGACCCATTCAACATCTGCCTGCGCACTTTCCTGCGCAGGATAGTGAAGGTAGCACCACGCTTCCTTGAGCCGCGTCTTCACGGTTTCGTTGGCTTCGGCGAGCTTTGCCTTGGCCAGAGCGCTGTCGCTCTGAGTGAGGTTCAGACGGTCCGTATCGCGGACGATTTCACTCCAGGCGAGAGATGCACGAACAGCATCCTTAAGATTGTCGAGCTGCTTTGCATCGGCTGCAATGAATACCAGCATATTCCGGTACACGCGCGGCGTGCTGCCGCGCTGCATGAGAATTTCCTTGGCTTCGACCAAGGCTTCCGACCCCTCCCGACCATTGTGCGGATGCGCGACACCCAGCACCACCGCCCGTACGCCGCCAGCCTCATCCGGCACCTCGGCCGAACCTGAAGGCGCAACCTGCACGGCGTCGAAATGTCCTCGATCCGGCAGCGCGTTGACGTACTTGGTCAGCTCGGCATCAATGGTGACATCGACGAGCGCACCTTCGATCTGAGCGGCTCGGTCCGTCGCGATGCGGTTGAGGCTGGCAGCCATCGAATACCAGTAGCGCCCAAGGTCCGAGTGCATGAACTTGGCCTGGTTGGTCAGACGCCGGAGGGCGTCGCCAAAAATTGCTGGCCGCTCGCCCGGCTGTACGACGCCCAGGTTGATCTGCTTGTCGTCGAGGCCCGTGTTCTGTTGCTGGTGGGTCGGCGCCGTGCCCATGAAGATGGCGCGCGCGACACGGCGCGTTGCCGAGTATCGGTTGAGGTTGGGCGCCGATTGGTCGATCTTGTAAGGGGTCGACGCCGTGCCATCGACGTCACCGGCGATGATCGACTGCCAGCTGACATCGAGATAATGCAGCAGCTCAGGCTCCACGCGCGGCGAATTGATGGCGACGCTGCCCGGCATGATCATGACCGAGGGATCGCCGCTCATCCACAACTCGTGGATGGCCTGCGCCATCAGCCGCAGAACGCCGCGCGTTCGCTGGAACTTCTCGAGCGATCCCCAAGAGGTGTAGAGCTGGTCGAACAGTTCGGGATGGATCGGGTAAGCCTTTTCCAGCTTGCGCCGATAATCTTCATCGGCGCAGCCTTGCGGAAAATCATTGGCGTTTTCGCGGTAGAGCTTCGCAAACTGCTTCAACGTATTGTCGCGGTGGTGGAACCGGTCGCCGGGAATTTCCTTGAACAGGCGCCGACGGACGATCTCGTAGCTCTCTTCCTGGCTGGCCGGACGCCACGAAGATTCAACGCGGCTGAACGTCTGCTTGAGGCGGGCCAAGGCTTCTTGACCGCCTTCGCCGCCGACCTCGATCTGCGACGCCGGCAAGGACGCTACCAGCAGCGTGCCCGGGCTGGCTTTAACTGCTTCGGTCAGCGCCTGCACAAACGACAGATTGGCATCGAAGGACCCCGATGGCAGTCCCTCGACCTTGTAAATCTGGCGCAAATAAGCGACCCATTCGTCGATCAGAATGAGGCATGGGGCGCACTTCTTGAAGATCGCCTCGAGGAGGTTCGAGCCAGGTGCGATCCCGGTCGCGTCATTCTCCGCAACCATGTCGAACGCGTCGGCACCGCCCAGCTGCCAGGCAAGATCGCCCCAGGTGGTCCTGATCTTCCGGCCGCCATCAGCATTGAGCACGTCCTGCGGCCCGCGGGACGTGCCGACCAAGACAGCCCGGTTGATGCCACTTGGCACCGTCAGGCCGTTTGTCTCAAGCAGCTGATCTAGGCCCGACAGGTCCTGCACCGGTGTCGTGCCTGCCATGTGGTAGAGCGCCAGCATCGAGTGGGTCTTGCCGCCACCGAAGTTGGTTTGCAGTTCCACCACCGGGTCGCCGCCAGTTCCGGACAGGCGCTTGGCTGCGCCGACCAGCAGAGTGCTCAGGCCCTCCGTCAGGTACGTGCGGCTGAAGAACTGCTTCGGGTCGCGATATTCTGCGGGAGCGCTGCCCGAATGGACCTTGGCGAGATCTGCCGCGAACTCCGCCTGCTGGAACTCGCCTGTCGCCACATCCTGGTGAGGCTCGACGACTTCACGCCATGGCTTGAGGCCCGCAACCGTCTCGACCGAAATCTCGAGCCGCTGGGTCTTACGCCTTTCCTCGTTGCGCTGAAGCTCGGTGAACTTGGTGCGCAGGATCGTATCGCGCATCCGGCTTAGCTGCTCGGCGGCGTCGCCGGCGCTGATCGATTCCATGAGGCGACGCATGGAGTCGAGTGCGCGGTCGGCATCGTCGTAGGTGAAGGTCTCGTTGTGCGAGAGCTTGTTTCGGACATCGAGCAGTTCCGACACGTAGGACCGTTCCGGGTGGCCGAGGACCGTGGCGAAGGCGTCTTTCCAGAACGCCATCATGGTCTTGAGAAGACCTTGCTGGTCCCAGCCCACGTCGCCCGTCGAGTTCGGGCGCAGCCCTTGGACGCGCTGGACTACCTCAAGCTGCCAATGGCCTTTGATCGAGTTTTCGAGGCGCTTTTCCACGAACGGGATCAACGCGGAAGGCAGCAGTTCCATGCCTTCGAACACATACTGGCGAGTGCTTTTAGCCATTGTCGTTCCCTTTAGACGTCGAAGCGCATCTGGCCGTCACGGCGCGTGTCGTGGACAGCGGCTGCCTGCCGCGTCAGCTCGGTCCAGTCGGCGATGAGGCCGTTGTAGGCCGTCGCTTCCTTGGCATCCTTCCGTTTGTTGGCGCAGATGTCGTAGAGGCAATAGGCGAGATCCTTGATCGCCTCGGCCTGGGTGTTGAGCTTTTTGAGCAGCACGGCGGTGTCGTGCGAGATGCCATCTTTCTCATGCAATCGGACAAGATGCTGAAGGCACTCCCACACTGTCAGGTGTCGGTCCTCTTCCGGATCCCAATCCTCGTCGAGCTCATCCCGCGCGAGGATACGAACCTTGCCGGCAGCGCTTTCAACGATCCCGGCATGCCTGACGCTTTCGACGGAAATGCCTCGCGCGCGGGCAAGATTGTCTGCGGCGCCATATTCGCCTTTCCCGTTTCCATGCTGCTCAAACCACGTGATGGCAAACCGCGTGTCGGCATCGAACTCGCCCTGAATGCCGCCAAGATACTCGTCCAACTCCCGATTGATGAGCTGAAGAGCAGTTTTCACGGCCATCGGGCTGTCGTCCGATTCCAACACTGCTTTGTAGCGCGAGAAGACACCCATTCCTGGGCCAATCGCGGATTGGGGCATGTCGGCCGGTGCGATGTTTGCGGCCTGAAGGTCCGCAATTGCAGGCGGTAGTTCCCGCTTGAGAGCGCGGATGAACTCAGCTCTAGTAATAACCTCGGCAGAAAGCTCCTTCTTGCGGCAGACAAGCACTACCGAATTGGCAAGGGCGTTTGTGCCCGAGGCAATCATGCGGTTGGCCATCTCGGTTCTCAGGGGCCACGTGCCGACCACCGCGTAGCCAGCTTCGACCACGGCCTGCAAAAAGGTAGCCCAACCTGTCGAACTAATCCCTTCTTGCGCCACTTCGCTTTGCTTGAAAGCATAGTAAATGCTGGTGGGAAATTGTTCCGACACTTGGGCAGCCATATTTGCAATTGCTTTACGCATGCCGTCCAAGAAAAATGCTTCAGCTGCGTCAGTTCCGCCGTGCCTGTAAGGCGTCGCAACCAATTCCTCAGACTTCGGCGTAGCCAACACTCCGAAAAGATCGGGAAAAACTGGCCGAATTACGGGCTTTAGCCAACAAAAGAAGAAATCGGAAAGATCTGCGTAGCCAATGTTATCGTAGTAGGGCGGGTCCGTCGAAATCACCACCCCCTTCGGATAAGCGACCGTTTGAGCATCGTGGTTGATCTCAACGCCTACATTGCGTGGCATCAGGTTCTCAAGAGCTTTCCATGTCCATTCGACGCAGGGCTCCCAACTCCCTGTAGACCCCGAGAAGGCATTGCCCTCAGCAAAGTCCCAAGTCATTGGAATCGCTTGACGACCAAAGGTGTTTCGCAAGCTCGAGCGGCTAGAGTCCCATGTGCAGATACTGCTCCCGCGATCAGCCATTTTGGTGATCGCAAATGCAAGGTAGATGCTGACCGCGTCAGCATAGGCTTTAGCCCCAATCCCCTTGTCACGCAGTCTTGTGTCAACATCAGAGATGCCTCTGGCAACCGCATCGCGTTCGATTTGGTTCCGTACTTCAGTGATTAAATCGCTGAAGGTGTTCAACGTCAGCAATTGTCGTTGAGTGAACAGGTCGCCAAAAGTTTCCATTCCGTAAGCTGGCGGGGAGAACCAACGAGGATTGTCTGGTTGTCTTTGCTCCGGCTTCCAACTCGGCGTAGCGGAAAATGCTGCCGCCTCATGGTCAAATGTGGGTGCGACATAAGCGCGGCCGCCTTTTCCTTCAGCCACGATGGCAATTAGGGTCTGTCCTAACTTGCCCGTCTTCCCAGCTGCGGTGATGTGCTTGGGGGTGATAGCGGTCTCAGATAGTACACAGCGAAAGTTGGCACCACGACCAGCCTTCGTTCCTTCCTTCGCCGCCGCGAGTTCAGCTTTGGTCCCGCCTTGCCGGATGCGGTAGGCGATCGTCTTCGCATGCCGGTCCACAATGGGCTCGACCCAAGCCTCTTTCCCAAGCTTCGAACTTAGCAGAAAACTTGACGCAATAGGCACCTGCACGTCTGAGAATGCGGGGTCCGGGCTAGGCACGGTCCGGGCCCAGATCCAAGCGATTACAGTCGCCCTGCCGCCGCCATACTCCGTCGGCAGATCTACCTTCGGGTAATGGTGCCCAATGCGCTCACACGCTTTCGCGCGCATCCACTCACCATAGAATTTGACGTCTTCCGCCAGCCCTTCAGCATTGCGATAGAACTGCCGGTCCCTCGCACCAGGATGGATCGGCGGCATGTCCTTGAACTTGGGCGGGATCTCAATCATCGCCTTGCCGATCATCACTGCCACGGGGTTCAAGTCAGACCCATAGGCCGGCAAGCCAAGGCGCTGCGCTTCGAGCGGGATGGACCCACCGCCCGAGAACGGATCATAGACCGGCGGCAGCTCGCCACCGCAGCTCTTGCGGATTTCCGCCCGGGCCTCCTCCAGAACTTCTTCGTTGGTGGAGTTTTCCCACTTCACCAACCGCTCGATGATCGCGAACAGTCGCTTGCGCTCGTCCTCCTGCTCCTCATGCGTGGGGAACTTGTCGGGGTGGCTCGATGGGTCATCCACCAGCTGGGCGAAAAGGACCGCCCGGCAGGCAGCCAGCGGCCGCCGCGCCCACCACAGGTGCAGCGTGGACGGATGGCCATGACGTATCGACTTCTCGCGCGCAGAAGCCTCGTTGATAGCTTCCAGCGGAATGGCGACCTCGATCAGCTTCTTTTTGTAGGGAGTGGTCAATCGAAGTCTCCAATCAATCGGTATTTCAAATTCAACATGTCGGGTTACCCAAGGCGCACACGATAGCGGTAGGGACCAGTCTCATCGATGATGACACGGTCTCCGGCCTTGGCTCGGTTCTGCTTGAAGAAGGTCCCGATCCAACCGCGGGCACGGAAGAATTTCTTCGACCCATCAAGGTCCGTCTGGACGGGCTCGCCGCCACCCCAATCCACCGTCAGTTCACGGCGGGCCAGAGCCGCCTTGTTCGAACCGCCGACAGCATCTGCCGGGAACCGGTCGAAGAATGACCGCAGGTAGATATGGTTGTTGACGATGTTTCCCTCGGTGAGCACAACCTCACCAATGGTTCGGCCGCTGGGCGACACCCTTGTGGGCGATGCAGCTGCGGCAGGCGTTGATGGCCTCGCGGCGGCCTGGGGCATAGGCGCGGTGGCCACCGCTTTGATTTTGGGAGCAGGTTCAGGCTCGCCGTCATCCCACTCGACATCGATGTAGAGCTTGCTCCCGCGCTGCCGCATATCGACTTTGATCTCATCGCTCGTATCATTGCGGGCGGGCGAGGATGTGTGCGGCAAATATGCGGGCTGGCCGGTTCCAGGGAGCTGCTTCGCGAGGCCGGCGATGGCCGCCTCGTCGAGCTCTACCCAGGTCACCGCGCCGCTCTTGTGCCGGTAGGGCACAGGACGCGCCAGACGCTGCACATCAGCCAGCTTCCAGGGTGTGTTCCACTTCGCCACCTCGCCCGACCGGATCATGGACTCCGGAATACGATGGTGCGCAAAGCTCGCGATCATCTGCTCCGGCGTCAGCGGCGCACCGACATCAACCAGTCGAGCCACACCATGCACGGCACCGCTACCCTTGCGGATGAGCCCGAACCAGCCACGGTGGGATGCGCCGGACGAACGCATTTCCCAGTCTTTCGTGCCGTTGAGCAAATACTCGATCCAGGGATCAGCAACGATCAATGCCTTGGTGATTCTCATGCCACGATCCCGTTGTCGCAAAGCTTGAGCATCTTCTCGCGCACTGACGCCTCGTTAATCGCCCCCAGAAGATTGGCGACCTGGATCAGCTCATTGTTATATTTTTGGTCGTGCATCGGGTTCTCTCTTAATCAGGTCGCGCGAGTATCAAGGTGCGATGGCAGCCAGCCGACGAGCACATGCTGATCCTCATCCATCCAGGTGAAATAGAGCCTGAAACAGAAGCGCTCTTCTCTGCTGTTCCCTTTCTTCAAGTGACGGTCGAGCAGAAGGCGGCTTTTCCCCCACCGGACGAGGTAGGTATCGCCGTGCTCTCCCCAGCCTGCCCCAGCAAAGGACGGTTGCTCATCCAGCCCCAGGCGCGCGCATTCGGCATCGTAGGCAGCCTTGGCCTCATCCCCACCGTTGCGGCGCATCGGAACGTAAAAATCCCGCAGTAACAGCAGTGATCGATAGATAAGTTGGACATCTTCGAACTGGGATTTCTTGATCCCCTGAAATGCCCGGCTGTGCAATTCAACGGAACCAGACAGATGTTCCCGACACCAGCCCTCAAAGTCGTCAAGGTTGTCCGGCAGGTCGACCTGAGGCTGCGAGGATTGGGCCAGACGGTTTTCGAGCAATGCGATCCTGTGTCGCAAAAACACATTGCTTTGCCGTTGCTGTTCAGCCTGTTGCTCGGCTTCCTCGCGCTCTTGGTCGGCGAGAGCTATGTAGCCGTCTTGCTCTTCCTTGAGCTGCTCAAGCGCTGCGGTCAGGTCACGAATTTCCTGTTCAGCAAGTGCAAGCAAGTCGCGGTCTGACTCGCCTTCAATACGCGCGGTCTGGCGACGAAGCTCGCCCGCCACCCTCTTTACCTCGAGGAACGGCGGCAGTTGTCGCTGGCTATCTCGGCCACTGACGGTTCGGCTCAGTGTCTGGTTGACGAGGAAGGACCGATAGGCTTGCGGGCCTCCCGCCCAATTCGCAATTCTGCTGGGAAGCCCCAAGGGATGAGCTACGGCCTCATCGACTGAAGGATCGAAACCCGGTCGATAGGTCCGTACCGCCTGTCGATAGACCGACAATGCCTTGCCAACCTGATCCGTCAAACGATAACTCGCCGCTTGAGACACGATTGCCACATGTGCGGCGCCCGCGAGACGGCGCGCTACCTCACGAGCCGGGATGATGGTCTCAGACCAGTCATTCGAACCCTCGGGCAGCGAAAACACGATGACGTCACTTCGACGCCCCTTATTCCAGAGCAGCTTGCAGAGCTCGTCAGCATCATTCTCGGTTTCAATGAGCATCGGCTCAGAAGCGATTTGAACCGCCCCGGGTTTGCCGGAGGCCATTTGGTTTAAGTTATGCGGCCATAGCTGGCTGGTCCAGCGTGGCGTAATAGCGCTCCTCGGCCTCAGCAGGCGGGATGTTGCCGATCGGCTCCAGCAAC
>Ga0209794_1000847_pt1 | contig 32323 bp, 25 predicted proteins | sample EBPBio232013_DNA_FD_185869 | JGI IMG/M metagenome (GOLD analysis project Ga0209794, IMG submission 185869) | Wastewater treatment Type I Accumulibacter community from EBPR Bioreactor in Madison, WI, USA - Reactor 1_5/23/2013_ DNA (SPAdes)... | ecosystem: Engineered > Bioreactor > EBPR >... | reverse complement strand
CCTCGTGATCCAACACCAATCTCACGGCGCGTTGGCGCACCTCGGGAGAAAACTTGTTCGTCGTTTTGCTTGTCATGGCTCCATCCTATTTGGAAGTTGGAGCCTCCGACAATCCCGGGGCGGTTCACAGGCGCTTTTTATGCCTTCTCCGCGAGCGCAACTCCAGGCACGCGTATGGAGGGGATTTTCACCGTGCGTGAGGGGGCATCTAACTACCGGATGGGCTACGTCGAGCGAGGCGTTCCGGGCAACACGCTGGATACCCGTACCATGTGCAGACCTGCACGATGATTTTATAATATATTGACATTGCTTGCTTATTTAGCTATTGTGTGTCTAAGGGTCGCACCTCGTGGTGCTCCCTTGCTCCCCCACACAATTGAGGTTTCCCCATGCTGGGTAAGCAAGCCAAAACGCTTGCTCCGGGCGCGTTGAGGCGTGCCCAGGAGTATCTTCGCCAACGTCCTCTCGGCCTTCGCGATGAAGTGCTTTTCCTTCTTTCTGCCCGCGCAGGATTGCGCGCCTGCGAGATTGCCGGGCTCCAGTGGTCCATGGTGCTCAAGGCGCAGGGTTTGATCGGTGACCACATCGAGGTCCGGGCTCAGATTGCCAAAATGGCGTCCGGACGCCGGGTGCCGATGCATGCCGATCTGAGGGCAGCTCTTGGCCGCTTGAAGGCAAGTCTTGGGGCAGAGCTTGTCTGCGATGCGCCTGTCATCCCCTCAGCCAAGAGCGGGCATCTGAGGCCGAACTCGATCGTCAACTGGTTCAAGGCGCTTTATGGCGAGCTTGGGCTCGAGGGTTGTTCCTCCCATTCGGGCAGGCGCACCTTCATCACCAATGCCGCCCGCAACGCCCATAGGGCAGGGGCTTCTCTACGCGATGTCCAACTCCTCGCCGGGCACCGCTCCATCGAGATGACGCAGCGCTACATCGATGGTGACAGCGATGCTCAGCGGCGCCTGATCCGCTTTCTCTGACCACCCAGCAATTTGCGAAAGGAATGCCATGGCTAACCCCCATGATCGGGGAGGGCTGCCTAAGTTCCCCCACTCCTATGAGGCTAAGACCACCATTGCCACGGTGTGTGTGCTTGGCACCTACCGCGACCCAAAGCCGATCACCGGGCAGCGGGTTTCCCTTCTGGAAGCGCTTCTCTCAGGTTTGCCGAGGGGAGGGGCTTGGGCCGCGCTCGATGCCATTCTTCTCCCGGCAGGGTATTTCCGCTTTGCGCATCCCGTTGGCCATCTCGCCTCTGCTGATCGGATGTCTGCTCTCCGCGGGTTGGGCTTCGCCAAAGCCTGCGACAGGATTTCTCAGGCACTGCATACCCAATGGCCTGAGCTGACCCTCGTTGTTGGGGCGGATAGCAATGCCCTTGATCGCGACTATGCCGGGGACCAGCTCGTGCTCGCATGGCGCAATGGCGCCATCGTTGGCCTCGCGCGGAAGGCCTTCCCGGTCTGGAATGAAACCTGCGATTATGAAGCCAATGTTTGGGTCCATCCGGATGATGCGGATGATCCCCACCGATTCATCACCCTGCGCAATGGCGCCCGTGCTGTGCTGTGTGTCTGTTACGATGCCTTTGCGCTGCGGGCGGTCAAAGGTGAGGCTTACGCTGATCTAGCTGCCATCCATTATGCCCTTCAGCCCTATGGCGAGATTGGCGAGTTCCCCTGGGTAGAGCGCTGGCGGCATCTCACCCGCTGGGTTCAGAATATCCAACTCAACGCCCCCGAACTTGCTTTGGTGCCGATCCATTACTTCTGGCAGCCAGGCCGGGATGGCTATTGGCAAAGGCATGGCATTGCCGGGGCATCCGCAGCCCTGGACGGCGCGCCAGTCCTGGGCGCTGCGCATTTTCAGAGGAAGCTGCCCCGTCAAGAGATCAGCACGCTGGCAGCGAGGGGTGTTGAGCAACTCCATCTCACTCTGGGCGGCAAGCGGCTCGCCCAGCGCCTTTTCCCCCAACATGGGTTTTATCTCCACGGATCGGACGGCGAAGCGATCGCGCTCGTCCGGCTGTTTCAACTTGATCGCAGGATAGGTGTGTTTCCATGAAAGAACATAGAGCGAACAATGTTGCCACCAATGCCCTCTCGCAAGGCGACCTCGGCAATCGAGCGGCCGAAGCGCAGGCGGAGCTGCGCCATACCGCTCGCATCCGGGCACTCAACGATAAGTTTCGAGCCACGTTCATCGGCGGTACCGTGGTCCTCACTGCCGGGATCATTGACCTGGGGGCGGCTTGCCAGCGTCTCATCCTTCAGGAGGTCCAGAGCTTCTCAAGCTTTGAGGAGGCCAACGACCCGTACCGCGAGCATGATTTCGGGTGCGTTATGATCGAAGGCCACAAGATATTCTGGAAAATCGACTACTACGACCACAGCCTGACATGTGGCTCTGAGGATCCCGCTGATCAAACTGCGACCCACCGCGTCCTGACCGTCATGCTCGCAAATGAGTATTGAGGGCCTTCGGGCGCGCTGCCGCTTTGATGGACCGGCTCAGCGCGAGCGGCCGACATGCGGCCGGGAGCTGACTGGCGGGTTTTGGCTGAGGATTCGCTAATGCCGCCCTTCGGCTGCAGAGTTCAGGGCGGGCGTACTGGGCAGCCTCGGTTCCTACTCAAGTTCCGCATTGTCCTAGCGCTCTAGGTTTCCTCCGAGGAGCGATGGGTCTCGCCCCTTACGAGTCCGCATTTGAGCGTGCATCGGGACGAAAAAACTGCGAGGGCTCCACCGATGCCGAATCTGTCGTGGAATGTTCTCAGCGTCATTTTCACAGGCAACGGATGTGTTGCGATAAAGTGGTTCACTGTTCATGATGATTCGTGGCTGAGAAGGGGGGCTCGACTTGCTTGATCTTGTTCCAATTGGTGCTGATTTTGCCTACTGCGGCAAGACCCTGAGCGAGCGAGTTACCGGTCGGTTTTATACGCCGGATGTGCTGGCAAGCGAGTTGGCGCAGCAGATGCTCGAGGCATTCACGGACAAAGGAAGTGATGTCCCGCTGAGAGTAATCGATCCGTTCAGCGGGGATGGACAACTCGTCTCTGCACTCGTGATCGAGGCCTCGAAGTACCCGTCACTTCGCAGGCGGACGTGGCGGATTTCGATATGGGATCGCGATCAGTCAGCTCTTGCACGAGCCGTTGCTCGTATCGAACGCCTAGCCTCAATGCTCGAAATAACGATGACGCTGGAGTCGCGCGTCGTCGATAGTTTCGCAACTGAACTGACGTCAGCCTATGATCTCGTAATTACGAATCCCCCTTGGGAACACCTCAAGCCCGACAGCAGAGAAATGGCTCGGATGTCGAGCAATGATGCTGCCGACTATAGGCAGCGCCTCCGGGCCGTGTCGAATGCTCTTGATGACCGGTTTCCAAACTCTAAGGCGTCTGGTGCCTGGGGAGGATGGGCCACGAATCTTGCTCGCTGTGGCTGGGACCTCTCGATGCAGCTCTTGGGGAAGCATGGCATCTTGGGTATCGTTCTGCCCTCGACGCTGCTTGGCGATCAATCTTCTGAGCAGATACGGCGACTCACGTTCTGTCGGCATCACGTCCTCGACGTTGCTGCATATCCTTCAGAGGCTCGGCTCTTCGAGAGGGTGGATCAACCCGTGGTCGCGATGACGATAGGTGCGACCACAACGGAGCGTTCGGCGCCGGGCAGAGTGCGTATATTCGACGCCGATCGGCGCGTCAGGCATGTTGTTCCGATCGCGTCGCCAAGTGACCTCGCCTCGAACGGATATGCCATTTCCGTGGGCTTCGGAGCCGGCGCGAGCGGTGCGCTCGACTGCGTCCAGCGATTGCCCAGGCTTTCAGAGTTCGAAGGAACAGGACCCCGCGACCTATGGATGGGACGGGAGCTAGACGAAACGCGAATTTTCGAAAAGACCGTCACCGGACCACATCATCCGTTCGTGAAGGGACGGATGATTGCCCGGCATACAATTGCCGAGCATCCAGTCCGATCGGTTCGAGCCGACCTTGCGTCGAAGTTTCAATCAGCAGCGTTTCACCGCGCGGTCTGGCGGGACGTGTCCAGACCCAGCCAAAAGCGGCGGATGATAGGTTCTGTCATCCCACCTGGCTGGATCACGGGGAACTCCCTGCACGTTGCTCATTTCCGAGATGGTGACCTTAAGAGGACGCTCGCCCTACATGGGCTGCTCTCATCCCTGGTGTTGGAGTTCCAAGTTCGAAGCCGTCTTGCAACTGGCCACATGTCGCTGGGGGCAGTCCGGCAATCTCGGGTCCCCGAATTGACCCGAAGTGTGGTCGCAACACTAGCCCGAGGTGTGACGGCGGTGCAGGAAGGGCGCAGCGGTGCAGCGGTGCATTTGGAGGTCATGGTTGCCAAGGCCTACGGCCTTAATAGGAACACCATGGAAGCGATCGTCGGCAGTTTCGACAAGATCGAAGATGAAGAGCGCGGCCAGCTATTGGACTCGGCCTTGTGGTCGGGAGGGGGCGCTTCGTGATTCCGAACCATCAAGCTGCCAAGCTTAGTGAGCTTGACCTGCGAATGGCGGCCAACGTTCCCCCCGGAGGGAACTGGCGTGATATTCCCCTCGCAGTCCCCTCGGAGCGTTTGGCCCAGATCAGGCGCAGCGCCGCAGCAGGGGAAGGCTCCCGCTCGACTTACTACGGCCGGTTGCGACCGGACCTTCCTGCCTACACAATCGGCACCTACTACAACCGTCCCGGCAACGGCTGCTTCTTGCACTTTGATCGAAACCAGAGCCGCACGCTTTCGCATCGCGAAGCGGCTCGACTTCAATCTTTCCCGGACTCATTCGTTTTCGCTGGTCCTCAACGCGCCGTGTGCCAGCAGATCGGGAACGCTGTTCCCCCGCTCCTCGCTTTCCAGATCGCCCAGGCGCTTGGACCGAGCGGCAGCATGATCGACGTGTTTGCCGGAGCTGGCGGGCTTTCCCTGGGATTCAAGTGGGCGGGTTGGCGCACGCTTGCGGCAACTGATATCGATCCTCACGCTATTGATACGTTCAACGCCAACGTCTCTCCTCTGGCGTTCGTCGGCGACATGAACGACGACGAGGTCCTTGAGCGGCTGAGCAGCTCGGTCGCTCTCGAGGATCGGCAACGGGGGCCATTGGCTCTGGTGGGCGGGCCGCCGTGTCAGGGCTTCTCCACTGGCGGCAAGCGTCGTAGCGAAGAGGATGCGCGGAACAACCTATATTCCCGTTATGCGCTTCTGCTCCGGCTCATCCAGCCGAATGTCTTTGTCTTCGAGAATGTGATGGGGCTGCTTAGCTTGTCGGGCGGGCGGTTCCTTCAGCGCATCCTTGGGGAACTCGGGAGCGCTGGGTACGAGGTGGAGGTGTGGAAGACAAACGCCGCCGAGTTCGGCGTTCCACAGCGCCGCCAACGAGTCCTCATCATCGGCGTTAGATCAGGGCAAGCACATCCGACTCGATTGAATGCCTGGACCACAGTAAATCCATCGGGCCTTCTGGGCCTTCCCGCTGCGATTTCGGTCGAGGAGGCTATTGGCGACCTCCCCCCCATCGAAGCGGGTGAGGACGGTAGCTGGCAGGAATATGCACTCCCTGCGACGTCCAGGTACCAGCGACTAATGCGTGGAGAGATATCGCCGGCAGACTATCTTGCAGGACAGCAGATCGGGGCAGGCCAGAGAGCGGCATGATTCCGATTGACAGCGTCTCACTCTACGACAAATCGCTCGAGGTCCTGAGTGCGGCCGTCGGTCGTCAATACCTAGGCCGTATCGCGCAAATATTCCTTGCAGCTAAGCACTACGGCAGGGGGATACCTCAAGTTGGTAACCCGATAGGCCTGCAGTCGCGAGAGCTCGAGGAACTTCTTGATGATCTGTACGCAAAACCCTCTAGGTCGAGCCCCGAGAAAATTCTGATCATTTTTGAAGCAGACCATAAAGTCCCAAGCGGCCAGGTCGGCGGAACCCTTACCGGCCCCTCAAACATATGGCGGAACAACCTGAACTTTCAGAAGGGGTTCATATGCTATGGTAGCGAGCTTGAGATGCTCATGCCATCGTTCAGAAATCCTTCTCGCCTGAACTGCCCACATCTTGTTCCGGCGACGCCCGGGCGACTCGCCCGTGCAAGCTGCTCGCTGAATCCTGGCCCCAGGTATCGCGGCGAGGATCACCCACGAGTGCTGCGGAAGGATCAGACGTCGGGTGAACACTGGATATACGATCCGTCAGATCACGGCTTCTACTCGAGCATTTTCCTTCCGGCGAGCGGCAACAAGATACCGATCGTTGCCTTGATCATAGCACTGTACTTCGACGGCAAGCTGGCCGCTGGCCGAGCGGCTGTGGACATCGCTGATTTCCTTGCGGATTTTGCCTTCTCGGCTCATGAGTATGCGCTGTACTTCGACGACAATCGAAGTTCACCAGCCCATCAAACCTTGCTGGCGCTGGACCCCACTATAGCTTGGACCTATGCTCCGCCGACTGCCACCGCCGGAGGCCCGCCCCCCAGTCTGCCAGGCTTGCCGCCGGTGCCACCGCCGACCACGCCAGCCTCGACGAGGAGGAAAGCAGCAGTCACATCGAGCATTGGCTCAACGACATCGGCACCCCCGATCGGCGGGCACTGGTGGAGCGCAGAGCAGGCGGTGCGGTCGGTACTCGAAGCCGACGGATGGCAGGTGGTCGACTTCACCAGGTTCGGCGCCGGATACGACTTCAAGGCAACCAAAGCTGGCATCGTCCGCCTCGTCGAGGTCAAAAGTGCCGTGGGAGCGTGCGCCCCGACCCTTACACAACGGGAATACGACCAGGCGAAGGCGTCTCGTACAGGATATGTTTTGGCAATAGTCGAAAACTACGATCCCACGATGCCCGTGAGCATCCTGTGGGTTCAAGACCCCGCCGGACTTCGAGTCACGGCACGGAGCATGACGGGCTACTACCTGCCGCGATCAATCTGGCGTGGGCCGGCGACTGGGACGTTTCCGTAGCTAACAGTTCTGCTGCGCACCATCCCGAGCTAGGGCACGTTCCGGCGTCGGCTTTTAAGTGACTGCAGCATTGCCCGGACGGCTGAAATGGGGCGCTAAGCTGCCAGTCCGATGTGCGCCCCTCATCCCGTCATTCCGAACCCGCCAGGTCCATCCCGAAAGCTGCCGTTGGCTCACGCAGCGGGCGTGCGGATCGATTTTCGTTGCCGAAGGTAATTCGGACGCGGTAACTCAAATAGGCGCCTTGGGGGATGAGCGGAGAGGATGAAGCGGGCTGAACTGCTAAGGATCGTGACGCACTACCTGACGCACCTACGCGTGTCGGTCGAGTTGTCCAATTCGTTGAACCTTCAGGATTTGAACGTGCACGCGGAAGCTTTTTTCCGCGACCTTCTCAATCTGGCGCTGGATTACCGCCTCATCAACATCAACATAGTTGAGAAGAATGCCCGTGCGATTGACCTCGGTGATGAGGCTAATCGTATTGCCATCCAAGTGACGTCGACAGCCGACCTTGAGAAGGTTAAACACACCGTTGGTGGCTTCATAAAAGCCAATTTGCAAAGCAAATATGATCGACTTATCGTTCTAGTCATCGGATCGAAGAAGAGTTACCGCGAAAAGAGTCTGGGGGACCCAGGCACCTTCTCGATTTCTATTACAGATGACGTATGGGACGTCTCCAACCTTTTGAGAGTGATCGGCGATTTGCGCTTGGACAAGCTTCAGGCTTGTCAGGAATTCCTTCGAAAGGAGCTTCGGCTACCGGAACCCCGCCAATCGAATGAGGCTCGGACACTCATGCGGCTGATCGAGGTGCTGAGCGCATCAGAGGAGGGCGTGCAGGCGGGCGATAACCGCGAAGACCCAGACCCGGAGGGTAAAATCCGCGATCGGTTTGCTGACCACGCGCAGTTTCTTCAGCAAGAGTATGTGAAACTCTTCGAAATTTACGGTCGATCTCTCAAGGAAGTCGAGACTCACACCGACTTGGGTCACGTTCGCGTACGCAAGCTTCAAGTCTATCTGTGGAATTGGAGTGATCGGGTTCTGACGGAGTACAAGGGCGATCCCAAGGCCGCGCTGCGGGCCTTATGCGATCGCATATTGGGGATGATGGGCACCGGGGATGCAGATTTCGACGAAAGTGCAGTACGCTATTATTTGATCAACCAGCTCATCGCCTGCAACGTTTTTCCCAACAAGGCTGCGACCGGTGCCTAACATTTTTCTCAAGGACGAGGCGTTGGCGAAATCGCCAGCGGTCGTCGGATTCGAAATTGCGGGTTTTATCAAGGCGAGCGGCAAGGGCCGCGTTAGCATCTTCGACGTGGTAGATCACTTCAAGTGTAAGGCATGGTTTTCATCGAACTCATTCTTCTACGGCATCACATTTCTATACGCCGTGGGATTGGTCGAGTTTGATGAACCATATCTGGTGATGTCAGATGCGGATTAAGCGCCTCTACACTGATCCGGGGATCATCACACCGATCGAATTCGAGCCCGGGGTAAATATTGTCCTTGGCGAGAGCGACGAAACCAGCTCCAAAAATAACGGTGTCGGTAAGTCGTTGTGCATCGAGTTTCTCAACTTCGCCCTGCTGAAGAGGAAGTCGGAGAGCAGGGTCGCCAAGGTTCCAAAAGAGAATCTTGATCCATCAACATTCATTTGCGTCGACATGATGATCGGCGATGAGCCTATCACGATTCGCCGATCGATGGCGGAAGCAGAGCGTCCCCGCATTGTCTCTGGCGGGCGCGAAACGATCTACGCGAAGTTGGATGATGCCACCGACTATCTGACTGAAATTCTCCTCCGCGGTCGTACGGCTCAAGTCAGGTTTCGCGAAATATTGGGACCGCTGATCCGAGACGAGCGCTCAGAGTTCAAGTCGTTGGTTGCGTGCTTTGACACGAAAGCCCGTGTGCCGGACAATTACTCGCCGCATCTCATGCTGCTGGGCATTGACTCGAAAATCTATCGCGAGATCAAAGAGATCCAGCGCGAACTCGAGCAAATCACCGTCGAGGAGCAAAGGATTAAAGACAGCGTCAAACTCATTCGTCAGAAAGGTTTTGACGAGGCTCGGTCTGATTTGAACGCGCTGGACGCAGAAGTGGCGCAAATTCGCGAGGGCATTGACTCGCTGGAGAACATGCCGGCCTACGACATCGTCAAAGACGAGATTTTTGTGATTGAGGGTAGGATGGACGATCTCAGGCGGCGAAAAGAGGTGCTCACCCGGCGCGTAGCAAGCCTAGCTCCCATCGCGGTCGAGCCCGAAATTCCCGCAGACGAAATTCAGGACTTCTACAACCAGCTCAAAGCCGGCCTCGGTACCAACATAGTCCGCGAACTGAGGGAAGTACTCTCCTTCAAAGCCAAAATCGAGCAATTCCAGCGTCACCTCCTTGAAGAGAAAACAAAGGTGCTCGATGTTGATATCCGCGACATCAACAAGCAGTTGGCGCAGCTCGATCGTCAATATGCCAAACTCTTGGGCGTGCTGAATCAGGATGGGGAGCTGCGAAATCTACGACAGACCTATGCTTCGTTTCAGGCCAAGAGCGATGAACTCGGGCAGCTCAAGAGTTTCTTTGGTCGTTATGATCAGCTGCTCATCGATCGCCAAACGAAGAAAAGCGAGATTGAGGCCGAGCGGCTGCTCCTGCAGGCCAGCGTGTCTGCCGCAGCGGAAGGACTGCGATCATTCGAGAAGACGATTCTAGCCATTCATCATTTTATTCAGGGAAGTAAGAAGGCTTCATTCGAGGTCCGGGTAACTAATAAGAAGCAAGTCGTCGAGATCGTGCTGCGGATTGACGATGACGGCAGCCACAGCGTTGAGCGAGAGAAGGTGTTCATCTACGATGTGGCGTTGATGTTGAATGATTACACGCGAGCCCGGCATCCGGGCCTGCTGGTCCATGACAATATCTTCGATGTCGATGATGACACGTTGCAGCGGAGCCTGGAATACGTCCTCACCCGGGCACCTTGGGACGATGAGCAGCAGTACATCCTCACTCTGAACGTCGACCGTCTCGAGCATTGTCGTGACGAGCCGTGGTTCTATGACCTCGAACAGAGCGTGGTAGCGACGTTTACGAAGAGCCAGCGCTTCTTGAAGTCTCATTATCAAGAGCTCGGGTGAGTGTGGTAGGATTTGCTCTCATTGCCGTCGGCTTAGCGCCCCTTTCCAGTCGTTTTTCGTCCCGAAGATGAAAGCCGGAACCGTCCGGTCATGGCGGCTAGAATACTCCGGGCGATTCAGTCTTTAGCAACGAACGCGACGCACCGGTCTGGCTATCGGAGCCCGACATCCCGGAACCGGTGGAATGAGCCCCAGGACGTTCGTTCAGTTGCTCTTAGCGGCTCCCGAAAACTGGATGTTGATGTCGTTCAAGAAATTCGGGACTATTCCCCAATGGGCTTGACGCGTTTCAGATGCAATATTTTATGTAGCATTCAGATTGAGAGATAATCATGAAGCTGAACGATTCCAATTTCCTCGTACCAATTGCTGCGTTGCTCGCCATTGTTGTGTTAGTGAACGTACGGGGTAGCTCCTCCCAAATACCGGCGATGCCAGCCTCGTCCATGCCGCCCTCTCAATCGTTGGAACCTCAAGGGAGTGCAGTAATCGCTCAGTCGCGTTCTGATTTTCCAATGCCCGATGGCACATATCTTGAGATTAAAGAAAAATGCTCGGTTGACGAAAAAGAACCAGATGCCCGTTTCGTGGTCAGTTCAAACGGGCATCGTCTTGCGTTTAATGAAACCCAATGTACCCGCCAAGGGCTAAAATCCGTAGGAGAGCAAACTGAGGCGACTTGGCAATGCGAGAAAGGCAGCGGTTTCCGCTCCTCTCTTCGCCAAGGGATAGAGCGCGTCGGTGCCCGCTGGAAATTCAATTTGGAGGGAGAAGGCGTTTCGTTTCCTGGCACAATTTACGAGCTGTGCCCGACCGTTACCGTTGTAAGACATTCACAGGCAGCAACACCGCCACCTGTCGATCAGAAGCCAAATGCGCAGCCAGCGCAGGGCGTTTTTCCGTTGAGGGATGGGCGTTATTTGAGCGCATCGAAAAACTGCGTTGCGGATGATGACGGCGAATTCCAAGGAATTTCTATTTCCAGCAACGGCATGGAGATGAGCGGTCACGAGTATGCTTGCAAACGTATTTCCTATGACTCCAATTCAAATGGCGCCGGTGTAATCTGGAAATGTAGCGAAGACGGTGAAAATGCTTGGACGTTACATCAAACAATTCGCCCTGAAGGGAAGTTTTATCAAATCAGCACATCGAATGAAGCATCGCGTTCGCCGCAGATTGAAATTTATGAACATTGCCCTGTCGTGCAGGATCGCAAGGGAATTACACCTGCTGCACAACCCCCGGCCAAGCCATCCATAAAGAACTCGCAGTACACAAGTTGGCGCATTGATAATGATCAGAAAAACGAGAAGATCACGTTATTTTCAGAGGACGCGTTAAGCTCTGTCGTCTGTCACAGGAAAAGGCCAAATGTGGAATTCTATTTCAACGATGCGCCCGGAGCGAAGATCATATTGAATGTTCCAAGACATTCTAAAGGACGGTCAATCGAATACCGGCCGGATGTTAATAACAGGATCGCCTTCCAGTTGATGAAGAACGATCCAGCCATCCAATGGATGCACGAGGCATCATTCATGGTTTCGTCTGAGCGCCATGTCAGCACCTACACGTTTGGTCAATTCGGGAGCATTCTGCGCGATGCCTGCGCTTCAAGTGCTCATGGCAACTCGAAGCCCTCTGAAGACACTGATGCGGCCCTTTGGGGGCTTGAAACGCCAAAATGGGTTGAAGTCATAATGGGCGCAACCTTGCGTCCGTCATCGCAAGTTCTTGGACTATGCCGTGATATCGCCAGCAAGCAGAATTTTCCGAGAGATCACGTCATCGCCCATGTCAGGGCTTGTTTTGTCAGAGAAACAGATCCACGCTTTTTGGACCAAGGCTTGAAAGCCTTTCAGCGCGATATCATTGCCTGCCGTCCGCGCGTTGGGCCACTTCAGCCTAACGAGTTCAATGAATGTCTTGACCAGCGGTTGACTGCTAAATCATCGGCAATGCTTGTGCCAACAGGAGAGACTGTCGCCTATGGAACAAGAGTAGGTATGGACGCTGCTATTACCCGAAAGTCAGGGATTAGCACTCGGCGCGCCGTTATTGAAATTCGCCATACCCCGGTCCAAGCGAAAATATTTTGTACCGAATACGCCAATGACCATTCTGAAAAATGCGTCCGTCGTACAATGGGTGAGATTATATTGAGGCCATCGATCTCTGCTAACTGCGAGACAGGGGAGTTCACAACCCCGAATGGCAATTCCTATCGCTTTCTGGGAAAAGCCAATTCAGAACATGGTGTCAGGTCTATGATAATTGACGGAAAAAGCGGAGAATTACTCGAGAACAATTCAGCGTCAGGTATAGCCATTGCCGAGAGTTCATTTGATAAACTATGCCCAGCACAATTTAACAGGTAGTAAAACTGAAATTTTGATAAATATTTGTAGGAAGCGAGTAAATTCGTAGATACCAGTCTCGGTCAACCTGTTGATTGTGAGCGTGTCCGCAATCCGAGGTTGGCCGTTCTAAACCCGCCGTTCCGATTGCGGCCCCTAAGTCGCCAATAGAATCCGGGTGCTTCGGCCCATAGTGTTAAATTGGGAGTTCACACTATGGGGTTGAGTTTGACGTTGCCCCCAAGTTTTATCCATTCTTGAGTTCGTTTCCGGCGTTGGTGATCTGCTCCCATCAAACTGGACCGTTTGAAGCTGGAGTTTTCCGCCGTAATTTCCTCCGGCTGGGAGGAGCGGAAGACGATGAAGGCATCGAAATTTTCGGACGCGCAAAAGGCGTTCATTTTGAAGCAGGGCGCTGACGGCGTGCCGGTCGCGGACATCTGCCGCAAGGCGGGGATCAGCCAGGCAACCTATTTCAACTGGAAGAAGAAATACGACGGGCTGCTGCCGACCGAGATGAAGCGGTTGAAGCTTCTCGAAGACGAGAACACGAAGCTAAGAAAGCTGGTCGCCGATCTGTCGCTCGACAAGGAAATGCTGCAGGACGTCATCCGGCGAAAACTTTAAGGCCTGCTCGGAAGCGCAAGCTGGTCGATGCGGTTTGTAGCGAATGGGATGTGTCAATCCGCCGGGCCTGCCAAGCCCTGGAGGTTGACCGCTCCACCTACCATTACAAATCGCGCCGCCCCGATCAGGCCGGACTCGAAGCCCGCATCAAGGAGATATGCGCGACACGCGTGCGGTATGGCTACCGCCGCGTGCATGTCGTGCTTCAGCGCGAGGGCTGGGATGTCAACATCAAGAAGACACATCGAATTTACAATGAGTTGGGCCTTCAGCTTCGCAACAAGACGCCCAAGCGCCGGGTCCGCGCAAAGTTGCGGGATGATCGTCAGCCGGCGACGCAACCCAACGAGACGTGGGCGATGGACTTCGTTCACGACCAGCTCGCGACCGGCAGGAAGATCCGCATTCTCACTGTGGTCGATACATTCTCCCGGTTCTCGCCGGTACTCGATCCGCGGTTCAGCTATCGCGGCGAGGACGTGGTGCGCACCCTCGATCAGACCTGTGCGCGGGTCGGCTATCCGAAGGCTATTCGGGTGGAACAGGGCTCGGAGTTCGTCTCCCGCGATCTTGACCTGTGGGCCTATCGGAACGGCGTCGTTCTCGACTTCTCGCGGCCTGGCAAGCCGACGGACAATGCGTTCATCGAGGCCTTCAACGGGCGCTTCCGGGCCGAGTGCCTGAACGCCCACTGGTTCCTGACCCTTGCGGACGCGCAGGAAAAGTTGGAGACTTGGCGCAGATACTACAACGAGGATCGGCCGCACGGAGCCATCGGTAACAAGCCGCCGATCTCATTGCAAAATCCCGATGGCGCACCCAGCCCGCCACCGTGACCAAGGCCGGAAAACTCTACCTTCCGGCGGTCCAACGTTCGGGAGCGGATCACAAGGCAGAGTTCTGTGCCAAGCTCGGCCAATGCACCGAGTTAGGCGAGGCAGTCGGTGTCCAACAGGATTTTGCCAGAGGTGTTGGCGGGGCCTATGCAGCCGAGGCCGGGAAACTGTCGACGCTCGCCCGCACGACCATGGATGCCTGGACCGGAGCCAGCGCCCAATACGTGTCGAACCTGACGGCTCGCCAAAAGAAGGCGGCCTGACAAGCTCCCAAGGCGGTTTTCCTGAGCCGGCGCCGACTGGCTCAGTTCGCAACTGCCAGCGCATCCTCGACGACAATTGCTTGCTCGTGGGTCGAGATCATAAAATCGCGATGCGCGAGCCGTCTCGGGTAATCCGCGCTATGTGAGTGGCGTTGGCGACCGCTGGGGCACATCGCGAAGTGACTTTACGCGAAGATCACCTTCCGGAAGCGGGCGAGCGCAAAAGCGAAATAGGCGGCGCCGATCGCGACGATCCTCGCAATCTCGGGCCAGACTACGTCAAGCCCGGCGCCGCGATAGAGCACGCCTTGCGAAAAGGCGACGAAATGCGGCGTCGGCGAGAAGAACCGCATGATCCATTGCAGCCAGACCGGCATGCTCTCCATCGGCGTCGTCGCGCCGGAGAGCAGTTGCGTGACCACGAAGACCGGGATAGCGAGCAGGCCGAACTGGCCCATCGTCGTCGCCAGCGTGCCGAGCAGGATGCCAAGCGCCGCCACCGCGAAGGCGTAGATCGCCGTCCCCAGCACGAAGAGCAGGAGCGAGCCGGCGATCGGCACGCCGAGCGCCCATTCGACCACGAAGACGAGCGAGGCCACCGCCGCGACCAGGATGACCAGCGCGTTCGCCGTCATCTTGGCGAGCATGATCTCCACCGGCGTGATCGGCATCACCAGGAGATGTTCGACCGTACCCTGCTCGCGCTCGCGGATCAGCGCCGCGCCGGTCAGGATGATGGTCAGCAGGGTGACGTTGTTCAGCACCTGCATCACCGAGGAGAACCAGCCGGAATCGAGATTGGGGTTGAAGCGCGCCCGCACCACCAGGTTGATCGGCAGCGTGGTCTTCGTCTCGCGTCCGGCCTGCCGGTTGGCGATCTCCTGTGCGATGTTCTGCTGAATATAGACCGCGCCGTTGCCGGCCTGGGTCATCGCGGCAGCGTCGATATTGAGTTGCACCGCCGTCTGGCGTCCGGCCAGCAGGTCCGCCTGGAACCGGGGCGGGATTTCCAGCACGAAGACGAGACGCCCGGAATTCATCTCGGCGTCGATCTCGCCCGCCGCGATGCGCTTCGAGACCTTGAACAGCGGCGGGCCGAACGCGCCGAGCAGGCTGCGCGAGAATTCGGACTGGTCCTCGTCGACGATGCCGATGGTAAGGTCGCGCGCCTCCAGCTTCACGCCGGTCGCGACCGTGTAGACCGCGATGCTGAAGGTGTAGACCACCAGCACCAGCATGATCGGGTCAGCCCTGAGGCTGCGCAGCTCCTTCACGACGAGGCGCAGGATGTTCTGGAGATGGATCAAGAGCGCGGCCAATTCACTCCTCCTGCTTGCGCAGCGCGAGCTGCGCGACGACGAGGAAGAGCAGGAAGAAGCCGCCGAGCGCCAGCAGATTGGGCCAGAGCTCGGCCGCGCCCAGCCCCTTGGTGAAGACGCCGACGCTGACCGGCTGGTACCAGGCCGGAGGCAGGCTCATACCGATGAAACGGCCGCCGCCCGAGAGCGAGGCGACCGGCACCATCAGGCCGGAGAAATTCACCGCCGGGATGATCGACAGGATCGCAGTGGCGAAGACGGCGGCGACCTGCGTGCGCGTGAAGCTGGAGATGAGCTGGCCGAAGCCCGTCGTCGCCGAGACATAGAGCAGGGTCGCCACCCCCAGCACCCAGGCCGAGCCCTTGATCGGAACCTGGAAGATGATCAGCGCGATTAGGACCAGCATCACGAAACTGCCCATCGCAATCGCGATGTAGGGCAGTTGCTTGCCGAACAGGAACTCGAAGCGGCTGATCGGCGTCGAGCGGAAATTAGCGATCGAGCCGGTTTCCTTCTCGCGGACCACGCCGATCGCCGACATGATCGCCGGGATCAGGATCAGCATCAGCATGATCACGCTCGGCACCATCGCATTGGCGCTCTTGAAGGCCTGGTTGTAGCGGAAGCGGGTCTCGATCGTGACGGGTGCCGGCGCATGGCTCGATGCGGCATGGCCTGCCGCGAAGCCTTGCGCGTATTGCGTCGCCAGCCCGGTGACGTAGCCGCGCGTCGTCTCGGCCCGGAACGGCATGGCGCCGTCGAGCCAGACCGACAATTCCGGCGCCCGCCCGCTCATCAGATCGCGGCCGAAGGAAGACGGGATCTCGATCGCGAGCTGGAGCTCGCCGCTCCGCAGGCGCTGGTCGAGCTCCGCTGCGGACCGGATCGGCGCCTGCTCCGAGAAATAGCGCGAGCTGGAGAAGGCCTCGACCAGTTGCCGGCTCTCCATCGAGCTGTCCTGGTCGAAGGCCGCGAATTTCAGATTCTCTACATCGAAGGAGATGCCGAAGCCGAAGGCCAGCATCAGCAGTACCGGCCCGAGGAAGGCGAAGCTCAGCCGGATCGGATCGCGCAGCAGCTCCATCGTCTCTCGCCGAGCACAGGCCCAGAGCCGGCGCGGGTCGAAACGGCGCGCGGGTATTGCCGGCCGGAGAGCGGCGGCGGGTGTGGCGGCCGGTTCCGCCGCTGCATCCTCGATGCCGGCGGCCTCCTTGAGATAGGCGACGAAGGCCGCTTCCAGCGTGTGGGCACCGCGCGTCTCCACCAGCTCCTGCGGCGTGCCGACCGCGAGCACTTTGCCGGCATGCATGAAGGAGATGCGGTCACAGCGCTCCGCCTCGTTCATGAAATGGGTCGATAGGAATATGGTGACGCCGTCGTCGCGCGAAAGCTCGATCAGCGTGCGCCAGAAGGCATCGCGCGCGATCGGATCGACGCCCGAGGTCGGCTCGTCCAGGATCAGCATCGCCGGGCGGTGCAGCACGGCGACGGCGAGCTGCAGGCGCTGGCGGATGCCGAGCGGCAGGCTGTCGGGCCGCTCGTCGGCGACATCCGCGAGGTCGAAGCGGGTCAGGAGCTCGGCGATGCGGCCGGGGATATCGGCCGGCGGCAGATGGTAGAGCTCGGCGTGGAGCACGAGGTTCTGGCGGACCGTCAGCTCGCTATAGAGCGAGAAGGCCTGCGACATGTAACCGACATGGCGGCGCGTCTCCATGTCGTCGGCCGCGAGCGGCTGGCCGAAGAGCTTTGCCGTGCCTTCGCTTGTCGGCAGCAGGCCGGTCAGCATCTTCATCGTCGTCGACTTGCCGCAGCCGTTCGAGCCGAGAAAGCCGAAGATCTCGCCCCGCCCGATGCGGAAACTGACATGGTCGACTGCGACGAAATCGCCGAAGCGCCGGGTCAAGCCCTCGGCCTCGATCGCCGGCGTGGCGTCGTCGCTCGCTGTCCGCGGCCGCAGCACGACCTCCCTGTGCTGCGCACGCTTGGCTTCCGGCAGCAGCGCGACGAATGCGGCCTCCAGCGTCGCTTGGCCGGCCTTGTGGCGCAGCTCTGCCGGCGTGCCGGTCGCGATCGCGTTGCCGTCATCCATGGCGACGAGCCAGTCGAAGCGCTCGGCCTCCTCCATATAGGCGGTGGCGACGATGACGCTCATGCCGGGCCTGCGGGCGCGGATCGTATCGATCAGGTCCCAGAACTGGCCGCGCGAGAGCGGATCGACGCCGGTGGTGGGCTCGTCGAGGATCAGTAGGTCGGGATCGTGGATCAGCGCACAGCAGAGCGAGAGCTTCTGCTTCATGCCGCCCGAAAGCTTCGCCGCCGGCCGCCCTTCGAAGGGGTCGAGCCCAGTCGCCGTCAGCAACTCGTCGATGCGGATGCGGCGCTCGGCGGCGTCCTGCCCGAACAGCCGGGCATGGAAGTCGATATTCTCGAAGACGGAGAGCGTCGGATAGAGGTTTCGCCCCAGCCCCTGCGGCATATAGGCGATGCGCCCGCGCCGTGCCTCGCGCTCGGCCTTGACGCCGAGATCGCCGCCGAGCGCGTGGACGCTGCCCTGCTGGATCATCCGGACGCCGGCGACCAGCGCGAGCAGGGTCGACTTGCCGACGCCATCCGGGCCGATCACGCCGATCATGCGGCCGGAGGGAATGTCGAGCGTCAGCGCATCGAGGGCGACCACCTTGCCGTAGCGATGCGTTACTCCGGCGAGGCTGGCGGCGAGGCCGGCCTCCGTCATGGCAGCTTCACGGCAAGCGAGTCGGGCCATTTCGCAGAGGGAGAGGTACGGACGAAGCCGAGACCGCGCACGCCGGTCTTTACCTGCCGGTGGTATTTGGCGAGCAGCTTCGGATCGACCTGGAGCTTGGCGCGGAAGACCAGCTTCTCACGCTCCTCGGCGGTCTCGACGGCCTTGGGTGTGAACTGCGCATCGGCGGCGACGAAGCTGACCGTCGCGGGGATGACATATTGGGGCACGGGGTCGAGGATGATGCGCGCCTCGTCGCCGAGCGCGAGCGGCCCCGCCTGCCCGGCCGGCAGGTAGATCGTCATGTAGACGTCGGACAGGTCGAGAATGGTGACGACGCGCGTGCCGGCCGCGACGACCTCGCCGGTACGGGCGAGTTGATACTGGACGCGGCCGCTGCGCGGCGCCAGCAGCACCAGATCGACCAGGATCGCCTTGATCTGCTCGGCATCGGCCTCGGAGGCGCGGATGGCGAACTGGGCCTGGTCGCGCTGCGCCTGCGCCGCCTTGAGCGCCGCATCGGCCGCATCGGCCCTGGCCGAGCGCTGGTCGTCGACCTGCTTGCTGAGATAGCCCTTGGCGACAAGCTCCTTGCCGCGCTCGGCATCGGTACGGGCGAGGATCTGGTCGCTCTTGCGCTGGGCGATCAGCGCCTCGGCCTCGGCAAGCGCCTGCCGCGCGCGCAGCACCTGCGCCTGCGCGGCCCGCAACTGCGCCTCGTATTCCGGCGAGGAGATGCGGGCGATCACCTGCCCGGCCGTGACCTCGTCGCCTTCCTTGACCGTGACCTCGGCGAGGCGGCCGGCATATTTCGAGGCGACGTCGACCTGCGTCGCCTCGATGCGGCCATTGGTCTTGACGATCCCGTCCGGCATCGTGTCGCCACGCAGCCGTTCGATCAGCGCCTTGATGCGGGATTGCGCCTGCGCCCCTGGCGCGGGTAGCGCGAGCGCAGCGAAAAGAGCTGCTGTTGCGACACAACGGGAAAGCATCTTGGATCTCCGTAGAAGGCGGGCGGTACACATTTCAGGGTCCTGCTACTTAGCTTGCGACAGGCAGCCGACCGCAGTCGGCTGCGGGGCGGGGATGATCGTGGCCGGCGCCTGTCGCCATTTCCGACTGTACGAATTCCTGCTCGATGGAGTGACCCGGTCGCTGCTCCGCGAATATGCGATGCCTCTCCAGCTTTCCCAATGAGAGCCATCGATGCCGAGCAGGGAGGCAAAGCGTGCGGGCGATGATCTTATCCTCCTCGCGCTTGTCGGGTGACTCCGTTTCGAAAGCGCAGTCCGCTTTTGGAATGTCTAATGCCGGCATAAAGCTTGGATCACCATTTCCCGACGGGTAGCAGAAGGGGGGACCCAAGTACATGCTCCTAGGCTTGTCTAATCTGGCACTCCCCGTTCATTTCAGATGGCCCATCCGTCGGGTTTCATCACCGCGAGCGCATCCTCGGCGATGACCGCTTCCTCGTCGGTCGGGATCACGAAAGCTGCGACACGAGCATCGGCCCGGCTGATCCGCGTCGCGTTGGCGGCATTGGCGGCCTCGTCGAGTTCGAGGCCAAGCCATCGCAGCCGTTCCGCTACCGTCGCGCGGATCGGCGGCTGATGCTCGCCGATGCCAGCCGTGAAGACGATCGCATCGAGCCCGCCCAGCGTCACCGCGAGCCGGCCGATTTCCCCCGTGATGCGGAAGCAGAACAGGTCGAGCGCCTCGCGCGCCTCGGGCCTGTCGCTGTCGATGAGATCGCGGCTGTCGGCGCTGATACCGGAAACGCCGAGCAGGCCGCTGCGGCGATAGAGCAGGTCCTCCAGCCGGCCTGCATCGTAGCCTTCCGTGAGCAGATGCAGCAGGACGCCGGGATCGAGCGCTCCGCAGCGCGTCGCCATCGGGATGCCGTCGAGCGCCGAGAAGCCCATCGAGGTATCGCGGCTGACGCCGCCTTCCAGCCCGCAGAGGCTGGCACCGCTGCCGAGATGCGCGACCACGACGCGGCCCTTCGCGAGCGTGGGCTCGTGCCGCGCCAATGCCCCGGCGATGAAGCGATAGGACAGGCCGTGGAAGCCGTAGCGCCTGATGCCCTGGTCGTGCATCGCGCGAGGAATGGCGAAGCGGCGCACGATAGCGGCATGGGTACGGTGGAAAGCTGTATCGAAGGATGCCGTCTGCGGCAGCTCGGGGCGCAGGCGGCGGATCGCGCGGATGAGCCCGAGCCCTTGCGGTTGATGGAGCGGCGCCAGCGGGACCAGCGCCTCCAGGGCTTCCAGCACGGCATCGTCGACCCGGACGGGGCCGGCGAAGCTGTCCCCGCCATGGACGATGCGATGGCCCATCGCGACGATGCTGCCGAGGTCGAAATGCCAGGAGAGCCGCCGGAAGGCCTCGCCCAGCACGCTGTCGAGGGGATCGCCGGGCTGCGCTTCGAGAGCGATGTCGAAGGTGTCGGGCCCCTCGATCAGCCGGAAACGCAAGGGCGGTTCGCGAAAATCGATCGCGCCCTTGCCAACACGCTTCGGGCCGGCCTCCGTCAGCGCGAACAACCCGATCTTCACCGTCGAGGAGCCGGCATTGAAGGTGACGAGAAGCCGCTCGCTCATGCCGGCACCGTCAGGGGCCGACGATAGGCGGCGACGAGTTTCGCCAGCGCGGCCGAGGCAATGCGGGTCTTCAGGGAATCGGCCCGGCTCGTCAGGATGATCGGCACGCGCGCGCCGAGCACGAGCCCGGCGGCATCCGCATTGGCGAAATAGATCAATTGCTTGGCCAGCATGTTGCCTGCCTCCAGATCGGGTACGAGCAGGATGTCGGCCTGTCCAGCGACCGGGGAGACGATGCCCTTGGTCCGCGCCGCCTCCTGGCTGATCGCGTTGTCGAAGGCGAGCGGTCCGTCGACTTTCGCCCCCGTGATCTGGCCGCGCGCCGCCATCACGGTGAGCGCGGCGGCATCGAGCGTCGAGGGCATCCGGTCGTTGACGGTCTCGACCGCAGCGAGGACCGCCACCAGCGGCTCCTCCAGCCCGAGCACATGCATCATGTCGATCGCGTTCTGACAGATATCGCGCTTCTGCATCAGCGTCGGCTCGATATTGACCGCCGCATCCGTCACGATCAGCGGCTTGGCATAAGCCGGCAGGCTCATCGCATAGACATGGCTGATGCGACGCTCCGTCTTCAGGCCCGAGCCTGGCGCGACGACCGCGCCCAGCAACTCGTCGGTATGGAGGCTGCCCTTGACCAGGGTCGCGACCCGGCCCGCCATGGCGAGCTCGACGGCGCGCGCGGCGGCGGCATGGCTATGCGGGGCGGGTTCGATCGCGATCCCGTCGAGCGCCACGCAGGCTTTCTCCGCGGCAGCCTGGATCTTGGCCTCCGGGCCGACGAGGATCGGCTGCAACAGCCCTTCGTCGCGGACCTCGATTGCCGCGAGGATGGCTTCCGGCGAGCAGGGATGGACGATCGCGGCGCTCAGCGGCGGCAGGGCACGGGCTTGCGTCACGATGCTGTCATAGCGATCGGAATGCTTCAGCGTGACCTCGGGCAGGCGCAGGCGCGGCCAAGTCACGCGCTGGCCGGGCGCCATCACCGTCGCCGCGCCGGACAGCACCGTCTCGCCGCGCTGGTTGGTGCAGGCGGTATCAAGCACGACGGTTCGTTTCGAGGCCTCCTTGCTCCGGACCGTGACGGTCGCCGTCACGGTGTCGCCGGGTACGACCGGCTTCAGGAAGCGTAGATCCTGCCCGAGATAGATCGTGCCCGGTCCGGGCAGCTTCGTGCCGAGCACCGCCGAGACCAGCGCCGCGGTCCACATTCCATGCGCCACGACATGCCCGAACGGATCGCTCGCCGCGAAAGCCGCGTCCAAATGGGCGGGATTTGCATCCCCGGAGACGGCGGCGAACAGCTCGATGTCATCGTGTCGGACGACACGGACCAGCGCGGCGCTTTCGCCGATCGCGATTTCGTCGAAGGTCCGGTTCGTGAGAAGTTCCTGATCCACGGCTCACCTTTGCAGCACATAGGTTCCGGGCGCATCGCAGAGCGGCTCGCGGCCGCTTCCTGCATCGCCAAACCCGGGCGGCGCGATCCGCTCGGGTGAGGATAGGCGGCCCAGCCATTCAGTCCAGGCCGGCCACCACGAGCCCTCGCGCCTCCGGGCCCCGACGAACCATTCGTCGGGTCCGAGACAGATGTCGGCATGCTGCTTGCGCATGATCCGATAATGACGCCCGGAATGGCCCGGCTCGCTGACGATGCCGGCGTTGTGCCCGCCGCTGGTCAGCACGAAGGTCAGGTCGGCATCGGTCAGCAAGTGCAGCTTATGGACCGAACGCCACGGCGCCACATGGTCAGCCTCGGTCGCCACGCCGAAGATCGGGGTGCGGATGTTCTGAAGCGCCGCCGGTCGTCCCTCCACCATGAAGCGGCCGCTCGCCAGGTCGTTGTCGAGATAGAGGCTGCGCAGATAGTCGGCATGCATGCGGTAGGGCATGCGCGTGGAATCCGCATTCCACGCCATGAGGTCGAACATCGGGGAGCGCTCGCCCATCATGTAGTCATGCACCAGCCGCGACCAGATCAGGTCGTTGGAGCGCAGGAGCTGGAAAGCGCCGGCCATCTGGTCCGCCGAGAGATAGCCGCGGTTCCACATCATGCTGTCGAGCACGCGAAGCTGACTCGCATCGATGAACAGTGCGAGCTCGCCGGGCTCGCTGAAGTCGGTCTGTGCGGCGAGGAAGGTCAGCGAAGCCAGCCGTTCGTCGCCGTCACGCGCCATGGCCGCTGCTGCGATGGCGAGCAGCGTGCCGCCCAGACAGTAACCGGCGGCATGGATCTTACGGCCGGGCAGGGCCGATGTGATTGCGTCGAGCGCGGTCATCAGGCCGCCGCGGCGATAATCCTCGAGGGAGAGATCGCGGTCGTCGGCCCCTGGATTGCGCCAGGAAACGCAGAAGACCGTGTACCCCTCGCCGACGAGGTAGCGCACCAGCGAATTCTCCGGCGACAGGTCGAGGATGTAATATTTCATGATCCAGGCGGGTACGATCAGGATCGGCTCGGCATGGACGCCTGGCGCCGACGGCGCATACTGGATCAGCTCTATCAGGTGATTGCGGAAGACGACCTTGCCCGGCGTTGCAGCCACGTCCCGGCCGATGACGAAGCGTTCGGCGCCGACCGGAGGCTGGCCGGCGACCTGCCGTTGCAGGTCTTCGATCCAGTTCTTCCAGCCCTCGATGAAATTGGCGCCTCCCGTTTCGCGAGCGCGCTCGATCACCTCTGGGTTGGTGAACGGGTTGTTCGATGGCGAGAAGGCGTCGAGGATTTGCCGCGCGACGAAGGAGACGACCTCCTCGTGATGGCGCGCGACGCCCGGCACCTCATGGGTGACATTGTGCCACCATTGCTGATTGAGCAGGAAGGCCTGCGCCGTGAGGCTGAAAGGCGGCGTGCGCCATTCCGGCGTGGCAAAGCGGCGATCGCCGGGAAGAGGCTCGATGCAGGGAGCGGCATCCGGCGCCGAAAGGCAGGATATGGCATGTGCTCCCAAACGACTCGCCTTGCGCACGGCCTTGCTGGCGAGTTCGAGCTGTTTGCCGGGTGCTCCGGCCAGATGAATCGCCCAGTCGAGATAGGCCAGCATCAGGGATGTCGGCGACAGCCCGCCGGTGAACTTTGCGCTCGCCGCTTCGCGCATGCGGTCGATCGCCGAGAACGCCTCCTCCCCGAACCTGTGATCCTGGCCCGACTGTAGTTGCCGATCGGTCTTTGCGGTGAGGCTGGATTGCGGCGCGGAGTGCATGCCCTTTTCCCTATGGTTGCCTTTCCCTGCATGCACCGAGAACGTCTTGTCCTCCTTGAGGTCGATCAAAGAGGATGTTGCACCGCAGCGCCACGCTTTCCAACCCAACGGCCGCCAGCGTGGGGGAAGCGCCGCATAGTAGGCCGCCAGCGCGGCGATCTCGGCAGGCGTCATCTCACGCGCCATATAACGCATCTCCTTATGAAGGCGCTTTCCGGAGCGAAACGCCATCATTTGCCTGTAGAGATAGCCCTCGTTCTGACCGGCAAGGTGAGGCACCTCCGTATCGCGGGCGATGCCGTCCTCGCCATGGCAAGCGGCGCATTGTTCGATGAGAGGCCGTTTCGGTTCGGCGAAGGCGGGGCTTGTCAGCATCGCGCCTATCAAAGCTGCACGCAGGATCACGATCGGCACCTTGCTTGTGATTGTTCGTCTCGTTGTTCCGCTGCGCCGCTCGATGGCGACGCGATGGGGGCTGGTCCTGCACGTGCTGTCCGCATGGCCAGGGGCTTCAGCATCTCGGCAAGCCCGAGATAGGAGGTCGCGATCATCAGGATGGCGAGTAGGACGGGCACGGGCAGCGCGACGAAACCGAACGGATGGCCGAGCGGCGTCAAGGCCAGGATCAGTGCGGCGGCGAGAACGCCGCGCGAGGTCATGACCAGGAAGCGGTGCGGCCGGCTGCGCCAGCAGGGAGCCGCCGTGCGGATGACGAAGATCACCAGGATCTGTGTCAGGATCGACTCGACGAACCAGGCCGTCCTGACCAGAGCTGGCTCGGGGAATCTGGACAGCTGGGATAAGTGGAAATTCTGCCTGAGATCGGCATGATGCCGGGAACAGGAGAGACCATGACGAGACGACCGCGCCGGAACCACAGCCCGGCTTTCAAGGCGAAGGTGGCACTTGCTGCCGTGAAGGGCGAGAAGACGCTGGCCGAATTGGCCGCGCAATTCGATGTCCATGCGAATGTGATCAAGACCTGGCGGGATCAGCTCCTCGAAGGGGCTGCTGGGGTCTTTGGCGAAGGCAAACCGGAAGCGCCACCGCCGGTCGACGTGAAAGAGCTCCACGCAAAGATTGGGGAGCTGACCCTCACGAACGATTTTTTAGCCGGCGCGCTCACCAAGGCGGGATTGCTGAGCGCAAAACGATGATCGACCGTCAGCACCCTTTACCCCTCCGGAAGCAGGCCGCGGCTCTCGGCATCAGCCGGGGCAGCGTCTACTATCTGCCTCGTCCGGTGTCGGCTGCCGATCTGGCGGTCATGAACCGGATCGACAAGCTGCATCTGGAATATCCCTTCGCGGGCAGCCGGATGATGCGCGACTTCCTCGTTCGCGAGAACTTCGACGTCGGTCGACTCCATGTTGCAACGCTGATGAAGCGGATGGGCATCGAGGCGATCTATCGGCGTCCGAACACCTCGAAGCCGGCGCCAAGGCACAAGATCTACCCGTATCTGCTCCGAAAGCTGCCGATCACACGGCCCAACCAAGTCTGGGCGATGGATGTCAGCTATATCCCGATGGCGCGCGGCTTCGTTTATCTGGCCGCTGTGGTCGACTGGTTCAGCCGGAAGGTGCTCAGTTGGAAGCTCTCGATCACGCTCGACACGGCGTTCTGCATCGAGGCTGTCGAGGAGGCACTGGCCAAATACGGCAAGCCGGAAATCTTCAACACGGATCAGGGCAGCCAATTTACGAGCGTGGCCTTCACGGACCTACTGAAAGCCCATGAGATCGCGATCAACATGGACGGCAAGGGTGCTTGGCGGGACAACGTGTTCGTCGAACGCCTCTGGCGGACCATCAAATACGAGGAGGTCTACCTGCGGGCCTATGCCAGCGTCTCGGAAGCCAGAGCCTCGCTGGGTCGATACATCGACGGCTTCTACAATACCCGTCGACCCCACTCGAGCCTTGGTCGGTTGACCCCGGACGAGGCCTACTTCAATGCGCTGCCATCAATCCAGATGGCGGCATAACCGAGGCAGGAATCCACTCAAGAAACGCCCCGAAACTGTTCAAACAAACCGAGCCAGCTCTCCGCCTGATTTTGCGGTGAAGGTTGGTGATCGCTTTCTTCGAGCGCCAGAAGTTTAGCGACATACGCGGCACTGCCGATTGCACACCGGATCTGGCGCGCCTTGATGTCGCTTTATGCGCATTGCTCGACTAAATGCGGTCGGTCCCCTTCCGGCCCCCAAAGTCGCCAATAGAATCCGGGCTCTTCGGCCCATAGTGTTAAATTGGGAGTTCACACTATGGGGTTGAGTTGTCCGTAAGCCCTTTTGCCTATGACCTGCAGTCAGGTTTCTTTCGCCTGCGCTGGCGATGGGGCCATAGCCCGCAGGATGTGCTCTCCAATCATGTCGGTAGCCCGTCGCAGGGGATCCGCATCAAGATGGGCGTAGCGGGCTGTTGTCTGAGGTTGGGAGTGGCCTAGCAGCTTTCCGACGATGGGTAGCCCAAGGCTTGATCCGGCTCCGATCGATGCGAAGGTGTGGCGAAGGTCATGGAGGCGCACATCTTGGAGGTCGGCATAGTTGCGCACCGCCTCCCAAGGCTTTTTCAGATCGCTTCTTGGCTTTCCCGGTAACTTGCCTCGTATGACATATTCCGTTGGACCTGTTTTGGAGTCGGGAAGTTCTGAAATGCCCTTGATTATCGTAAGGGCGGCCGAACTTAACACGATGATTTTCCGTCCTGTTTTGGAGTCTGGCAGATGCAGGAGACCACGATCCAAATCGACGTAACCCCATTTCAGGTCGAGCACCTCTCGCAGGCGTGCTCCGGTAAACAATAGCAGGCGAATTGCCGCTGCTGCATACGGGTCCAATTTGTCGCGCTGCCCCTTCCAATTTTTCGGGGTGTGCTTGGAGGTCGGCTTAGTGGGGTCGATCTTCCAAGGAATGCCCTCGGTTTCCCCCTCGATTAAGGCTTCGCCCAATCGCTTGATTTCATCAAGGCTCAGATACCGCTCTCGTCCATGCTGGCGATATCGCTCTATGCCTTTTGACGGGTTCGTCCCATCCGGCACAAGTTCTCGGCGGGATGCAAAGCTGAACATGCTGCTGATTACAGACAGCATGCGATTGGCTGTCGGGGCCAAGTCTTTCATGTTGAGATGCAGTTTTGCCAGGTCAGCACGCTTAAGGTCATGTGCCTTAAGCTCTCCAAGCGCAGGAAAAACGTGGAGCTGGAAGATTGCCCTATAATCGACCTCGGTTCCGGCCTTTCGCTTAGCTTGGACATGCTCCTTCAAGAAGAGCTCGCCCAGCTCCTTGACTGTTATGGCGTCGCGAGCCTTTACATGTTCGGAGCGACCTGCCTGTCGCTCTAGGGCCGGGTCTTCACCTGCGGCCACGCGACCGAGGATGGATTTGGCCAGATCACGCGCTTGGTCCGTCGTGAGCTCGCCGTGTCGCCCAAGGCGGGTAAACCGCTTCTCTCCGTCTCTGCCCAGGCCCTTGGGGCGGTAGCGCAGAACGTAGCTTTTGGTTCCTGTCGGTTCGATTTGAACTCCGAAGCCCTTGAGCTCGGCGTCCCAAAGGAAGGTTCTTTTCTCCAGTGGCGGCGCTTGATCCACGACGCGCTTCGTCAATCGGACTGCATTCGATTTGGTCGCCATGTGCGCCTCTTATTTCTGGTGACCACTTGGTGACCACGAAAATGGGATTACACCAGATTGCGGCGGAAGGGGAGCTAAAATAAAATGTATATAAATCAATTATATGATGACTTATAGGGAATGCCAAGGAATTTTGGTGATATTAATCCATCAAACTACGAATCTGAGGGTCAGAGGTTCGAATCCTTTCGGGCGCGCCATTTACTCCCACAGCTTGAACAAGTGCATTGATCGCCGAAGATACGGCATTCAGGCTTGTCGCCTTCGTGCGCCCCTCAACGCACCCGGATCGGCACCGCCGTGGTGTGTTTGACGCGGGAAAGCGCGAAGCTCGATTCGATCGAGGAGACGCCGTCGAGCCGCGAGAGCTTGTCCTTGATGAAGCGCTCGTATTCGCCAAGGCTGCCCACGACGATCCGCATCAGATAATCGCGTGTGCCGGTCATCAGGTAGCATTCCATCACCTCCGGCCATTGCGACACCGCCGCGTTGAAGCGCTCCAGTTCTTCCTCGCGCTGGCGCTCCAGCCGGATCGAGGCGAAAACATTCACCTCCAGCCCCACACGGTTTTGATCGACCACGGCGACATAGCCCGAGATGACCCCCGCCTCTTCCAGCAGGCGCACGCGGCGCAGACAGGGGGAGGGCGACAGGCCGACGCGTTCGGAAAGCTCGGTGATGGTCATGCGCCCGTCGCGCTGTAGCTCGGCGAGGATTCGGGCGTCGAGCAAATCCAGCGATGGATTGGCAGAATTTGGCATGAAGAAGCTCCAAAAAAGCAATATCTGCCAATGATGATCCCGCATGCAGGGCAAATTGGCAAGAAAAACAGGGGAAATTTGATAGGCTTCATCGATCAGGAGGAGCCCATGTCCCAGCCGGTTGATCACCTTGCCGCCCTGCGCGAAATCGAGCGCCGCGCCCTTTGGCTCGGCAGCTGGATGATCCATAACGCGAACCACATCCGCGCCGCGGGCGAAGTGAAAGTCGGTGGGCATCAGGCTTCCTCCGCTTCCATGGCCACGATCATGACGGCGCTCTATTTCGATGCGCTCAAGCCCGAGGATCGAGTCGCGGTCAAACCTCATGCCTCGCCGGTGTTTCACGCCATCCAGTATCTCGCCGGGAACCTGCCGCGCGAGAAAATGGAGAACTTCCGCGGCTTCAAGGGCACCCAGAGCTACCCCAGCCGCACGAAAGACGTGGATGATGTCGATTTCTCCACCGGCTCCGTGGGTCTTGGCGTGGCGCAGACGCTCTTCTCCTCGCTCGCGCAGGATTACGTCACCGCGCATGGCTGGATGAAGGGCCGCCCGGAAGGGCGCATGATCTCCCTGATCGGCGATGCCGAAATGGACGAGGGCAACATCTACGAGGCCCTCATCGAGGGCTGGAAGCACGGTCTGCGCAATACGTGGTGGGTTGTGGACTACAATCGCCAGTCGCTCGATGCCGTGGTGCGCGAGGGGCTGTGGCAACGCTTCGAGCAGATGTTCGCGAGCTTCGGCTGGGATGTCGTGATCCTGCGTCACGGCGCGATTCAGCAGGCCGCCTTCGCCGAACCCGGCGGTGAGGCGCTGCGCGCATGGATCGAGGCCTGCCCCAACCAGCTCTATTCCGCACTCACCTTTCAGGGCGGGGCGGCGTGGCGCAAGCGCCTCAACGATGACATCGGGGATCAGGGGCCGACCTCGGCGCTCATTGCGCGCCGTTCCGATGAGGAACTGGCTGAGCTGATGGGCAACCTCGGCGGGCATGATCTGCGTGTCCTCACGCAGGCTTTCGCCGCCGCGCGGACGCATGATCGCCCCACACTCTTCATCTGCTACACGGTGAAGGGGCATGGCTTGCCGCTCGCGGGCCACAAGGATAACCACGCCGGGCTGATGACGCCGACGCAGATGGAAACCCTGCGCACCCGCCTGAACGTGCGCCCCGGCCATGAGTGGGACAAGTGGGAAGGCGCGCGCCTGAGCGCCGAGAGCCTCCAGCGCTTTGTCGATGAAACGCCTTTTTTTGCCGCCGGGCGTCGCCGCCTCCAGGCGCCCGCCGTGCCGGTGCCGCAGAAGCTGGAGGTGCCGGCGCATGGCGGCAAGCCCATTTCCACGCAGATGGGCTTCGGGCAGATCCTCAACGAAATCGCGCGGCAGGACAGCAAACTCGCCGAGCGCATCGTTACCACCGCGCCCGATGTAACCGTTTCGACCAACCTCGGCCCTTGGGTGAACCGGCGCGGGTTGTTTGCGCGCCAAAGCATGGCCGACACCTTCAAGGCGGAGCGCATTCCCTCCACCTACACATGGGAGTTCTCGCCCAAGGGGCAGCACCTGGAACTGGGCATTGCGGAATCGAACCTGTTTCTGGCGCTTTCCGCCTTCGGGCTCAGCCATTCCATCAACGGCGAGCGCCTGCTGCCAATCGGCACGGTGTATGACCCCTTCATCCTGCGCGCGGCGGACCAGTTGAATTACGCCTGCTATCAGGATGCGCGCTTCATGCTGGTGGCGACGCCTTCGGGCATTACGCTTGCGCCGGAGGGCGGGGCGCACCAATCCATCGCCACGCCGCTGGTGGGCATGGCGCAGGATGGTCTCTGCGCCTTCGAGCCCGCTTTCGTGGATGAACTCGCGGTGATGATGCGCTTCGGCTTCGACTATATGCAGCGTGATGGCGAGGCCGAGCCCGACGCGCGAAGCTGGCTGCGCGATGCCACCGGCGGCTCGGTCTACCTGCGTCTCTCCACCCGCCCGCTGGAGCAACCCAACCGCGCCATGACGCCGGAACTGGAGCGCGACATCATCGATGGTGCCTACTGGATGCGCAAACCGGGGCCGAACGCGCAGGTGGTGATTGCCTACACCGGCACGCTCGCGCCTGAAGCCATTGAGGCCGTGGGGCTTCTGGCGGAGGATCGCCGCGATGTCGGCTTGCTCGAGATCACTTCGGCAGATCGCCTCAATGCGGGCTGGTCGGCGGCGCAGCGTGCGCGCGAAGACGGGCTGATCCATGCCCGCAGCCATGTCGAGCGCCTGCTGGAGGAGGTGCCGGCCCATTGCGCACTGATCACGCTGGTGGATGCCCACCCGGCGACGCTGGGCTGGCTCGGCTCGGTGGTGGGGCATCGCACCCGCGCGCTCGGCGTGGAGCACTTCGGCCAGACCGGTACGATCGCGGACCTCTATCGCCACTATGGCCTCGATGCGGCGGGAATCCTGCGCGCCGCGCAGGGCATCAGCGCGGGGCGGCCGCTGCGGTATCTGCGGGCCATAGGCTGAAAAAGCGACGCACGAGCGGCGCTTCGCTGCCTCAAAAAGAAAATTGACTTAATCAGTCAATAAATACTTGCAACCTCGGCGCGCTTGCGGCACAAGCGGCGCACGCCGGGGCAGCGGCCGATGCGCCATGCACCCGCTTCATCGAACGGGAGTATCGTCATCGTGATGAAATCGTTTGTTTTTGGTGCCCTCGCGGCAGCCAGCCTTGCCGCGGGCGCGCAGGCTGAAGAGGTCAACGTTTACACCACCCGCGAGCCGGGTCTGTTCGCGCCGCTCGCGACGGCCTTCACCGCCAAGACGGGGATCAAGGTCAACACCGTTTTCGTGAAGGATGGCCTTGCCGAACGTGTTGCGGCAGAGGGCGCAGCCTCGCCTGCCGATGTTCTGATGTCGGTGGATATCGGCAACCTCGTCCAGCTCGTGGAAAAGGGCGTCACCCAGCCCTTGAAGGTAGCGGCGGTTCAGGCGGCGGTGCCCGCCAACCTGCGCGCGGCGGATGATCAATGGGCGGCGCTTTCCCTGCGCGCCCGCATGATCTGGGCGGACAAGAAGCTCGGTCTCAAGAGTGCGACCTACGAGAGCCTTGCCGACCCCAAGTGGAAGGGCAAGATCTGCGTGCGCTCCGGTCAGCACGCCTATAACACCGGCCTGATCGCGGCCATGATCGCCCATGTCGGCGAGGCCAAAACCGAGGCATGGCTGACGGGCGTCAAGGCCAACCTCGCCCGCAAGCCTGGCGGGGGTGATCGCGATGTCGCGCGCGATATTCTGGGCGGCATCTGCGAAATCGGCGTCGCAAACTCCTATTACATGGGTCTGATGCGCTCGGGCAAAGGCGGGCCGGACCAACTCAAGTGGGGCGAGGGGGTGGATGCCATCCTGCCGAGCTTCGCCGATGGCGGCACGCACGTGAATGCTTCGGGCGTGGCGCTGGCCAAGAACGCGCCGAACGCGGCGGCGGCGCGCAAGCTCGTCGAATTCCTCGTCTCCGAGGAAGGGCAGACGATTTACGCCGAGCAGGATTTCGAATACCCCGTCCGTGCAGGCGCCAAATTGGCGCCGGTGGTGGCGGCGATGGGCACACTGAAGGCGGATGCCATTCCGCTGGCCCAGATCGCCCAGCACCGCAAGGCCGCCAGCCTGCTGGTGGACAAGGTGGGCTTCGATCGGTGAAGCCGGGGCAAGGGGTCAGCGCTTCGCCCGGCTGAACCCATCCGGGGAGGGGTGACGTGCTCAAGCACATACGCCTGATGCTGGCGGATGCCGACGGGTTCACGCTCGTCGGCTTTTGCGCGGCTATGGCGGCCCTCGGGCC
>Ga0209794_1000846_pt1 | contig 32352 bp, 42 predicted proteins | sample EBPBio232013_DNA_FD_185869 | JGI IMG/M metagenome (GOLD analysis project Ga0209794, IMG submission 185869) | Wastewater treatment Type I Accumulibacter community from EBPR Bioreactor in Madison, WI, USA - Reactor 1_5/23/2013_ DNA (SPAdes)... | ecosystem: Engineered > Bioreactor > EBPR >... | reverse complement strand
CCCCATAGGCGCTAACTTAAGCCTTGAGCCATTTGCAGAGTTCGCTTTCTGGTTGGTTCACTGAGGCAATATGAGGTGGTCTGCAGGGCGGTCCTGCAGGCTTTCAGTGGAAGCGTGCCAAAGATGGCAGCGCGCAGGATGCGGATGACCATCTTGTAGATACGCCAGAGTGAGGGGTGCCGGCGCGGCGGATCGGCCACACTGTCTGCGGCGGCAGCCGACTCAGGGGGGAGAGTCCGGCGCGGGCCGGATCATGTCGTCGATGAGGAAGGCGGCGAGCAGGTTGGCGTATATCCAGGTTCGTGCGAGATCGGGATCCTTTGCGCGCAAGGCATCAAGGTTGAGTAGGCTTTTCAATCGCTTGAAGGCAAGTTCAACCTGCCAGCGGAGGCGATAGAGAGCCCCGATGCGCGCGGCGGGATAGTCCTGCGGGTCAAGCGAGGTCAGGAGCAGGACGTGTGATGCGGCTTCCAGCGTTTCCGGCTGGACCTGCCTGCTCTTGCGGCGGTTCTCCTTGCCGATGCGGTGCCGGGCTGCCTGTATCTTGTCCGCCGGCAGGCGCAGGGCGATGAGCCGCGCGGCAAACGGCTCCCACGCGCGATCCTTGCCGCGGCCGATCAGGATACGGGCTTCACCGCTCTCGGCCTCGCCGAGACCGCGCAGGAACGCCATCACGTCGAAGCGGGCGCCGTTTGCATCCAGCCAGTGCAGGCCGCGCCAGTGCACCCGGACGAGATAGTCGCCCGGCCCCTCGGCCAGTGCACGCAGGCTTTCGGGGCGCGACCCGAACCCGCGATCGGCGATCCGGATCTCGTCTGCCCTGGCCACGAACCTGTCCAGTCGCTCGGCTCCCTTCCCGTCAGTCAGCTCGAAATCGGTGAACCGGCAGCCGCGCGGATCGTAGCCCATGTGCAGCCGCCAGTCCGCTCCCCGGTTGCCGGGCGCGGTCAAGACAGTGCCATCCACCAGGCGCAAGGGGCGCGGCCCGATGTCTTCAGCCTCTGCGCGGCTTGACAGCACTTGGCCCGCCAATGTGCCGAACCAGTCCGAGGCGCGGCGCAGACGCTTCAGCAGGGCAACATCCGAGACCTCGGCGATGCCCTGTATCCGGGCCCAGGCGGAGACCTCGCGCAGGGACATGCCCCCCGGACCATAGCCAAGACCGAGCCGCAGCAGGCTCGCCCCGTCACGAACACCGCGCCGCCGCGTCAGCGCACCACAGGCCCCCGCTGAGGCATCCAGAGCCTCGGCTGTCCCGATCCGCGCAAGAAGCCCGGACCACTCATCATCGGAAGAAATCTCATGCCTCATCCCGATGTTGAATCACGCAAGGCTCCAAACGCCAACCCTTAAGTTAGCGCCTATGGGGACCATCCCCCGCGCGACAGGACCCCGCAGGCCCGAAGACTGGCTGACATCACCGGGTGCGTTCGGCTTGCCCGAATCCACACGGCGGCACGGGCTCGCCCGTAGTCCGACCCCTCGCGGGTTGATCTCGAAGACAGGGTTCGGGGCAAGGAAGGGAATGGCGAGCGGGGGAGGTGCCCTGACGACTGGAGCCAATTGTCCCGCTGATGTTGCTAACGCCGCCAACCTCCCGGGCAGACTCTTGGTTGAAAACCTCCGAATTGGGGGATGGATAACTCTGCGCCCCGCGGCATCGCGGGACGAGGTTCATGTGGTCGGTGAGGGGCCCGCACATGGGTGGGCCCCTCACGCCTTGTCAGGGCTCAGGCGGCCAGGTCCGCGCCCCCTGCCCTATCGCCGTCCTCGGCACCGACGATCTCGAGCCGCGCGTTTCGGTAGCCCTCCCGCGCGATCCAGAGCTCGGCCGCGGTGATCGACTCCGCAAGATGCAGCAGCTCGGTGTTGCCTCCGAAGTCCAGGAGTACGCGGACCTGCCCGGGCTTCGGCTCCTCGTCGACCTCGAATACCAGCCGGCTGTCCGCCGAGTGGCTGCGCATGATGGTGACGAGGATGACCCCGTCCGAGGAGAAATTCCCCTCATGCAGCGTGAAGGAGGCCGGAGCGGTCCAGGTCAGATAGACCCGGGGCGGCTCTTTCTTCACGAGTCGACCGACGCCGTTCGAACGCTCCCAGGCCGCGAGCTTCTTCGTGAACCGTGCCGGCGGCTTGGGACTGCCGTCGGTGTAGCGAATGAGCGCCCCGAGAGGGGCTGTGTCGATGATGGTTGTTGCAGACATGATTCCTCATCCCGAATGCGAATATTCGCATTCATCGTATTGATATTGCTGTATTTTGTGAGATAGGGGGCGGGCACCCCCGCCCCCCCGGATGGCTCAGATCACTCTGCCGCCATCATCGACGCATTGCCGTCGGGCAAATCAGCCGTCAGGAAAGCCGGGAGATCGACATCCTCGGGTTCTGCCGCATCCTCCCCCTGCCCTTCTGCGATCGCCTCGCCGTCGCGCGCTGCGAGATCGACCCGGCGCAGGACCTCGGGCAACCAGCCGCTGCCCTTGAGAAGCCGCTCGGCCTCGGTCGCCATTTCGCCCTTCTTCAGGTGATCGAGAAGTTGCGCGGTCCCCTCCCCCTTCGCCTCGCGCACGGCCTCGAGGATCCGAGCCTTGGGCACGCGGTTGAGGTAGCCATCGACCGTCGGCTCCCAACCAGCCTCGACCATGTCGAGATCGACTGCGCGGGCCACCAGATCGGCATGGGCCATGCGGCGCGTCAGACCGTTGGCGGAGATGCCCGCACCATAGGGGTTCACCTTCTCATGGAGCGCGTTGATCCCAAAGCTGAGGCAATGCGCCAGCAGAGCCAGACGGCTGCCCTGGTCGAGGACCGTCAGATAGTCCCAGAGCGCGGCATCGTCACCAAGAGGCAGATCGGCCTCCCAAGCGGCGTGCCGCTCATCGACCAGCTTCGCCACGATGCTGTCCTTCAGATCGGGCGCCTGCGCCGACATGTAGACGTGACGCACCGAGGCCTCGAGACAACTGTCCGAGGCAGAGGAGGTGCGGAAGGTATCCGTCACCAGCTTCAGGAGCAGGAGCGTCAGCGCGACGTCCGGCGAACGTCCGATGGCCTCACGCAACGCCAAGGTCCGGTGGGCGGTCAATTCTATGACCAGCCGTTCGGGCAACGGCTTCATCGCGCCGTCATCGTCCTCCTCGGTCGGATCGGCACCGATCGGCTGACCACCCGAGGTGATGACCGTGCCCCCGGCGGAGGTCGCCGACGGTTTCCAACTGGAAACACCGACATCACCCCCCTGCCCCATGACATCCGCACCATCGGCATCCTGAACCGCGGTCTCCTCGCGCGGCTCGTCCTCGGGCCGGACATAGCCGCGATACACCGCGAGACTGCCGTCCCGATCAAGCGTGACGAAGACGCCCGCGCGCCCGACCTCGGCCGGATCGTAGATCAGCGGCCGCTGCTCGAGCGCTTCCATCGCCATCTCGAGCTGACCGAGCCGGGCATCGATCTCCTCGGGATATTCGTCCTGGCCGGAGTACTCCTCCTCCAGCGCACGATACTTGGCGAGGAGCGTCGCATGGGCCGCGCGTTCCTCGTCGGTCATCGGGGCGGGATCACCGGCCAGACGCCGCAGACCGTGGCTGTAGCCATAGGGCAGGTCGGTCGCGACCTCGATCCACTTCCAGCCCTCGGCGGCCAGAGCCTCGGCTTCAGCTTGGAGCTTCTCGGCGACCAAGCGGTCGAGCAGGGCAGGGTCCTCCAGCCAGCCACCGTCGTCGCCCTGGAAGAGATCACGGAGGACAACACCGCCCGCCGCCTCATAGGCATCGACACCAACGAAGACCGCGCGACGATCCGAAGCCCGAACCGAGGCCTCGGTCAGCATGCGCCGGATGGCATAGGGCTCCTTGTTCCAGGAGTTCTTCACCGCTTCCCAGACCTGCACCTGACGCGCATGATCCGGGTTCACCGTGAAGGCCATCAGCTGCTCGAGCGTCATGGCATCCTCGGCATAGACTTCCAAAAGGGCAGGGGCCACGGACGCGAGTTTCAGGCGCTGCTTCACGATCTGGGGCGTGACGAAGAAGGCCGCCGCGATCGCTTCGTCGCCCTGACCCTTCTCGCGCAAAGCCACGAAGGCGCGGAATTGATCCAGCGGGTGCAGGGCGACGCGCTGCATGTTCTCCGCCAGCGAGTCGTCCTCGGGCAGGATATCCGACGCGGCATCCCGAACGATGCAGGGGATCGGCGCGGTCTTGGCCAGCCGCTTCTGCTTCACCAGCAGCGACAGCGCCTGGAAGCGGCGGCCACCGGCCGGGATCTCGAACATGCCGGTCTCGACCCCATCGGCATCGAGCATGGGCCGGACGTTCAATCCCTGCAAGAGCCCGCGTCGCGCGATGTCCTCGGCCAGTTCCTCGACTGAGACGCCAGCCTTGATGCGCCGTACGTTGGACTGGCTCAGGACGAGCTTGTCGAAGGGGATGTCCCGCGAGGGGGACAGCGTGATTTTCTGGGCTGCTTTCGCCATCAGATCTTCTCCACGACGGGCGCCGGAAGCCACTCTCCCGATCTCACTTCCCGTCACCCCTCAAACCCCCAACCTTTCCCTCTGTCTGCTGGTTGCTCATCAGACGGCGCAGAGAGTTCACAGCTGTGAACTTCGTCGATTGGGGCGTCGACGGGGAGAATGTTCACAGCTGTGAACATCACGCCGCGTTTCGCCGGGACATCAGCGCCATGACCATCGGCCCGCAAGAGAACTCGCCCGCCGCCGCCTTCGAAGTCAGCGCACGGAGGTATCCGCCGGGCGATCGGATGTCGGTAAAGCGTTCCAGCATGGCGACAACAACGATCGATGCCTGCTCGGGCCCCATGAACCGTTGCGCTTCTTCCCAAGCGGACACACTGATCCCCATGGCCGGCCGTACATGGCAAGCCGCGTCGAAAAGCTGATGCCAGTGGCGGATGTCGCCCTGGTAAAAGGTTTTGAGCGACGGGCAGCCCGCGATTACCAGATGGAGCGGGATCTTCGGTACGCGTCTTGCGTCGGCTTCTTCCACGTCAGCACCAGGCGCATCCGTTTCAACATCTGGCGCGCCGGCCGCCGCCCCGCCTTTTTCTAAGGCAGGTTCAAGATCTATAGATTCTTCATTTGAATTATGATGGTGACGCTCAAAACTGGCATCATTGGTGTTCATTTCTTCTGTTTCAGGGCCATCAATGACGTTGCGTGCATGATCGAGAAGAGCTTCGAGATCTGCCCGATACGCCAAGAGCTCATCGAGCGTCAGCTTGCGGCGCAGGGCGCGCGCTGTCAGGACAGCCTTGTCACGCAGCTGATCCCAGAGGCCAAGGCCCGGCTGGATCTCCTCTCCAAATTCCGCCAGGGCGGCGAGATCGCGCCGCATGAGGCTCACAACCTCCCGCAGTCGCCGCACTCGGTCTTCGCCCTCGCGCACGGCCTCTGCGGCTCGAGCCACCTCTTCGGAGCGGCAGTAGAGCGGCGAGAGATCGAAGCCGAAGGCCACGCGCTCTTCGCCATGCTTGCGGACATACCTCTTGCCGTTGGGACTATCGCGGCGCATGAGCAAGCCAGCATCCACCAAGCGGGCAATGTGCCTGCGCATCGTGGAGCAGGGCATGCCGTTCAGCCGCTCGCAGATTGCCTTGTTCGACGGGAAGACGACCATCTCGGTATTCCCGCCAAGCGCGTCATCCGGAAAGAAGCTGAGAAGCCCCTGCAGAACGGTCAGATCGCGTTCGGAAACCCCAAAGGCCGCCTGCGCCTTGGACAGCTCGCGAAGGAGCTCCCACTTGTTGACGGGCTTGCCCGGAACAGACGCCTCAGGCCGCTCGACCACGCGCAGATGGGCATGCGAGATCGGCCGCATAAACGGCGAAATCGGTGTGTACTCCATGATGTCATTCACGAAGGCATAGAAAAGCTGGTCCGCGAATCACATATGACTTGCGGTTTGCGCGCCGGCCCACTACCTTGAAAGTGCTAAGATCAAAGTTGGGGTCTCGTGGAGCGCAAGCTTTGCGGGACCTTTTCTTTAGCCTGTACCGTGCCTCCTTTTTGTTGCTGCTCTGCCTCTCTTCATGTCTCGCCTTTCCAGCGATCGTGAAGCTCTTCGAGGACGTCCTGCGCGCGGGCATCAAGCCACTCCGCAAAGGCATCATCCACATCCGTCAGGTCCAGGCGAAGCGCCCGGCCAGATCTCTTGATAGCGCCCACGGGGGTGCCATCGATCACAAGGGCAGTGGTCTTCGATCTCGGCTTCTTGCCGAGCGTCGAGCTCACACTCTTTTTTACGTGCCGCGCAACGGCCTCAAAAGCCGCCACCGAAGGATCAACCTGCGGATCCTCATCCGCCTCTTCGTTCGCGGCCGCCTTGGCGCGAACATCAAGAGCAACTCGGGAGAGATCGTCGTTCTCGATCCGGCTGTCGGCAAGCTCCTTGGCCAAAGCTTCCCATCTGGGACGGCCGACGCCGTGCGCCGGTCCGATTGCATGGGCCAGTGCAGTTCCTATCGCCTTGGCAACCGAGATCGACATCGATACCGCCGAACGGGTCACGTTGAGCACTTCGGCAATCTGTGCCTGCGAGCCAAAGCCACTATCGAGCAGTTCCTGAGCGAAGAGGGCGCGCTCGATGTAACTCAGGTCACGTCTACCAGTATTCTCTGAAACTTGAGCGCGCAGTGCCGCCGTATCGTCCAGGTTAGCGATGAGGGCGCGAACCTTGCTCACTTTGTCGGAGGCACGAATGGCCTCAAGACGGCGGCGTCCATAGACGAGGAGATACCGATTGGGCTCGGTCGCATGGCGCCGAACAAGGATGGGCACAGTCTGCCCGTTTTGTTCAATCGACGCGCGAAGATCGTGCACATCCTTTGGGTCGAGGCGATCCGAGTATCGCTCGTCTTGGATCTCAGCCGGATCGAGCTCCCAAACATGGTGAGCATCGACAGCATCACGCGCCGACCGCAGGGCCCGATTGCTAGACATCATGCTACCGGGAGCAGGGGGCGTCCCCGCCGCTGCAAGACTATCCAGCATGGACATGCGCTTCTTCTTGCTGTCGGTCATCAGCGCCCCCAAGTCTTCTGAATGAGCTGGGCAATCTCGTCGTTGACCGCATTCAGGCTTTCAATGGCCCGGTCATAGGTCGTCCGGGTGAACGCGCTGCGTTCGACCTCGTAAAGGGTCTGCTTGGTCAAACCGGCATCCGAGATGGCCGTCGACTTGAGCATCGGCGCGTTCAAAACCTTGTCGCCGTACATCGTCCGCAAGAAGGCGACGATACGGTTCTGCGGTGCGTCTGTCGGCTCATACCGGGTCAAGAGATACCGCATCCAGTCATGCGACATGTCAGCCCCACTGTCGGCAATGACGTCCATCAGGTCGGCCGTCATTCTGAGGAACTGGCTCATCGACATCACGTCGAGCATCTCGGGATGGATCGTCACGAGAACGCCTGTCGCGGCCGACAGCGCGGACATGGTCAAGAACCCCAACTGCGGAGGACAGTCGATGACGACGACGTCATACCGCTCATCGACCTGCGCCAGCGCCTCCTTCACACGGAAGAAGAACAAACCCGCGTTGCCGCGAGACAGCGCCCGTGGCGTCTCGTGCTCGAACTCCATCAGTTCGAGATTCCCAGGAATCAGGTCGAGATTCGGAATGTATGTCTTGCGGATCACCGCGGCGATCGGAACCGGGTCTTCATAACGGATCGCATCGTAGAGCGTGCCGCCGTCCAGCAAGTCAAACTCAGGCTGAACCCCATGCAACGCCGTAAGCGAAGCCTGCGGATCGAGGTCGATTGCCAGGACACGGTAACCCTTGAGGGCCAACCGTTGGGCGAGATGCGCCGAGGAGGTCGTCTTTCCGGACCCACCCTTGAAGTTCATCACGCCGATGATCTGCAGGTGGTCACCGGCGCGACGACCGGGCAGGTAATCTCCGGGCTTTCGAGCCGTTTTCTCCAACAAAATTCGTAAGTTATGGATATCGTCAGCTGAGTAGTGCCGCCGGTTCCCCGATGAAACTTCTGGCGACGGTCCCTTGCCATCAAGGTGAAGCTTTCGGAGGTATGAGTCGTTGACACCCAGCAGAGCAGCAGCTTCCCCAGAGGTGAATTTGCGCATAGACTTGGATGCGTCGGGCGGGAACAGGCTCTCACGCTGCGAATGCAGTTGCGCCGCCAGCACCTCGGAATGCTGACGGATCACAGCGTTCAGGTCTTCCTGTGTATCGGCTCTGCTCATCTGCCCTCGCGCGCCCGTGGCGTGTTCACGGAATTTGGCGTTTAGTCGCCCTTTTCCGTGACTATTGCCGGAGGACTCAGATTCGTGCAAGCTCTTTCTAAATCTGGTGTCAGCCACTGCGTGACGCACAAGAGTAGCCTGGGCTCGTGGACAGGGTTGCCCATGCAACCAGCATGATATACATTCTTGATCGTATATCCACTCAGGAGGTCACGATGCAGGTCGCGAAATGGGGCAACTCGCTTGCCGTCCGTTTGCCCGCTGAGCTTGTCCGCGAACTTGGCCTCAAGGAAGGCGATCAGATCGACCTGGTCAAGGACGACGGCCAGGTCAGAGTCCGTCGTCTGGCGCGCGCGGATGAGGTGCTGACGGGTCTGCGCCGCTTCCGGGGCAAGCTGCCCGCTGCGGAACGCCTGAGCCGCGATGACGCGCATGAGCGCTGAGTTCGCGGACACGAATGTCGTTCTTTACCTGCTCGACACCGGCTCGAAGGCCGATCGCGCCGAGGTCATCCTGGGGCAGGGGCCCCGGATCAGCGTTCAGGTCCTGAACGAGACGCTGGTGAACTGTCGCCGCAAGGCTGGCCTGAGGTGGGAGGAAGCAGGGACGTTTCTTGAGGGCATTCGCGCCTTGTGCCCCGTCGAAGACCTGACCCTTCAGACCCACGACGTCGGCCGCGCCTTGGCGGAACGCTACGGCTTCTCGATCTACGACGCCATGATCGTGGCCAGCGCTTTGGTTGCGGGCTGCACCACGCTGTGGAGCGAGGACATGCAAGATGGCCTGCTGGTCGAAGGCCAGCTTCGCATCGTCAACCCCTTTACATGACCGGACAGCTACTGAGCGTGGTCCTGACCACAGCCTTGTAATCCTTCCATGTCGTGGAGGATTTGCAAGGTAGCGCGACTACTCAAGCAGCCCCAGTCTCTCAGCCCTCTCCAGCAGCATCTTCACGGATGACGGCTGCCAGCTTGTCCGCCCGCGGGGCGTGCGCTCGCGCATCGCTTCCAGTCTGGTGCAGATCGCCTGAAGCGTGATCTCGGGGTCCGCGCCCTTGATGGCGGCGACAATGGCGGGCAGGCGGTCGTCGATTTCGCGGCGGCCGGCGCGGTCCAGTACCGTGGGCGGTAGGAAGCCGTCCCGGACATAGGCGTTGACCGCGCGCAGGAGTCGGCTTTGCGTCCAATGCCGCTCGCGGGGCAGGGGGCCGTTGACGATGCGCACCACATCTTCCCAAGCCAAGTCGGGCCGCAGGCGGCGGACATGGGGCACCCAGTCCTGCGCCGTCTCGTTCAGGCGTTCCATATAGCCGTCCTGCCGGGCCAGCCGCACCTTGCGCAGCGCCGCCGGATCCCGGACGCGCAGGCCCGGATTGCCGCCAACCCGGCCTTTGGTTCGTGCGCTGGCCAGGCCGGCCTTGGTGCGTTCGCGGATCAGGGCGCGCTCAAACTCAGCTGCGGCGCCGAGGACCTGGAGGGTGAACTTACCCTGCGGGGAGGATGTGTCGATCGGATCGGTGAGCGATCGGAAGAAGGCGTTCTTGGCCTCCAGCCGTTCGATCACCTCGAGGAGGTGGGAGAGCGACCGCGCCAGACGGTCGATGCGCACCACCACCAGCGTGTCGCCCTTGCCGATCCGCTCCAGCACCCGGGCCAGCACGGGCCGCGCGCGGTTTCCGCCCGAGGCCTGCTCCTCGTGGATCTCGACGCAGCCTGCGGATTTCAGGGCCTGCGACTGGGGCAGGGGGGTCTGATCCTCGGTTGAGACGCGCGCATAGCCGATCAGGGGCATCAAAACAGGCCGTTTGCAGTTTCACATACCACTAATAAACGACCGTTTGTAAACGGATGCAAGGGTGCACTCTGTGGCCCTGCTCAACAGAAAGTCCTTGGTTTCTGTGCGGTCAGCGCGATCAGAGTGCCCTCGCCGACCATCGCCTGTGCGTGCAATATAAGGTGCGTGAATGCACCCCGACAAAAACCTTGGGTAAAGTGCAATACTTAGATATTTTGCACATATGAGGCCTCAAGCGACTGTCTTGCATGATGATTATGATGCCCTCATCCTCGACGGTGAGGAGGTTGAACAGGCGTCTGAAGACGATCTTTGGTTCCTGCCCGGTCCGATGGAAGAGGAGCCGGATTATTTGCCGCCCGGGCCACGGGCCGAACCGTGTGAAGGGGCTCTGATGGTGTGACCGCCCCCCGACGGCAACTGTGTGGCAAGGTGGGCCTGCAACGATCCACAAAGGAGAGCGGTCATGTCGGAGATCATCACGGTCGGGCTCGACCTGGCGAAGAATGTGTTTCAGGCGCACGGTGCTGATGCCTCGGGGCGGGCAGTTCTGCGCAAGAAGTTGAGGCGGGATCAGGTGCTGGCCTTCTTTAGCCGGATGCAGCCCTGTGTTGTCGCGATGGAAGCCTGCGGCGGCGCCCACTTCTGGGGCCGCGAGATCGGCAAGCTGGGCCACGAGGTGCGGTTGATCCCGCCGGCCTATGTGAAGCCCTTCGTCAAGCGGCAGAAGATGGGATGGTTGCCGCCCTCCCCCGACGGCATCGCGATGTGCCAAGATCGTGGTGTTCAACGCCACGAAAAGGAGAGGACGGCAAATGAAAGATACAATGATCGGCGTGGACCTGGCAAAGAGCGTTTTCCAGCTTCACGGGGCCGACATGGCCGGGCACTTGAAGTTCCGCAAGAAGATGACGCGAGTCCAGTTCCGGGATTTTCTGGCAAAGCACGAACCCGCCGTTGTGGTGATGGAGGCCTGCGGCAGCGCGAGCTATTGGGCGCGGGAAGTGGCCAAGCTTGGCCATGAGGTCCGGCTGATCGCGCCGCAATATGTCCGGCCCTTCGTGAAACGGCAGAAAAACGATGCTGCTGACGCCGAGGCGATCGTCGTAGCGGCACAGCGCCCCGAGATGCGCTTCGTCGAGCCGAAGTCGGAAGACCAGCAAGCTTGCGCGGTGCTTTTCCGGGCGCGTGAACGACTTCTCCATCAGCGCACCGAACTCGTGAATGCCCTGCGTTCAGTGCTCTACGAATATGGCCATGTGTTTCCGAGAGGTCTCGCCCATCTCAAGCGGATCGAAGCAGTCCTTGCAGAGCCTGCCAGCGACTTGCCTGCGCTGGTGCGGGAGGAGTGCCAGGATCTGCTTGAGCAGATAGCCGAGCAGACAACCCGGATCGAAGCCAAGACGGCAAAGGCCCGGAATCTTGCTCGGACAAATGATACGGCGCGGCGGCTGCAAACGATGCCCGGCGTGGGGCCGCAGACGGCGTTGGCCATCAACAGCTTTGCTCCGCCCATGGAGAGTTTCAAGCGCGGCCGAGATTTTGCGGCCTGGCTCGGCCTTGTGCCACGCCAATACACCTCCGGCGGGAAGGAACGCCTGGGGCGCATCTCGAAAGCCGGCCAGACCGACATCAGATATCTGCTGATCATCGGCGCCATGTCGCGCCTGACAGTGCTGGCCCGGAAGTCGATCCAAGAGGGCTCATGGCTGGCACGTATGCTGCACCGCAAGCCCCTCATGCTGGTCGCCATCGCATTGGCCAACAAGATGGCACGGACTATCTGGGCGATGATGACAAGGAAGGAGGATTATCGAGATCCGGCGTCGGCAGTTCCCGCATGAGGGCCGCAAGCCCCGTGCGCGCTGAGCGCCGGTAAAGGAGGTGTGAGAAGTCGATGACCTGAATGGGCACAATGATCGAAAAGATCTGGGTTGGGAAAACCAGACATCGTTCTCGAGCGGCAGAGCTCTTGCAGAAGATATGGACCCGATCCGCAGATCGCCATCCCGGCCAGCGGCTTCTCGAACGGCCGCACTCAAAAGGCCTGAGAGAAGAACGCATTCGATCACCTGCCCCGACCGGCCAAAAGCAACTTGCACCAAGGGCGGCAACCAGAGAAGAATGATGCGGCCGACGCTGAAGCGATCTGCGAAGCGGCCACGCGTCCGACGATGCGCTTCGTGCCGGTGAAGAGCGAAGAGACCCAAGGGGCCGCGATGGTCTTCCGCATCCGCGAGTTGCTGATCCGCCAGCGGACGCAGGCGATCAATGCGCTCCGGGGTCATCTGGGCGAGTTCGGCCAGATCGTGCCACAGGGGGCGGCGAACGCCGCGCGTTTGATCGCAATTGTCGAGGACCCGGACAGCGGACTGCCCGCCGATGCCATTGCAACGTTGAAGGTGCTGGTCGGAGCCCTCACCCATCTGGAGACGGAGATTCACAAGCTCGATGCCGAGATCGCGCGGCGCGCCAAGGAGAACGAGGTCGCCCGCCGACTGATGACCGTGCCGGGGATCGGGCCGTTGATCGCCACGGCCATCGCGGTCCTCGCGCCGCCACCCGAGACGTTCCGGAAGGCGCGCGACTTTGCGGCGTGGCTCGGCTTGACGCCCCGCCAGCATTCCACCGGGGGCAAGCAGCGCCTCGGGGCCACGACGAAGATGGGCGAGCGCTCCCTGAGGCGGCTGCTGATCATCGGCGCCAACAGCGTCATCATCAAGCGGCACGTCCATGCCGCGGCCCGGCCGGGCACCTGGCTGGGCGGGATGCTGACGCGCAAGCCGCCGATGCTTGTGCGGGTGGCGCTGGCGAACAAGATGGCTCGGATCGTCTGGGCCCTGATGGCCCGGGGTGGCGTCTACAAGTCTCCGGCCTCGGCGGCATAAGCCGACCAGCGGTCGCGAGGACGTCGGAGCGGAAGAGGGCAAGGAGCAGTTTGGCGCAACAGTCGTGAGACGGGATCGGGAGAACCAGTGTGCAACAGAGTGCCACCGAGCACGCGGCTTTGATCTGGGCCCGATCTTCGAACACCATGCGGGCCCGCGGCAAGACGACGGCCGCATCAGAGGCCGGATACATGTCAGCACCCGGTGACGCGTCTAAAGAAGCTCTGAAGATTCCTCTTGCGCAAGGGGCGGTTATACATGTTGCACAAAGAAGGTCTGGGATTCACATCGTGAATCCAATGTAGTAGCGGGCTGGCACGAGCAGACCGCCGAAGCCGACCTACAAGACCACCAACTGGTACGCGTATAACCAGGCGCTGAGGCAGCGCGGCTCGCTGACCGTCTGGTTCGATCCCTCCATGCAGTGGGACGCGGTGCCGTCCGGGCGGCGCGGCCGCCAGCAGACGTACAGCGACGCGGCGATCCAGGCCTGCCTCACCCTCAAGGTCCTGCTCGGCCTTCCACTCCGGCAAACTACTGGTTTCGTGGCGAGCCTACTGGAGCTTTCCGGGCTGGGGTGGTCCGTTCCGGACTTCAGTACGCTTTCACGCCGCCAGAAGACATTGGACGTGACCATTCCGTTTCGCGGTTCGAAAGGTGCTTTGCACCTGCTCATCGACAGCACCGGCATCAAGGTGGAAGGCGAAGGCGAGTGGCACACGCGCAAGCATGGCGGCTCGAAGCGCCGGGTCTGGCGCAAGATCCACCTCGGGATCGACGAGCAAACATTGGAGATCCGGGCTGTCGAGGTCACCTCCAGCAATGTCGGCGACGCGCCGATGCTGCCGGAGCTGCTCGCCCAGATCCCGGCGGACGAGGAGATCGCCACCGTCACGGCCGATGGCGCCTACGACACGCGCGCCTGCCATGACGCCATCGTGGCCCGCGGCGCGGCGGCGGTCATTCCGCCCCGCCGCAACGGGAGGCCATGGAAGCCGGACACGGCCGGAGCTCGCGCGAGAAACGAGGTCCTGCGGGCATCGAAGCACCTGGGCCGGGCGCTCTGGCGGAACTGGAGCGGGTACCATCGCCGCAGCAGGGTGGAAACGAAAATGAACTGCGTGAAGCTGCTCGGGCAGCGGCTGACGGCCCGCGACTTCGACCGCCAGGTGGCCGAGGTCCAGATCCGGGTGGCGGTCCTGAACCGCTTCACTGCCCTCGGCATCCCGACGACGGTGGCCATAGGATAAGTGTTTCCGGGGAAAGGGGAATTGCGGTCATCAGTTGATTTGCGCAACAGCGCCCGCTATAGGGAGAATGTCAAAGGGGTACGGAAGATGTGTGCGTCAGCAAGGCAAATGCACATTTATTAATCCATCTATTTGATCCTCAACCGCTGTGCAATCCAGTCTCGGTCAGGATGAGATCGAGAGGGATATCGTGGGGTTGCGGGTAAATGGTTTTGAGCTGTGCCGACTGGAAACCGATGCCGATGACAAAAGGTTTCGGGGCCAGCGCCGCTAGCGTCCGGTCGAAATACCCCCCGCCATAGCCGAGGCGATAGCCATCCGCCGTCCAGCCGACGAGGGGAGCAAGCGCGATGTCGGGTGTTACGACGTGTGCGTCCGGGGGCGGGACGGGAATATTCCAGTCGCCGCGCACCATCCGGGTTTCAGGCGTCCAGCGGCGGAAGATGAGCGGGGCCGCCCTTGTTTCGACCAGGGGCAGGGCGACGGTCACGCCGGCCTGGTGCAGTTCGGCCATCAGCGGGCGCAGGTCGGGCTCGCCCTTGATCGGCCAGTAGGCGGAAAAGACATTGCCCTGCGCCCCGCCGAAGTGGTCTTGCAACACCTGTCGCAGATGCCCGGCCAGCGCCGCGCCGATCTCCTTGCGCTCGGCGACCGACAGTGCCAGGCGCGCGTCGCGCAGGCGGGTGCGTTCGGCCTTGCGCCAGCGGGCCACGTCGCGGGCTTGTTCGGGATCGACCGCCAGCGGATCGAAATACTCCGGCGCAACCTCTGCGGCATAGCAGGGCGGTGAGGAAAAGCCGCTTTGGCAGCGGAAGCTCTTGAAGTCGTCGCTCATGACATCGCCGTGAAACCGTTACGCACCGGGCCCTTCAGGATATGCCGGGCCTGCGCGACCATGGCGTTCAGACGTGCGGCCGCAGGGACGATATCGGCAATATTTCCCGCGCCCTGACCGGCATAGAGCGCCATCGCTTCCAGATCACCGGTTGTGGTGCGCAAGGGTGAATCCGTGCTGAAGCGCAGGCGGGGCTGATCGTCGTCATGGGCGATGGTCTCGCGCGGCAGGCTGTCCGGGTCGTGACCCAGGTAATTGCCCTTGAGACCCTCCGTCACGCTGTTGCCGATCACCCGCACCGCAGCGCCCTTGGGCCAGTTCAGAACGAACACATCGGTCAGCATCGTATCCTCGCCCGTGGCCTCGACGATGCGAGACTTGTGATAGGAATGCGCAAAGGATTCTTCGGTCGCCAGAAAGGCGGTGCCGCATTGCACGCCGCTGGCCCCGATCGCCAATGCGGCGGCAAGCCCTTCGCCCGTCGCGATCCCGCCCGAGACCACGACCGGCAGGTCAGTCCCGGCCAGTATCCGGTCCGCCAGCCCGAAGGCGGGACTTCGTCCGTGCACATGGCCGCCCGCCTCGATCCCCTGTGCGATGATCACATCCGCCCCGGCCGCTTCGGCCATCCGCGCGGCGGCCTCCGTTCCGACCTGATGCAATACGAGACATCCCGCGTCTTTCACCCGCGCCACCACATCCGGCATCACATCCCAGAAAAAGCAGAAGGCCGTCACGCCAAGATCGAGGCAACAGGCGATCTGCGCCTCAAGCAACTGCGGGTCGGTCGCCGCCGGGATCAGATTGACGGCAAAGGGCCGGTCCGTTGCCGCCTGCATCGCGGTGACCTCCCGTGTGATCAGGTCGATGGGTTCGCGCACCATGCCCAACATCCCGTAGCCGCCCGCATTGGCCACCGCCGCCGCCAGTTCCCATCGGGACACGCCGCCCATGCCCGCCAGCAGGATGGGCACCTCGCATCCGAGCAGATCGCAAAGCGGCGTTCGCAGAGCCTCGTCATTGGGCCGGTCCATCATTTTTCCTCTCCCTTTCCAACCATTGGCGCAGGCAGTCCCGCAGCACGATGGCATTGTTGTGTTCTTCGTCCTTCGAGGCATAGAGCAGCGTGACGATATCGCCCTGCGCGTATCCGGCAAGCTCGCACACCAAATCTTCGCGCGTGGCGAGTTCCGCCCGGTAGCGCGTGACGAAGTCCTGCCACTGATCGGGATTGGCATGAAACCAGTGTCGCAACGTATCGCTCGGCGCGATGTCCTTGCACCAGTCGAACAGTCGGGCGCGGTCCTTCGCCACGCCGCGTGACCAAAGACGATCGACCAGAAACCGCTTGCCATCCGACACCCGCGCTGCGCGATAGATCCGCTTGACGCGGATACGCTCGCCGAGGGTGTCGGGGATGGGGGGCCTTGCCGGGGGCATCAGCTGTCCGGTTGGCCCGTGTCGCCGATCATCTCCACCGCCTTCAGCGCATGTGCCCAGGCCGCCCCGGCGCGCATTTCGGATGCAACCCAGATGGCTTCCATGATCTGTTCGCCCGAGGCCCCCTCACGCTTGGCCGCCTTGACATGGCCTTCGATGCACCACGGGCATTGGGTCACATGCGCCACGGCCACAGCGATGAGCTGCTTGGTGCGTGTATCGAGCGCCCCTTCGGCGAACACCGCTTTCGAGAACGCGCGGAATGCGTCTTCGGCATCGGGTGCCAGGGCATGACGCCGGTCGACAAGGTCCCTGGTGGGTTTTGGGAGGTGTAGCTCAGACATGGCCTGTCTCCTGCGTTTCGAATTGCGGAAACAGCACGTCGTTCTCCAGCCGGATATGCTCTTCGAGGTCGTCAAGGAATTCACCGACCCCGGTATAAAGCCGCGTCCAGCTTCGGCAGGCGCCATCCGGCAATGTCAGGTTGTTGGTCACCTGAAGGATTTGGCCGACTTCGGCTTCGTGGTCGTCATGATCCGCGCGCATCGCCGCAATCGGCGCATCCAGCCCCGCCGCCGCATTGCGAATGGCGGGGAACAGGATCAGTTCCTCTTTCTTCATGTGAACTTCAAGGTCACCGATCATCCGGTGCAGCAGGTCGGCCAATCCCGCGGGAACATCCGTTTGCCCGGCATGGACCGCTTCGACCTTTTCCGACAAGGTCGCCAGTTCAGGAAGCTGGGCACGGTGTTTCGCGTGATACTCGGTTCCGATGAAACTGGTCAGGTCGCTCGGGTCTTGCGGGGGCAGTGGTTTTGTCATGTTCGTATCCTCGGGTCAGAGCAGTGATGGAATTGTCCGGGGCTTCGCATCCTCGACCGCCATATGCAGCGAGCGCGCGATCCGCTCGGCGCGTTCGATGACATGCGCCGCGCCTTCGGGTGGGCAGGTTTCGGTCGCGGTTTCGCGGAACAGCGTCAGCCAGCGGTCGAAATGATCCCAGTCCACGGGCAGGCCGATATGGGCCGGCACCGGGGCCCCGTGATACCGGCCCGTCATCAACGCGACCGAAGACCAGAAGGCCACCATGCGCTCCAAGTGCGGGCCCCAATCCGAAATCCGCTCCGCGAAGATCGGACCAAGCGCCGGGTCCGCGCGCACCTTGCCATAGAAGCAATGCACCAGCTCGGTCAGCTTTTCTTCGTCCAGCCCGGTCCGCGCCATGATCTCGGCGGTCGTTTGCGGGCGGGCGGAATTGATCTGTGAGACGGCAGTCGACATGGGGGCCTCGGGAAATTGATCTTGAGTCTCATGCTATCTCTGCTAAATAGGTATTGTAAATACCGATTTGGAGATCCGCGGGACGCCATGAACCTTACCTCCTTCACCGACTACGGACTTCGAATGCTGATGCGGATGGCGAGCGCGCCCGACCGGGCGTTCTCAACGGCAGATTTGGCAGAGGAGTTCAAACTATCGCGCAACCACCTGGCGAAGATCATGCAACGGCTCGCTCAGGCAGACATCGTCGAGACCCGACGCGGGGTGAATGGGGGCGCTGTCTTGCGATCCAGCCCCGCCGAGATCCGGCTTGGCGACGTCGTGCGGCTGCTCGAACAGGGACAGTCGCTCGTTGAGTGTTTCGGGCCGGATGGCGGAGATTGTTCGATCGACGGATGTTGCCGCCTGAAATCCCGGCTTCGACAGGCGGAGCGTCAGTTCATCGCCGATCTGAACAGATCCACGCTCGCCGATATCGCCCTTTCCGAACCGGCAGCCGCATGACGAAGAAAGGCAGATCAAGATGACAGCATCGTTGTCGGTTTCCGAACGCCGGGTTGGAATGTTTCTGTCGGTCCTGCTGGCCCTGATGGGCCTTGCCATGGCTGCATCGGCGCGTCACGGGGTCATGTCGGCCCACGGGTTCATGGCGCTCGGGCTCGGGATCGCGCTCGCATTTCTGCTCGGCGGCGCGCTCTATGATCCCGAGCCACCGGCCAATCGGTTGCAACGCTACTATGACGCGCCGACCCGTTTCGGACTTGTCATGACACTGATCTGGGCGATGATCGGCATGGGCATCGGCGTCTGGGTTGCAGCGCTCTTGTACTGGCCAGAGGGAACGCCGCCTTGGCCGGCTACCAGCTTCGGTCGACTGCGTCCCGTGCACACGACCGGGATTATCTTCGGCTTTGGCGGAAACGCGCTGATCGCCACGTCTTTCCACGTCCTGCAACGCACCTCGCGCGCGCGGCTCGCCGACAATCTGAGCCCCTGGGTCGTGCTCATCGGCTACAACCTGTTTTGCGCCTGGGCCGTCACCGGCTATCTGATGGGGTCAACCCAATCCAAGGAATATGCCGAGGCCGAATGGTATGCGGATCTTTGGCTGGTGGTGATCTGGGTGACGTATTTCGTCTTATATATCCGCACGCTTGCCCGCCGGAACGAGCCGCATATCTATGTCGCCAACTGGTATTACCTGGCCTTCATCCTCGTTGTGGCGATGCTGCACATCGTCAACAACCTCGCGCTTCCCGTGCGCTGGACGACGGCGGAGAGCTTTCCGATCTGGTCGGGCGTGCAGGATGCCATGGTGCAATGGTGGTATGGCCACAATGCGGTTGCCTTCTTCCTGACCGCGGGGTTCCTCGGAATGCTCTATTATTTTCTCCCGGTGCGGTCCGGGCGACCGATCTGGTCCTACCGCCTGTCGATCGTCAGCTTCTGGGGCATCACCTTCTTCTATATCTGGGTGGGCTCGCACCACCTGCATTACACCGCGCTGCCTTACTGGGCGCAGACGCTCGGCATGACATTTTCGGTAATGTTGCTGGTGCCAAGCTGGGCCTCGGCGGGCAATGCCATCGCGACGCTGAACGGCGCCTGGCACAAGGTGCGCGACGACGCCACGCTGCGCTTCATGTTCGTGGCCGCGGTGTTCTATGGTCTGTCGACCTTCGAAGGATCGTTCCTCGCCATTCGCCCGGTCAATTCGTTGTCGCACTATACCGACTGGACCGTGGGCCACGTCCATTCCGGCACATTGGGCTGGGTGGCGATGATCGTCTTTGGTGCGATCTATACGCTGGTTCCGCAACTCAGTGGCAAGACGGAGATGGCGTCGCCACGGGCCGTCGAATGGCACTTCTGGCTCGCCGTCACAGGCACACTCGTCTACGTCATATCGATGTGGAACGCCGGGATCACGCAGGGGCTGATGTGGCGGGCCTATGACGAGAACGGCGCGCTGTCCTACAGCTTTGTCCAGTCGGTCGAGGCGATGGCCCCCTATTACCTGCTGCGCACCATCGGCGGAGGGCTGTTCCTGACCGGGGCCGTGATCTGCGCCTGGAACTGTCGCGCCACGATGCGCGGAACGACGGAGGATGCCACCGACCGGCCCCTTGTCGCGCAGCCGGCGGAGTGAGCCCATGCTAAAACTGCACTACAATCTGGAAAAAATCTCCATGGGGCTGGTGGCGGCAATCATCGTGGCCGCTTCGATCGGCGGGATCGTGGAAATCGCACCGCTGTTCACCATCGACGAAACGGTTGAGCTTCCCGATGACCTGCGCCCCTATACCCCTCTGGAACTGGCCGGGCGCGAGATTTACATCCGCGAGGGCTGCTATGCCTGCCACAGCCAGATGGTGCGCAGCCTGGCCGACGAACTGGATCGCTATGGCCCCTATTCGCTGGCCTCGGAAAGCGCCTACGATCACCCGATGCTCTGGGGATCGAAGCGCACCGGCCCGGATCTGGCGCGACTGGGCGGCAAGTATTCGGACGACTGGCATGTGGCGCACCTGATCGACCCGCGCAGCGTGGTGCCGGCCTCGATCATGCCGTCCTACCCCTGGCTGACGCGTCCCCTTGATACCGATCTGTTATCTGACGCGTTGGCCACGCTGGCCCGGCTTGGCGTACCCTATGACGAGGACATGATCGCGGCGGCGGAAGCCGATGCGCTGGCGCAAAGCCGCCCGGACAGCGACGCAGTGGACGGATTTCTGGAGCGCTACGGGGAACGTCCCGAGGCCCGTGTCTTCGATGGTGATCCGTCTCGCCTGACAGAGATGGATGCGCTTGTGGCCTATCTCCAGTCGCTGGGCACCTTGACCGATGCACCCTACCGGCTACTGGCGGAGGGGTCCCAATGACCCATGACATGCTGGTCTATCTGTCCAAGACGGTTGGCCTGATCTGGCTGATGGGGTTCTTCCTGATTGTCGTCATCCGCGCCTACAGCCCGTCCCGGCGCAACGCCTATGACGCCGCCGCCCGGTCCGTGCTGCCTTCAAAGGAGGTTGGAGATGAGTAACCCGACCGATCCGAGGCAACTGCCAGGCGCCGATCCCCATACGGGCAATCGCAAGATCGATCCGGTCACCGGCTACGACACCACGGGGCACGACTGGGGCGGTATCACCGAGCTCAATACCGCGTTTCCGAAGGTCGTGATCTGGGCACTGGTGCTGACGTTTCTTTATTCGGTCGTTGCCTGGATTCTCTTGCCCGCCTGGCCGACCGGACGCGATTACACACGTGGCTTGCTCGGGCTGGACCAGAGCGAAGAAGCGATCAAGGGCTTCAACAGCCTTGCCGACAGGCGGCAGGACTGGCTGTCGCGTTTCGAGGGCGAGAATTTCGTCGCTCTGCAATCCGACGCGACACTGATGGCGACCGCAATGCCCGCCGCCGCGCGCCTGTTCGCCGACAACTGCGCGGCCTGCCACGGCACGAACGGGCAGGGAGGGCCGGGCTTTCCGGTCCTGTCGGACGAAACATGGCTGTGGGGCGGCGACACGGAAGAAATCGCCACGACCATTCGCCACGGCATCAATACCGAAGATCCCGACACCCGCTACGCCGAAATGCCGGCCTTTGACTGGATGGAGCGATCTGATCGGTTGGCCTTGGCCGAATTCGTTTCCGAAATGCGCGGTGGAGTTGCCGACTTCGAGAGCGCCGCGGGCACGCTCTTTTCGGAGAATTGCAGTTCCTGCCACGGCGAGACCGGGACGGGAGGTCTCGAAATCGGCGCACCCTCCTTCACAGACGAGGCGGTGATCTATGGCCAGGACCGGGAAACGTTGATGGAAACGCTCCGACGCGGGCGCCACGGGGTTATGCCGGCCTGGTCGGGTCGCCTGTCAGAGGCCGAAATCAACCTCCTGGCGCTCTACGTGGCCCGGATTGGCCGACCCGAAGGAGGCGGACAATGAGGCCGGCCGTGCAAAAACGGTTGGCGGTCGGCGCGGCGCTGGCCGCCGTCCTGCTGTTCCTCGGCGCGAATGCGCATCTGCTGACCGTTGCCCTGCGATCGCAGCCGGACTGCCGCGAAACGGCCGGGGCGATGCCTACCAGGCGGTCCTGCTGAAAAGGAGAACGGGATGCTGGAACCACTACCAACCTTGCGAAACCCGGATCGGCCCGCCTCGCCCCACGCACGCGACCTGCCATCGTCTTCGGCGGCGGACTGGTTGCGGGCAGGTTGGCATGATGTGCGAATGGCGCCGTGGGCCAGCCTTGCCTATGGGCTGTTTCTGACACTGGTATCCTATGCGGTCCTCTGGGCACTCCACGCGAGCCATCTCTTGTATCTCGCGCTGCCCGCGATCTCAGGCTTCCTGATTGTCGGCCCGTTCCTGGCGATCGGGCTTTACGAGAAAAGCCACAGACAGGCACAGGGTCAACAGGTTTCGTTTTCCGACATGCTGGTGTTCCGGCCGGCGTCGGGTGGGCAATTGGCCTATGCAGGATTGCTGCTCGGACTGCTCGTCCTGTTCTGGCTCAGGGCCGCGGACCTGCTCTATGCGCTGTTTTTTGGCCTTAGCCCGTTCCCCGGCGCGGAGGAGGCGTTGATCAACGCATTGACGACGCCACGGGGATGGGCGCTAATCATCACCGGTACTCTGGTGGGCGGGTTGTTCGCGGCCTTCGCCTTCGCGATCAGCGTCTTTTCCATTCCCATGCTGGTGTCGCGCAAGACCGATGCGCTGACCGCCATGGGGCTGAGTTTTGTCATGACGGTGAAGAATCTGCGCCCCATGCTGGTTTGGGGTCTGTTTGTCGCCCTGGGATTGGGCCTGTCAGTCGTAACCGGCCTGATTGGGCTGATCGTCCTGTTCCCGGTTCTTGGTCACGGCACCTGGCATGCTTACCTGGCAATCGCGGGTGAGCGGCAGTGAGCCTCCTGTTACTCATACCTCTCTCGATCGGACTCGGTCTGCTAGGTCTCTGCGCGTTTTTCTGGGCGCTCAGAAACGGACAGTTCGATGACCCTGATGGTGCCGCGTGGCGCATCATCCCTCCTGATCAAGCAATCGAAACAGAAGGTAAATCCGATGGTAAACTGGCTCCCGACACTGAAGACGACAACGCCCGAAGAGGGTTATGACCTCGCGGTAAAGCTTGCACGTGTGGCCGTGAAGCTGACCCAACCAGACGCCGACGCGCGTGACCGGTTGCGACCGGAATACGCCGAAGACTCCGGCGCCCTGATCGCTGTCAGCCAGGTGGTCGCGACGCATTTCGCCACCGTCGCGGTGGCAAATGGCTACTGGCAAGACAGGACATGACCGACGTTGAACGACGCGGGAACCAATTCGTCGTCGACGCGCTGGTTCTGGCCGACGCGTTTGACCTGTCCGTCGAAGAAACCCGTCACCGGATGCAAGGCGGGCAGATCGCATCTCTTTGCGAGACGGGAGAGGGTGAGGACGCGGGCCGTTGGCGATTGACATTCCGTCACCAGGGCCGCGCCCTGCGGTTGATCGTCGATAGGCGTGGCGAGATTCTGGGAAAGAGCACGTTTCCGGTCGGTCATCCGAACAGGGCTGCCCAAGCAAGATAACATGGAACCTGCCACAACCAGGCGGGCCAAAACCTGACGGCGAAACATTTCTGCGAACCTTTCTGACTCTGGCGCATCAAAGAGACAGGTGCCCACGACTGTGGCACCTCAGACATTGAAAGGAAGTAAAATGAAATCCGCTCTCACTCTCGCCGCGATCGCGCTCACTTTGTCCACCGGCAATGCCCTTGCCCATGACGAGGACGTGCTGCAGATGTCGCCCCCGGGCGCCCCCTATATTTAGGTCAGCGATGCGCTGCCCCTGCCGGAATTCATCCCGGGTCTCGGCACGCTGTTCGTTGACCCGGATACGCTCCCAGCCGGCCCGTTCCTGGCCTATGACCATGACGGCAATCTCTCGGCCACGGTTTACATGACGCCTTTGGAAGACCTGCAGAGCGGTACCTCCTATGACGGGCTGGCGGTCGGCAATCACACGGTTTCATCCGTCGACATCTACTTCAACGCCGGGCATCCTGGCGTGGACAGGCCCCATGCCCATGTCGTGCTGTTCCACGACGAGGATGCCAAATCGAGGCTTGCGGAATGACGCCGGGCCGCAGAGAGTTTCTTATGGTCGGGGGTGGCGTGATCGCCACCCTCGGCTTTCCGCGCGTCACATTGGCGGGCCCTGGTGAAACCATTGAGATGAAGGGAACCGCACGGGGAGAGCATGTCTGGTTCGCACCGGTTGGCCTTGCGGTGGCCCCGGGCACGACCGTACGTTTCGTGAACCGAGATCCCGGGAACAGCCATACCGCGACCGCCTACCATCCGGACATTTTTGATCGGCAACGGCGTACTCCGGAACAGGCCGTCGTGTGGGACAGCGACTTCCTGCTGCCCGGTGAGAGTTTCGAGGTCACGCTGACGGTTTCCGGTGTCTACGATTACTATTGCCTGCCGCATGAAATGGCAGGAATGGTTGGCCGGATCTTGGTCGGTCAGCCAACCGATCAGGGATGGGAGGGGGCGGCGGGCGACAGCGACGATCTTGAGCCCGAGGCGCTTGCAGGATTTCCGCGGGTGGACGACATCATCGCCCGCGGCCGGATCCTGCGGGAGGAATACGAATGACCAATCTGTCCCGGCACCGGGTCGATCAACACCAGATCATCGACGAAACGATCAGCGAGGGCGACCTGCTGGCGGCTGCGGCTGCACGTTCTGAACCCGCGGTCCGGGAACTGATCCGGCGCAACAACCCTCGGCTGTTCAGGGTCGCAAGGGGGATCGTTGCGACGGATGCCGAAGCCGAAGATGTGGTGCAGGAAACCTATCTCGCAGCGTTTCGACGTCTGGACAGCTTTCGCGGAACCTCTGCTTTTTCGACCTGGATCACACGCATTGCGATCAATACCGCCCTGATGCAACTGCGTCGGGTCAGGACCCATTGATTTCAGCGGAAGGGCATGATTCATCTCGTGAAAACAGAGCGGTGATATGTCTGATCTCTTCTGGCTGAGCGATGCGCAGATGGCGCGTCTGGAGCCCTACTTCCCGAAGTCCCATGGCAAGCCGCGCGTCGATGATCGGCGCGTCCTGAGTGGGATTATCTTCATCAATCGTAATGGGTTGCGCTGGCGAGACGCGCCGAAGGAATACGGGCCTCACAAGACGCTCTACAACCGCTGGAAGCGCTGGAGCGACAAGGGCGTCTTCGCGAGGATGATGGCCGGACTGGCTGCCGGGCACGGCGAGAAGAAGACGGTGATGATCGACGCCACCTACCTGAAGGCCCACCGCACGGCGTCCAGTCTGAGCGTCAAAAAGGGGGGCGCGGTCGCCTGATCGGACGGACCAAGGGCGGCATGAACACGAAACTGCACGCCATCTGCGACAGCCAGGGACGCCCTCTCAACCTGTTCGTAACGGCAGGGCAGGTCAGCGACTACATCGGTGCGCGGGCGCTTTGCGACAGTCTGCCGGATGTCGACTGGCTGCTCGGGGATCGCGGCTACGACGCCGACTGGTTCCGTGAAGCGTTGAAAGACAAGGGGATACGCGCCTGCATCCCCGGCCGGAAGCAGCGAAAGTCACCGGCGGAGTACGACAAGCGCCGCTACAAACGCCGCAACCGGATCGAGATCATGTTCGGCAGGCTCAAGGACTGGCGGCGGGTGGCAACGCGCTATGACCGGTGCCCGAAGGTCTTCCTCTCGGCCATCGCTCTCGCCGCAACCGTCATCTTCTGGCTATGAGTCCTGACCCTACGACATATCGCGCACGCTGCTGACGCGGTGGCGCAAGGAATTTCGGACTGGTCTGCTTGGTTGTGGGCCTTCGACGCGGTTCACGCCGGTGATGATCGCGCCAGAACCGACGCCGGTGCCCGTCGCACCGATCCGGCTGAGCTGAAGGTGAGCGTCACGAGCTGGCCGCTGTCGACCTGCCTTGACGGGCGGATCGCTCTCAGCGGAAGGACTTTGCCCTGCGTGGCATGAAGTGCGCGCGGATGGCGACGACGGCCTTGGCGACCTTCGTGACAGCGGCGGCATCAAGATTGGCACGCGGGTCGGCCATTTCTCTGATCGGTCCTATCAGGTCGCCCTCGGCGCCCTGCAATACCGGTTTCCAGAGCCTGGGCGCGAACTTCGTCCCGAGCAGGAAGCCACCTGCCCACAGGCAGGGCGCAGCCGCCGCCCCGCCGTGCGCAACCAGCCGCGGGCGCCAGGTCCCGGGCGTGTCGCCCAGCCCCGAGGAGATCGTGTTGTAGGCCGCAACCAGTGACTGGAGCGCCTTGGCCTCGGTCGTGTGTTCAGGCGCCATGAGGGCACCTTCGCCTACAAAGGATGGGATCCATTGGCGAGGATCGATGAAGCGCGGCCCGATGATGAGCGCGGTGAGGTATCCATCCAAGGTCTGCGGATCGGTGGCGGGCGGACTGGGGCGCTGCGCACGCAGGACGTCGAAGAAGTCCTTCTCGTCGAGCATGAGCCGCTTCGGCGCACTGGTCGGGGTGGATGTGTTCATGCAGCCTGCGCCTCCAGAGTGTCGTTGGCCTTGGCCAAGCGTGCCGCCTTCCAGGTCCAGGGCAGAAGCTCATCGAGCCGGTTGATCGTGGTGCGCCCCGAGACGATGCGCTCGAGCACATCGGAGAGCCAGGTCTCTGGGTCAATGTCGTTCATCTTGCAGGTGTTGACCAGCGAGGCCAAGACAGCCCAGCTCTCGCCGCCGCTGGCAGAGCCGGCGAAAAGTGCGTTCTTTCTCGTCAGGCATACCGGCTTGATGGCGCGCTCGACGATGTTGCTGTCCACCTCGATCCGACCGTCCTGCAGGAAGACAGTCAGTCCTTGCCAATGCTTCAAGGTATAGGCCGCGGCCTTGCCAATCGAGGACTGCGACGCGACGGCGTCACGGATCTCTGTCAGCTGCCGCTTCAGATCATCCATCAAGGCTGCACTCTCGGCCTTGCGCACCGCCAGCCGCTCGACATCGCTCAGGCCACGGATACGCTTCTCCACCTCATAGACCTTGGCGATCCGGCCCAGAACCTCGAGCGCCGCCCGCGACTGGGTCGTCTTGAACACGTCCGCGAACTTGCGTCGGGCATGGGCAAGGCAGAAGGCAAGCTCGAGCGGGGCGGCGTTGCTCTTGCGACGCTGCTTGACCACGGTCTTGTAAGCGCCAAACCCATCTACCTGGAGAACGCCGGCAAAGCGGCCCAGATGCGCCAGAAGATCCTGCGCGCCGCGTCCCTCGGTGTAGACATAGGCCACGGCTGGCGGTGCGGGGCCCCGCCAGTTCCGGTCGTCGACGGCATAGGCCCAGAGCTGGCTCACCTTGGTTCGGCCTCGGCCGGGGGCCAGCCGGGGCAAAGGTGTCTCGTCACAAAATACCCGCGGCTGCGCCTGGATGAAGCTCAGCAGCCGCTCATGCAGGGGCTTGAGCCACCAGGCGGCGCGTGCGATCCAGCCGCCCAGCGTGCCGCGGTCAAGCTGGACGCCATGGCTGGCGAAGATCTGCGTCTGCCGGTACAGCGGCAGGTGCCATGCAAATTTTGCGGCTACAACATGGGCCACCAGCGCCGTGCTGACCATGCCACCAGACATCACCCGGGCAGGTGCCGCAGCTTGAACGACGCGCTCCTGGCAGTGCCGGCAGGCATACTTCGGACGGATCGTGCGGATGACACGCAGCCGCGCAGGCACGACATCCAGCGCTTCGCTGACATCCTCGCCGATGCGCACCCGCAGGGCGCCACAGCAGGCATTGCCTGCGTCTTCGGGTTCGATGACGACCTCGACGCGGGGCAGATGCCGCGGCAGTGCCCCCATGTTGCGTGCCGCCGCGCGCGGCGGGGCGGGGCGGGTTTGGCGCGTCCTGCCCCTCTGGCGTCGTCGGGGGCGTCATCATTTGCAGCTGCAGGCACATCCGCCAGGTCCCCGAGATCGAGGGCAGTCTGCGTGGGATCAAGCGTCGCAAGCTTCTCGGATTTGGCGCCGAAGATCATGATCCGCAGCAGGGTGGCATAGACGCGCAACTCTGCATTCTCGGCCTGAAGGGCCTTCACGAGCCGCGTCAAACCGGGCGCACCAGTTGAGATCAAAGTGCTGTCAGCTTGCATGGCAAACTATACCATGCGGGCGACAAAATCAAACAAATACAGATAGTTCAGGCAATATATACTGGCCTTTTGACAGCTGGGCGTCGAGCCTTCGTCCAATCCAGGCCGGCCAGGAGCAACCCGAACTCCTCGCGCGTCAGCACCATCGTACCATCCCCGGGACCAGGCCAGGCGAACCGGCGACCTTCAAGCCACTTCGTGGCCAGAACCATGCCACTGCCGTCCCAAAAGATCAGTCGCAACCTGTCCGCGCGGCGCGGTCGGAAGATGAAGACATCACCGCAATACGGGTCGGCTGCGAGCGCGCTGGCGACGATCGCAGCCGACCCGTTGATGCCGCGCCGGAAGTCGATCGGCGTCGTGGCGACGACGATCTTCACGCCACCTGTCGGCAGGATCATGGTGCGCGCAACGCCGCGACGAGCGCAGTCACAACAACGGGGTCGACGGGCCCGGTCAGGACCATGCGGCCCCCTCCGATCTCGAGCTCGATCCGGCCGCAGGCCGTGCTGCCCGGCTCTTCCGGGCGCCGCGCCGCGGCAGGCAGCGGAGCTTCCGACGCGGTAAGAGTGATCGGCACGAATTGAAGCGGCCCCTGCGGCGGGGTCAACGTCCGGCGACCGCGCGCGCTGCCGCTGACGCCAGCCTCCCGCCGCCAGACAGTGAGTAGCCCACGATGCACGCCCCAGCGACGCGCGACGTCGGAGATGTTCGCGCCCGGCACCGCGCTCTCCGCCACGATCTGCGCACGCTCATCATCGGTCCAGTTACGGCGGCGACGGCGCCCGGTGATCACCTCGATCCGCTGATAGTCACGGGCTTCATGCATGACTTGATGCATGGCATTATCTGTACTCTTCGGCTCGTCGAAGCTCATCGGCAACCTCTCCTGAAAGTGCGTGCCGACTATCTCTGGCGCGCAGAGCTCACCCGCAAGATGACCCGCTCGTGACACTCACGATTCATCGACAAGACGAACGATTGTTGAGGGGGCCACATCTCGCTACCGGGCCAACTGGCGGCTAAGAGCCATTTGGACGGGGTTGAGGCTGTCTCTTCGAGCCGTCAAGCAGTCTCCCTGACCGACGATCAGGCATGGCGAAGTTGCATGCCCTGTTGGAAACTCGGCTCCAGAACGGCCAGGCCGGAAGAGGTCACGCCGAAGGGCATCGGTGATCTGCTGGTCGAGGACTGGGCGACGCTTGAGGCAGATAGGGCAGGACCAGACAGCATATCAGTCCTGCCCCAAGGCAGTCCGCTACGCTCTCTCCCGGTCCCCATCGACAAACCAGATTCGAGTACTATATATTAGCGCAAGGTATTACCTTTTGCACAAGAGGCTCGCATGGCATCCGTAACCTCCATCAAACTGGACGACGACATGAAGGGGCGGGTTAAGCATTTGGCCAAAGCCCGGCAACGCACTTCACACTGGATCATGCGCGAGGCGATTGCGCAGTATGTTGAGCGTGAGGAAAAGCGCGAGGCACTAAGACTGGACACGCTCAGGGCCTGGGACGAATTTCAGGCGACAGGGCTGCACGCAACTGCCGAAGAGGTCGATAGATGGCTGGAAAGCTGGGGAACTGATGCCGAGCTTCCCGCCCCCAAATGCCACAAGTGATCTTCGCCCCGGCGGCGCTTCGGGATTTGCAGCGGCTGCGGGACTTTCTAAGGCCCAAGAACCCGGACGCCGCGCGCCGGGCCGGTGAGGCAATCCGGCAGGGAGTGAAAATTCTCGGGGCGCATCCGCGCGTCGGCCGGATAGTCGATGATCTGCCCGAGGAATTTCGGGAATGGCTGATCGACTTTGGCGACAGCGGTTATGTGGCTCGTTACCACATCCTTGGCGATGCCGTGACGATCCTCTCTATCCGGCACCAGAGGGAAGCGGGTCTCTAGGTGTTTGATCCGTAACCGGCCGGTTGCTACCGCGGCGATTGGGCCTTGATGCGGGCGACGAGTTCTGCGTCGTGGACGAAGTCGTCGAGGAACTCATGCCAAGTTTCGGGGGTCATGCGCGCGGCCCTGAGCATGTCTCGGAGTTCTTCGATGCCGCGGTCTGTGAGAGCCGTAATGGCTTCCTTCGAGCTGGTGTAGACGCTGATGATGTCACCGTAGGTCAGATTGTCGTCGTTGGAGACGATGGCCTCAAGCAACTCGGGGTCTTCGTGCTACCGGCTCCGGTCGCAGCTGGATGAAAGACCCGTGGCAGGTCAGTGGGAGGACGGCATGGGTATTGGGCGGGGGAGGCTCGCCCTGATCGGGGCGGGGCCGATGGGGCCGGCGGCGGCCAAGCCGTTGAAGCAGCACGGAATCGAGTTTCAGGGATTCGAGCGGCTCTGATGATGTGACCGCCCCACCCGAGCCGGGTTTTCCTCGGGGCATCTGCATTGCCGCTGTCGCGCGCCCAGGTCCGACCTCCGCTGCTGCCGGGGCGGTATGACCGTGCGCCGAACTCGGTGGCGGCGGCAACGGGGTACATATCAACCGAGACCATAACCTCCAGATCATATTGTGGGCTTATGATCGCTACATCCTATTGACCATCTATGATCCAAAGATCATCATCGCGCGGAAAGGATTGCAAACATGGATCAGATCGCCCGCACGACCAAGGATCTTGGCAATGCCCTTCGTCAGGCGCGAAAAGCGAGAGGCCTTACACAATCCGAACTGGCCTCTCGCGCGGGCATCTGGCAGCGCACCGTCTCGAACATCGAGACCAGCGCAAGCGGAGCGAAGGTCGATACGATTTTCGACCTGCTTGCAGCCCTTGATCTGGAAATCCATATTGTTCCGCGCAGCAAGATCGCGCTCGCCGATCTCGAGGATATCTTCTGATGGGTCGGCGGCGCATCTACGCTCCGCTCGATGTCTTCATGAACCAGCGCAAGGTCGGGCAGTACTTCCGCGAGCCTAACGGAGCCTTTGCTTTCGTCTATGCGCCCGAATGGCTGAACTGGGACAACACATTGCCGATCTCGCGTTCTCTGCCGCTTCGCGAGGAGCGCTACGTCGGCCCTGCGGTCATTTCGGTCTTCGAGAACCTTTTGCCTGACAGCGACGCCATCCGTCGCCGCGTGGCGGAACGCGTGGGGGCAGATGGGGTGGATGCCTATAGCCTACTGGCCCGGATCGGTCGCGACTGTGTTGGCGCGCTTCAGTTTTTGGCCGAGGGCGAAGAGCCCGGGGACAGTCGCGAGCTGAAGGGGGAAGCGCTGAGCGAAGATCAGATTGCCGCGATGCTGAAGGATCTTGGACGCACGCCCCTTGGCCTCAGAACCGAGCAGGATTTCCGGATCTCTGTCGCAGGTGCCCAAGAGAAGACGGCGCTTCTGTTTCATGAAGGTCAGTGGGTTCTGCCGTTGGGGACGACCCCGACGACGCATATCCTGAAGCCGCCGATCGGAACTCTGCCCAACGGCATGGACCTGACGAACAGCGTCGAGAACGAACACTTCTGCCTGCGGCTGATGGCTGCCTTTGGCCTGCCAGCGGCGCATACGGAAATTGCAACTTTTGCGGATGCCAAAACGCTAGTGATCACGCGTTTCGACCGGCTTCGAGCGCGCGACGGACGGCTGATTCGACTGCCACAAGAGGATTGTTGTCAGGCGCTGTCGGTTCCACCAACACGCAAATACCAGAACGAAGGTGGACCCGGTGTCGTCGATATCTGCGGCCTGCTGACAGGCAGCGACGAGCCGATGCGAGATCGGGCGAACTTTCTGAAAGCCAACCTCTTGTTTTGGCTGATCGGCGCGACCGATGGTCATGCGAAGAACTTCAGCATCGCGCTTTTTCCGGGCGGCCGCTTTGCGATGACGCCCCTTTACGATGTTCTGACAGTCCAGCCATCGCTCGATGCCGGTCAGATCCAGATCAAGAACATGAAGCTTGCGATGCGGGTGGGCAAAAGCCGTCACTACAAGGTTTCGGAAATCCTAGGCAGGCACTTCCTCGAGACCGGGCTGGCCGCTGGGTTCTCCAGGGAACAGGTCGCTCGGATCTTCGAGGACATTGTCTCGGAAGCTGAAAAGGCCTTTTCTGCCGCGTTCGCCGAGATGCCAATCGGGTTTCCCGAGGCGCTGTTCGCTTCCGTCAAGGGGGGCTTCGATCAGCGCGTCGATCGACTTGTCGATGACATAGCGTGACGCTACCCCCCGGGGCTGAGCGGATGGCGCGCCAGCTAGTGTTTCGTCATCGCGTGATTTCTCCAGCCATTACAGCCCGGCCGTGCACGGCAAGTGTCGCTGTGAATCGTGGGCAGCCGAACCGCTGGATGACATCGAGCACGCGAGCCTCGTAAGCCGCTTGTCCGATGAGCCGACACAGGTCTGACGCGTGAAACTGCCGGTTTGAACGTAAGCGGGAAGGTGAGGCCGTTCAGGCCTTGTAGCACCAGGGCATGAGAGCGTCGATTTCGGCGCTTGGCCACTGGTTGGCGATGCGCTCCAACGTCTGGGTCAGCCACGCGACGGGGTCGACGT
>Ga0209794_1000845_pt1 | contig 32545 bp, 25 predicted proteins | sample EBPBio232013_DNA_FD_185869 | JGI IMG/M metagenome (GOLD analysis project Ga0209794, IMG submission 185869) | Wastewater treatment Type I Accumulibacter community from EBPR Bioreactor in Madison, WI, USA - Reactor 1_5/23/2013_ DNA (SPAdes)... | ecosystem: Engineered > Bioreactor > EBPR >... | reverse complement strand
CGGGCTTTGCCTGTTGCGGATGCCCCCGAACACCTTCTGGACCATGACCCCGCGTGAGTTCTTTGCCGCCGCAGGCGGGTTGAAGCCGAGAGGCGACGCCCCTTCGCGCACCGATCTTGCCGGTCTTATGGCCCATTTCCCGGATGAGGAACACGTTGATGGATGAAACCGACCTGACCAGTTTTGACGGCGCATCACAGGCGCTCGGCCAGACCATTTCCGATCTTGAGGCCCGTTCGCGGTCCTTCGGTTCGGCGCTGACGGCGGCACTGAAAGGCGCGGTCGTCGATGGCAAGGGCCTCGACAGCGTGCTTCAGACGCTTGGCCTGCGGCTTTCTTCCATTGCCCTTTCGGCGGGGCTGAAGCCGCTCGAAAATCTCGTTTCCAGCGGCATGGAAAGCGTCATGTCCGGCATTGGCAGCCTGTTTGGCTTTGCCGATGGCGGCGTGCCGGGCCGCGTCGTGCCCTTTGCCAATGGCGGCGTGGTGTCTTCGCCCTCCTTCTTCCCGATGGGCGGTGACATGGGCCTGATGGGCGAGGCCGGAGCGGAAGCCATTCTGCCGTTGAAGCGCGGTGCCGATGGCTCGCTGGGCGTGGCGATGAACGGCGCGGCAAGCGGCCCCTCGATTGTCTTTAACGTGACCGCCACCGATGCGGCGAGCTTCCGCAAGACCGAAGGCCAGATCGCCGCCATGCTGGCGCGCACCGCCGGACGCGGCCAGCGGCAGCTGTGAAGGTTGAGGGGAGCCCCTCATCCGGCTGCCGCCCCCTTCTCCCCGCAGGCGGGGAGAAGGGGAATAGGCAAGGTTTTGCCCCCCGTCTTTGGGTGGAAAGAGTCGTTCGCCAGCACAGCCCCTCTCCCCGCAGGCGGGGAGAGGGCCGGGGTGAGGGGCGAAAGCACAGATAATATATCAGAGGTGAACGATGACCACAGGCTTTCATGAGGTGCGCTTTCCGCTGCGCCTTGCGCTTGGCGTTTCCGGCGGGCCGGTCCGGCGCACTGAAATCGTCAATCTTTCCAATGGTCGCGAAACGCGTAACAGCCGCTGGGCGCAGTCGCGCCGCGCCTATGATGCAGGCTCTGGTTTGCGCTCGGTCGGCGACCTTTACGAGGTTCTCGCCTTCTTCGAGGCAAGGCAGGGCGAGCTTTACGGTTTCCGCTTTCGTGATCCGCTGGACCATGCCTCCGCAGCGCCGGAAGCAGCCATCACGCCCCTCGATCAGCCGATTGGCACAGGGAACGGCACCAACCGCACCTTCCAGCTTGTGAAGCGCTATGGCGATGCCGAGGCAAGTTATGCCCGCACCATTTTGAAGCCAGTGGGGGCAAGCGTGCGCGTCGCCGTCGCGGGCGTGGAAAAAGCAGCCTCCGCCTTCCAGTGCGATCCGGCAACCGGAACGGTGACCTTCGCGGCTGGGCAGGCCCCGGCCAATGGCGCGGCGGTGACGGCTGGCTTCGAATTCGACGTGCCGGTGCGCTTTGATACCGACCGGATCGACGTGAACCTTTCCGCCTTTCGCATCCCCGCCATTCCGCTGATGGAGATCCTGCCATGAGAACGGTTCCTCCGGCTCTCGCCGCGCATTTGGCCACGGGCGTGACGACGCTTTGCCATGGCTGGCGCCTGACGCGTCGTGATGGCCTGGTGATGGGCTTTACAGACCACGACCGCACGCTTGTCTTCGACGGCACGACCTTCCTCGCGGCCAGCGGCTTTTCCGCCAGCGGACGCGAGGAGGCGCAGGGTCTGGCGAGCGCGACCAGCGAGGTGACGGGCGGGTTTTCAGCCGAGTCGATCACGGAATCCGATCTGGCAGCAGGCCTTTATGATGGTGCGCGCGTCGAACTCTTCCTCGTCAATTGGGCCGATCCGTCGCAGCGCCTGCGGCTCAAGGTGGAGGAAGTGGGCGAGGTAACGCGTGCCGGTTCCGCCTTTAAAGCCGAACTGCGCGGCATGGCGCATCGCCTCTCGCAGCCTCAGGGCCGTGTCTATACGCGGGCCTGCGATGCGGCCCCCGGTGACGCCCGTTGCGGTGTTTCGCTCGATGATCCGCGCTGGCATGCCGAGGCGACTGTTGTGGCCGTTCTCGATGAAAGCCGCTTGCGGCTGGAGGGCTTGTCGGGCCATGCGGACGGTCTGTTCCGCAATGGCCGGCTGACCTTCACCAATGGAACGCTGGCCGGTGAGGTGGCGGAGATCGATGACCAGACAGGTGATGCCGTGCGCCTGTGGTTGCCGCTGTCCGCCCTGCCGGATGAAGGCGATGCGGTGCGGGTGACGGCGGGCTGTGACCGAAGCCTTGCCATGTGCCGTGCGCGCTTTGAGAACGCTGCGAACTATCGCGGCTTTCCTCACATGCCGGGTGCTGACTTTGCTTACTCCTATGTCGATGGCGACAGCACCCATGATGGCGGAGCGCTGTTTTCATGAGTATGCGCGATGATGTTCTGAGGATCGCCACGCGCTGGATCGGCACGCCCTATCGCCATCAGGCGTCGCTTGAAGGCGTGGGGACCGACTGCCTCGGCCTGATCCGCGGCGTGTGGCGCGAGCTTTACGGGGCGGAGCCGGAACTTGTGCCCGCCTATGCGTCGGACTGGGCCGAACGTTCGGGGCAGGAGCGCCTGATGGAAGCGGCAACCCGCCACTTCGGGCCATCGATCCCCTTTGCCGAAGCGCGACCGGGCGATCTCTTGCTGTTTCGCTGGCGGGCCGGCTGTGCCGCCAAGCATGCGGGCATTCTCGCTCCCGAAGGCGGCTTCATCCACGCTTACGAACAGGCCGCCGTGATCCGTTCGGCGCTGACGCCCTCCTGGGCGCGCCGCATTGCCGCCGTCCACGTTTTTCCGGAGATTTGAATGGCAACGCTTCTTCTTCAGACGGCCGGTGCCGCCCTTGGCAGCGTTTTTGGTCCCGTTGGCATGATGCTTGGCCGTGCGGCGGGGGCTCTTGCCGGAAACCTCATCGACCAGCAGTTGATGGGGGGCAGCACGACCAGACGCGCCAAGCATCTGCAGACAGCTCGCATCGCAGGCGCGGATGAGGGCGCGGCGATCCCGCGTCTCTACGGTACGGCCCGTCTCGGCGGCACGCTGATCTGGGCGACGCGCTTCGAAGAGGTGCGGGTTGCCGAGCGCGCCGGTGGCAAGGCGGGCGGCAGCAAGGTGGAAAGCTATCGCTACTACGCCAATTTTGCCGTCGCTATCTGCGAAGGCCCGGTGGCAGCATTGCGCCGCGTTTGGGCCGATGGCCGCGAACTCGACCTGACGACGGTGGAAATGCGCTTTTATGAAGGGCGTGATGACCAGCCGGTCGATCCGCTGATCGAGGCAAAGCAGGGGGAGGGCAAAGCCCCGGCCTATCGCGGGGTCGCCTATGCCGTGTTCGAACGCCTGCCGCTGGATGGCTATGGCAACCGCATTCCCGTGTTGCAGTTCGAGGTGATCCGCCCGGTGGGCACGCTGGAAAGCCGCATTCGCGCCATCACCATCATTCCCGGAGCGACCGAGGAGGGCTATGCGAGTGAAGCCGTCTCGCACCTGTCTGCGCCCGGCACCAGCAGCCTTCTCAATCGCAATAATCTGATCGCGCCGACCGACTGGCAGGCCTCGCTGGATGAACTGACGGCATTGTGTCCGGCGCTTGAAAGCGTGGCGCTGGTTGTCGCGTGGTTCGGCACGGACCTGCGCGCAAGCCATTGCCGCATTGTTCCGGGTGTTGAAGCGGCTGTGCGCGGCGGCGAAAGTCGTGCGTGGCAGGTGGCGGGTCTGACACGGGCCGAGGCGCATGTCATCAGCACCGTTGATGGCGGGCCAGCCTTTGGCAGCACGCCGTCCGACAAAAGCGTGCTGGAGGCGATTGCCGATCTCAAGGCGCGCGGCCTCAAAGTGTTCCTCTATCCTTTCCTGATGATGGACATTCCGGCGGGTAACGCTCTGCCGGACCCCTATGGCGGCACGGAACAGGCAACCTATCCCTGGCGTGGACGTATCACCGGAACAACTGAAACGGCTGCCAACGATGCGCTGGCCTTTACCGGCACGGCGACAGCCGCGAACTTTTCGACCGTGAGCGGCCTGCCGGTCTATGGCGGTGCGGATGAGGGTTATCGCCGTTTCATCCTCCACTATGCGAAGATGGCAGAGCTAGCGGGTGGGGTGCATGGCTTCATTCTCGGTTCTGAGCTGCGTGGATTGACGACGCTTCGCGCCACCAATGGCACATTCCCCTTCGTGACGCAGATGGTTGCTCTTGCCAGCGACGTTCGCGCTTTTCTGGGCGGTGCAACGAAGCTGACCTATGCCGCCGATTGGAGCGAGTATTTCGGGCATCATCCGGACGACGGTTCCGGCAACGTCTTCTTCCATCTCGATCCGCTCTGGGCCTCTCCGGCCATCGATGCGGTCGGGATCGACAACTACATGCCGCTGTCGGATTGGCGGGACGAGGATCTGTCGGGCGTCAATCCGGATGGCTTCCGTCTGGTCGACGATGCGACGGCCATGCAGAAGGCCATCACGGCGGGTGAGGGGTTTGACTGGTATTATGCCGACGAAGCGGGCCGGGCGGCGCGCACGCGTCTGCCGATCACCGACGGGCTGGCCGGAAAGCCGTGGGTCTATCGTTTCAAGGACATCACCGGCTGGTGGTCGAACCCGCATTACGACCGGGTGAATGGTGCGGAAGCGACGAACCCCACGGCGTGGGTTCCGGGCATGAAGCCGGTGTGGTTCACAGAACTCGGATGCCCGGCCATTGATAAGGGGGCAAGCCGCCCGAATGTCTTCCTCGACCCAAAATCCGCAGAAAGCGCGCGGCCCTGGGGTTCCTCTGGTGGACGCGCCGACAGCCAGCAGCGCCGCTTTCTCGAGGCGCATCTCGACCATTGGCAGGCGGGAGGCCCGGTCGACCCGGCGCATCTGTTCCTCTGGACCTGGGATGCACGCCCCTATCCGGCCTTTCCGGAAAATACGGCGCTGTGGTCCGATGGCGCGAATTGGCAGACGGGCCATTGGCTGAACGGGCGTCTGGGCACCGCAACACTTGCCGATACGCTGGCGGCGATCCTCACCGATCATGGCATTGGCGATGTCGATGTTAGCGCCGTTTCCGGCGATCTGGGCGGTTATGTGCAGGGCGATGTGGCCTCGGCCCGCGACCTGATCGAACCGCTGATGGACGCGTTCGGGATCGATATGCACGAGGAGGAGGGCACTCTGGTGTTCCGTTCGCAGCGCGAGGCAAGCCTGCCTCCGGTGACGCTCGACGTGCTGGCGGAGGAAGACGAGGGGCCGTTGTGGAGCGAAACGCGCGGCCATGACAGCGATTTTGCCAGCGGCGCGATCCTCAATTTCACCGATGCCGCCAGCGCGTACGAAACGGCCAGCGTCCGCTCTCGCCGCGTGGCCGGCGCAAGCGCCCGGCTTATTGCTGATAACCTTCCGGCGGTGGTGACGCGCGAACGAGCGCAAAGCGCGGTGGAAGCACGGCTTCGCGAGCACCATCTGGCGCGCCGCACGATCTCACTCTCGCTTTCGCCGCAGGATATCGTGGTCAACGCCGGGGACGTGATCAGCATTGCCGATGGCCCGAGCGGGCGCTTCATGGTGACGCGGGTCGAGGAGGGCGAGTTTCGCCGGATCGAGGCGCGGGAGTATTTTCCCGCCGCGGCATCGATCGGTGCTGCCGCCGCATCGCGCCCGGGTTCCACCGCATCGATGAGTGGCTTCGCCCCGCTGGTCTGCCTTCTTGACCTTCCGCATTACGAAGGAAGCGATGATGCGGGCCTTGCCCGTGTCGGCGCCTATGTCCGGCCTTGGCGGCGCGTGGTGATCTCGGCCTCGGCCAGTACGGAAAATTACGCCACGCGCGCCATTCTCGACCGTCCGGCGAAGATCGGCGCGTTGGTCGTGGCGCTTCAACCCGGTGTCGCGGGGCGTTTTGACGAGGCGAATACGATGACCCTCGATATGGGCGAGGGCGATCTGTCGTCCGTCACGGCGGTGGATGTTCTGAACGGCGCCAACCGTCTGGCGGTTGAGGCGCAAAACGGCGTCTGGGAGGTCATCGGCTTTCGTGAGGCGGTCGAAATCGCCCCCTATCGCTGGCGGTTGAGCGGCTTGCTGCGCGCCCTTGGTGGTACGGATGATGCGATGCAAGCGGGCGCTGCAATCGGTGCGCGATGCATAGTGCTCGATGATGCCGTTCAGCCTCTGGCGATGAATTCCGCCGAAGCCGGGCTTGCCCGCAACTATATCGCCGAACCCGCCACGGGTGCGATGGCGATGGCCGGTCCCTTCAGCTTTGCCGGTGGTGTGCGGGCCTCTACGCCTCTGGCCCCTGTCCACCTGCGCGCCAAACGGGAAGCGACCGGGGACATTACCCTTAACTGGACCCGGCGCGGCAGGCTTGATGCCGATAATTGGAACGCTGCCGAAATTCCCATGGATGAGGAAGCCTTGAACTTCGAGGTGGACATCCTGTCGGGCGGCACGGTCCTGCGGACCCTTTCGGTGGGGGATGTCTTCGCCACCTATGCCGCAGCCGATGTGGCGGCGGATTTTCCAACCCCGATCAGCACGCTCGACATCCGGGTGTGCCAGATCGGCCGGGCCGTGGGAGCAGGCATTGCTGCAGTGCAGCAAGGTCTTCGCATCAATTAATCACCGTGAGAAAGGACCTGAAATGAAGAACTGGTACCAGTCGAAAACCATCTGGGGCGCAATCGTTGTGATTCTGGCCTCGCTTCTGCGATTTGCGGGCATTGAATTCGGCCTTGCAGAACAGGCTGAACTGACCGACGCACTGACCACCATCGCAGGTGCAGCAGGCGGCGTTCTAGCGCTTTACGGGCGTTTGACGGCAGTTTCGACCATCGTTACGCGAAAGTGAGGGGATAATTCCCCTCATTTTAAGCCTGTTCACGCCATTCATTTGCCATTCAGCCGTTGTGAGCTAAACACTGTTGCAACAATAGAATTCACGATGGAAAGTCGGGTTATGGCATCACCATTGATCATAACGGCCCTTGCGGCGGGCCTTTCCGGTTTTTCTTCAGCTGACGAACTGCCTCGCACACAGGTCCTGCTCGTCGCCGGAGATTGCCGTGTTGCAGCCGCGAAGGCGGTTGAACAGACGGGTGGACAGCTTCTTTCGGCACAGCCTGCCGGAGATGGGCAGAGCTGTGTCGTCACCGTTCTGGTTCAGGGCAATGGAGAGCGTCCGCGCAAGGTTACCGTCAGGCTGCCCATGTAAGGACGTCGGAAGAATCCGGCGCTTCGGACCAATCTTGAACGTACAGGCATGAAAGTCGCGACCGCTCACAACAGGGGGTGAGGGGATGGGGCAAAGGGGACACGATGCGAATTCTGGTAGTCGAGGACGATGTAAACCTGAACCGACAGCTTGCCGATGCTCTGAAAGAGTCCGGCTATGTCGTCGATCAGGCGCATGATGGCGAAGAAGGCCATTATCTGGGGGACACCGAGCCTTACGACGCCGTGATCCTCGACATCGGTCTGCCCGTCATGGATGGCATTACGGTTGTGGAAAAGTGGCGCGCTGCCGGCAAGGTTATGCCGGTTTTGATCCTGACCGCCCGTGACCGCTGGAGCGACAAGGTTGCCGGGATCGATGCCGGTGCCGACGACTACGTGACCAAGCCCTTCCATGTGGAAGAGGTCATGGCCCGCATCCGTGCCCTGATCCGCCGCGCAGCCGGTCATGCGTCATCGGAAATCGCCTGCGGCCCCGTGCGGCTCGACACCAAAAGCTCGAAGGCAACGGTTGACGGCGTGACGTTGAAGCTCACCTCCCATGAGTTTCGCCTGCTGTCTTACCTCATGCACCACATGGGGCAGGTGGTATCGCGCACCGAACTGGTCGAGCACATGTACGATCAGGACTTTGACCGCGATTCCAACACGATAGAGGTCTTTGTCGGTCGCCTGCGCAAGAAGCTTGGCGTCGACCTGATCGAAACGGTGCGCGGTCTCGGCTATCGTATGCAAGAGCCGAAGAATGGGAACTAGCAAGGGAACCCGCTCGCTCACCGCGCGGGTTCTGTTGCTCGCGACACTCTGGTTCGGGCTGGCACTGGTCGGGATTTCATTTGCGATCTCCAAGCTCTACCGCGAGTCGGCGGAGCGTGGTTTCAACGACCTTTTGCGCGCCCAGCTTTACAACGTCATCAACGCCATCGCGATCAACGATCAAAACACCTTGTCGGGAACGCCGCAGCTTGGGGATTTGCGCTATGCGCAACCGGGAAGTGGCTGGTACTGGGTGGTGGAGCCGCTCGGTGATTTCGCCACCCCGGCACTCGTTTCCTCATCCCTTGGCGTGTCCGGCCTGCCGGTGCCGAGCATTCTCGAAGCGCCGTTCGACCGGCGCTATGAGCGTTTTTATGATGTGAAGGACAGCAGTGGCCGACGCGTTCAGGTGGCGGAAACCGAAGTGGTTCTGGATGGCGAAGGCCATGCCGCCCGCTTCCGCGTCACCGGCAATCTCGCCATCGTGGAAGAGCAGATCGCCGACTTTTCCCGCAGCCTTCATGTTGCCCTGGCGGTGTTCGGCTTCGGCAGTCTTCTTCTCAATGGTCTTGCCATTCTCTACGGCCTGAAGCCGCTGGTGCGCGCCCGTGAGGCGCTGGGCAAGGTGCGCAACGGCGAGGCCGAACGACTGGAAGGCGAATTCCCGCGTGAAATCCAGCCTTTGGCCAATGAGATGAACGCGCTCATTGAAAGCAATCTGCGTATCGTGGATCGCGCCCGCATGCAGGTGGGCAACCTCGCGCATTCGCTGAAAACGCCGATTGCTGTTCTCCTCAACGAATCCAACCTCATCGACAAGCAGCAGGGTGATGTGGTGCGCGCGCAGGCTGAGGCCATGCAGGCGCAGGTGCAATCCTATCTGCACCGGGCGCGCATCGCAGCCCAACGTGATTCGGTTCTGGCTCGCACCGAGGCGGAGCCGGTGCTGGAACGGCTGGTGCGCGTCATGCGCAAGCTGAACAAGGACATCGAGTTCACTCTCACCGTCGATCCGGCAGATGCCAAGTTGGCCATGGAGCAGCAGGACATGGAGGAGATTGTTGGCAATCTTCTTGAAAATGCGGCCCGTTACGCCAAAGCGCGCGTGACCGTGAGCGTCACCCCGGTCGAGGTTGAGGCCGAGCGGTCGCCGGACCCCGCCCGCAAGTCGTGGATCGAGCTTCTGGTCGAGGACGACGGACCGGGATTGAATGATGACGAGGCCGCCAAGGCCCTGAAACGCGGCATGCGGCTGGATGAAAGCATGCCCGGAACGGGGCTTGGACTGTCTATCGTAAACGAGATTGTCAGCGAGTATCACGGGCGCCTTCAATTGATGCGCGGCACGAGCGGCGGCTTGCGTGTTCGCATGCTTCTTCCCGCCGTTGCAAAAGACCACGCATGACATCTGGAAAATGGGCCGTAAACGTGAAAAACATACGAGCCTTTCCGGGTCGGAAGTCGTTTGGCTTTTCGTCCGGAAGAGCCTGAAAATAAAAAGAATGGGCGTTTCGGCGTTTCGAAAGAGAACCGAAATGATCTAGAGTGACGTATTCGCATCGGGCTTCAATGAAACGGAGCCGGCGCGAAAGGCCTAAAAAGAATTATCCGCCATGGATCGAATCATGAATTTGCCCCTTGTCCGCGCTATCATTCTTCTGCCCGTTCTGGCTTTGGTGCTGGGCGGATGCGCCACGCGCTCCGGGGCGACGGGTGGCGGGTCGATCCTCGGCAAGAGCGGGTCTACGCCTGCTTCCGGTCCTTATCTCAGCGCGCTTGAGGGGGGTATTATCGCCCGAAGCGGTCTGCAGCTTTCGCCAAGCGATTCCAAGCGTGCTCTGGAAGCCGAGTATCGGGCGCTCGAAGAGGCCGCCACCGGCCAGTCGATCGCTTGGGAAGGGTCAAGCGCCAAGGGCAATGTTGTGGCCGCTGCCCCCTATCAGGTCGGCACCCAGAACTGCCGCCAGTATCGCCATACGGTCCAGCTTTCCGGCAAGGAAAGCATGGCCCGTGGGACAGCATGTCGCAATGCGGATGGCACCTGGTCTCCATTGACATAAGTCAAGGATAAGATAGTCCGTAACCCACTACAAACGTGACCGAAAGGCTGGTCGGCGTGCGCCGGTCCGGCAGATGGGAAGTATGCGGCCTAACGCCTCAACTTTGCGTCATTTCCGGTTTGGCCAATGACAACTGGCCTTTTGTTGAAGTATTGGGCCTCATGCTGTTCTGGATCATAATTGCCGTATTAACCGCCCTTGTCGCTGCATTGCTGCTGGCGCCGCTTATGCGTGCGCCGAAGGTTGTGGAAGAGGAGACGAGCGGCGAAGCCGAGGTCTACAAGGATCAATTGAAAGAGATTGATCGCGATCTGGCCGGTGGGCTGATCAACGCGCAGGAGGCAGAAAACGCCCGCGCCGAAATCGGGCGGCGTCTGATTGCCGTGTCGGCGCAAAGTGCCCGCAGCACTGCGGCGGGACAGACGCTGGCGCACCGCATTGCGCAGGTGTTGGTGATCGCACTGATCCCGGCGGTCGGTCTCGGGGCCTATCTCTATCTCGGCAGTCCGGGAAATCCCGACCAGCCGCTGGAAGCGCGGCTTGCCAACCCCGGCAACAACATGGAACTTCTGGTCGCCAAGGCCGAGCGCTACCTCGCCGACAATCCCGATGACGGCAAGGGCTGGGATATTCTCGCGCCGATCTATCTGCGTAGCGGTCGCCTCGGCGATGCCGAACTGGCGTGGCGCAATGCCATGCGCCTGCAGGGCGTGACGGCTGAGCGTGTGATTGGCCTTGGTGAAACGCTGGTTCAGAACAATCAGGGCATTGTGACAGAAGACGCCCGCGCGGCCTTCCAGGAAGGCGCACGCCTTGATCCGAAAAATCCGCGCGCCCGTTTCTATCTGGCTCTGGCCATTGAACAGGCCGGGCGTCGCGACGAAGCAAAGGCTGCCTTTGAAGCCTTCTCCAAGGAATCGCCCGCCGATGCGCCGTGGCAACCGTTGCTGAAGGATCATATCGCGGCCAATAGCGGCGATGCCCCGCCCGCGGCTCCCGGAAATCCGTCGGCTGCCGATGTGCAGGCCGCATCCGGCATGAGCGCGGGCGACCGTCAGCAGATGATCCGCAGCATGGTCGAAGGGCTGGACGCCAAGCTCAAGGACAACCCGAAGAATTTCGAAGGCTGGATGCGTCTTGTGCGCTCCTACGCGATGCTGGGCGAGAAAGACAAGGCAAATGCTGCCCTGACAACCTCGCTGGAGAACTTCCCGGCGACGGGGCAGGAAGGCGCGCAACTGGTCACGCTCGGTCGTGACCTTGGCCTTGATGTGGAAGGAGCCACAAAGTGACAAGGAAGCAGAAACGACTCGCAGTCATTGCCGGTGGCATGAGCTTCATTGTGGCGGCGGTGCTGCTCATCATGTTCGCCTTCGGCCAGTCGGTCGCCTATTTCTATGTGCCGGGTGATCTTGCAACGGCCAATCTGCAGCCGGGTACGCGAATTCGTCTTGGCGGACTCGTCCAGACCGGCTCGTGGGTGCAAGGTGCTGGAAAGACATCGACTTTCGAGGTCACGGACACGATTTCGACCGTGAAAGTTACCTACACAGGCATTCTTCCTGACCTGTTCCGCGAGGGGCAGGGCGTTGTAGCCGAAGGAAGCTTCGTTGCAGGCGATCCCGTGTTTGTGGCCGATACGGTTCTTGCCAAACATGACGAAACCTACATGCCCAAAGATGTCGCCGATCGGTTGAAGGCGCAAGGCGTCGAGATGGGTGGCAAGGAGGTGGTCAAGTGATCGTTGAAACCGGCCATTACGCCCTCGTTCTGGCGCTTGCCGTCGCCCTTTTGTCATCCGTTCTGCCGGTCATCGGCGCGCGTCGCAATGATGCGGGCATGATGGCCTTTGCGTCGACCGCCTCGGTTGCCTTGTTTGGTCTGGTGCTCCTGTCCTTTTCGGCGCTGACCTGGGCCTATGAAGCGTCTGACTTCTCGGTGAAGAACGTCTGGGAAAATTCCCACTCGGCCATGCCCGCCATTTTCCGTTTCTCGGCGGTCTGGGGCAATCACGAAGGGTCGATGATGCTCTGGCTGCTCATCCTCACCTTCTTCTCGCTTCTGGTGGCCGTCTTCGGGCGCAACTTGCCCGAATCCCTGAAGGCGAACACGCTGGCCGTTCAGGCCTGGATGGCTGTGGCCTTCATCCTCTTCATTCTGTTGACCTCCAATCCGTTCCTGCGGCTCGATGTCGTTCCGGCGGAAGGCCAGGATCTCAACCCCATCCTTCAGGACGTGGGCCTCGCCATTCATCCGCCGCTTCTCTATCTGGGCTATGTCGGCTTTTCGGTGAGCTTTTCCTTCGCCATTGCCGCACTGATCGACGGACGGCTGGATGCCGCATGGGCGCGTTGGGTGCGCCCGTGGACGCTCGCTGCCTGGACCTTCCTGACCGCCGGGATCGCCATGGGCTCCTACTGGGCCTATTACGAACTGGGCTGGGGTGGCTGGTGGTTCTGGGACCCGGTGGAAAATGCCTCGCTCATGCCATGGCTCGCCGGGACGGCCCTTCTTCACTCCGCCATCGTCATGGAAAAGCGTGAAGCGCTGAAAATCTGGACCGTTCTGCTGGCGATCATCGCCTTTTCGCTGTCGCTGCTCGGCACCTTCCTCGTGCGCTCCGGCGTGCTGACTTCGGTGCATAGCTTTGCCACCGATCCGTCGCGCGGTGTGTTCATCCTCGGCATTCTAACGCTCTTCATCGGCGGCGCTTTCACGCTGTTTGCGATCCGTGCGCCTGCCTTGAAAAGCGGCGGACTATTCGCGCCGATCTCGCGCGAGGGAGCACTGGTGCTGAACAATCTGGTGCTGACGGTCTCGATGGCATCGGTGCTGATCGGCACGCTTTATCCGCTCGTTCTCGAAACGCTGACGGGTAACAAGATTTCGGTCGGTGCGCCGTTCTTCAATCTGACATTCGGCCTCTTGATGGTGCCGCTTCTGATCGCCACCCCGTTCGGCCCGATGCTGGCATGGAAGCGCGGCGATCTTCTGGGCGCGTTCCAGCGGCTTTACGTGGCGGCAGGTCTGGCGCTCGTTGCCGGTCTTGTCTTCTTCTATCTCGACGAGGGTGGCCCGATTTTGGCCGTTCTGGGCCTTGCCGCCGGGTTCTACCTGATCTTCGGCGCGATTGCCGACCTGTGGTATCGCTCGGGCTTCGGCAAGGCTGCAACGGGCATTGCCTGGAAGCGTCTCATCGGTCTGCCGCGTTCAGCCTTCGGCACGGCGCTCGGTCATGCGGGCCTTGGCATTACGGTGCTCGGCGTCATTGCCGTCAGCACCTTCCAGACCGAACATGTGACGGAAATGAAGCCCGGCGAGACGGCGGATGCCGGTGGCTATCACCTCGTTTTTGATGGCATGAACTCCATGAAGGGGCCGAACTTCACCGAGCAGCGCGCCCATTTCTCGATCAGCCGGGATGGGCAGAAGGTGCGGGAAGTCTGGTCCTCGAAGCGTCTCTACACGGCGCGTCGCATGCCCACCACCGAGGCGGGGATTGCGACCTTCGGCGCGAGCCAGCTTTATGTGGCGCTGGGTGACCCGATGGCCGATGGGGGCATCGTTGTTCGCATCTGGTGGAAGCCTTCGGTGCTCTTCATCTGGTTCGGCGCCCTGTTCATGATGGCGGGCGGGGTGATCTCGCTGACGGATCGTCGCCTGCGTGTTGGTGCTCCCGCGCGGCGCGCCAAGAAGATGCCCACCCCGGCGCTGGAGGCCGCAGAATGATTCGCAGGCTCCTTGTCCTTCTGGCCTTTCTCTTCGCCGCCCAGCCGGTCCTTGCGGTTAATCCCGATGAGGTCTTGAAAGATCCGGCGCTCGAAGCCCGCGCCCGGTCGCTTTCGGCCAATCTGCGCTGCATGGTCTGCCAGAATCAGTCGATTGATGATTCGAACGCCGATCTGGCGCGAGACCTTCGCGTTCTGGTGCGCGAACGGCTGGTGAAGGGCGAAACGGACGAACAGGTCATCGACTATGTCGTGTCCCGGTATGGCGAATATGTGCTTTTGAAGCCGCGTGTCAGTGTCCAGAACCTCGTTCTGTGGGGCGCGCCGGCAGGCCTGTTCGTTGTCGGTATTCTGGTTTTGATCGTCTACAGCCGCCGCCGCACGGCAACGCCGAACGCCGCGCCGCTATCCGATGCCGAAAAGGCTGAAATCGCGCGTCTTCTCGACAAATCCTGACGGGTTGCGCCATCCTGTGCGCAACCTTTCAAACCTTACCAATTTTTCATCCGGCGGACACTTCGCAGTAAGGTGACGCCTTCTATATCTTCACCATCCACCGCCAACGCCTCCGGGCAAGCAGTCAAGTGAAGAAAGAAGGTTAGAAGCCATGCTCATCCGCCAAAACGGAAAATTCGGTTCCCGCGCGCTTTTGAAGAGCACCGCCATTGCCGGTATCGCCGCCGCCATGTTGGTTACAGGCCTGCCGACGGGCATGAGCCTTTCCCATGCCGAGCCGGTGAAGCTTGCCGCCCCGCAGATCAGCGGCTTTGCCAATGTGGTTGACGCCGTTTCCCCCGCCGTCGTGTCCGTGCGCGTCCAGTCCAATGTGAAGGAAGCGTCGAACACCGAAGGTCCGTTCTCGTTCGGCTTTGGCGGTCGCGGCTTTGACAGCCTGCCCGACGATCACCCGCTGAAGCGCTTCTTCCGTGAATTCGGCGGTCCTGGCGGCCCCGGTGGCCCGGGCGGTCCCGATGGCCATGGTCCGGGCGCTGGCCCGCGTGACCATGCCGACCGCGAAAAGGGCAAGGGTCCGCTGCGTCCCACTTCGCAAGGCTCCGGCTTCTTCATCTCGGAAGATGGCTACCTCGTCACCAACAACCACGTGGTGGATGACGGCTCCGCTTTCACCATTGTCATGAACGATGGCACCGAGCTTGACGCCAAGCTGGTTGGCAAGGACAGCCGGACCGATCTCGCCGTGCTGAAGGTCGATGCCAACCGCAAGTTCACCTACGTTTCCTTCGCCGATGATGCGAAGGTCCGCGTTGGCGACTGGGTGGTGGCTGTCGGCAACCCCTTCGGTCTGGGCGGTACCGTCACCGCCGGTATCGTTTCGGCCCGCGGTCGCGACATCGGTGCCGGTCCGTATGACGACTTCATTCAGGTCGACGCGGCCGTGAACCGTGGTAACTCGGGTGGCCCGACCTTCAACCTTGAAGGTCAGGTGGTCGGCATCAATACGGCCATTTTCTCGCCGGGCAACGGCGGCAATGTGGGCATTGCCTTTGCCATTCCGGCCAACACCGCCAAGGATGTTGTCGCTTCTCTGATCAAGAACGGCAAAATCGAACGCGGCTGGCTTGGCGTGCAGATCCAGCCGGTGACAAAGGATATTGCTGAGTCGCTCGGCCTCGCCGATGCCTCGGGCGCGCTCGTCGTCTCGCCGACGGAAGATTCGCCGGGCTCCAAGGCTGGCATGAAGCAGGGCGATGTCGTCACCGCCGTCAATGGCGATACGGTGAAGGATGCCCGCGATCTGGCCCGCAAGATCGCCACCTACGCTCCGGGCACCGAAGTGGACGTGGCTATCTGGCGCAACGGCAAGGCCGAAACGCTGAAGGTCAAGCTCGGCCAGATGCCCGCCGATACGGCCAAGGCGTCCACCGATGACGAAGGCTCCGACAACGGTGCGCCCGCCCAGAGCCAGCAGGAAATCGGCAAGATGGGCCTGAGCGTCTCTCCTGCCAGCGATGGCAAGGGCCTCGATATCGTTGACGTTGATCCGGACTCCGAAGCCGCCGCACGCGGCATCAAGGCCGGTGAGAAGATCAGCGCCATCAACAACCAGTCGGTCAAGAGCGCTGACGAAGCGATGAAGATCGTCGACGGCGCCCGCAAGGACGGTCGCAACAAGGCGCTCTTCCAGATCGAAAACGACAAGGGCAGCCGCTTTGTTGCCCTGCCGATCAACGAGGGCTGATTTCGGTCCAGTGCCACGCCGGGGCTAAAACCCCGGCGTGGATATTTCAGGGAAGGGTTGAACCATGACGCAGACGGACATGACGCAGGCAACGGTCAATGATCCCGGTTGCGCCGAAAGGACTGCGGACGCTATGGTTCCGCACATGAAGATTCTCGTAATTGAAGACGATCTCGACGCTGCCGCTTACATGATCAAGGCCTTCCGTGAGGCCGGGATTTCGGCTGACCATGCCAGCGATGGCGAAAGCGGCCTCTTCATGGGCAGCGAAAACAGCTATGACGCGATGATCGTCGACCGCATGCTGCCGAGACGCGATGGCCTCTCGGTGATCGCCGAGCTTCGCAAACGCGGCGTTAATACGCCCGTCCTCATCCTCTCGGCGCTCGGCCAGGTGGATGACCGCGTGACGGGCCTGCGCGCCGGTGGCGACGATTATCTTCCCAAGCCCTATGCCTTTTCCGAGCTTCTCGCCCGCATTGAGGTTCTGGCGCGCCGCAAGGGCACACCGGAACAGGACATGGTCTATCGCGTTGGCGATCTGGAACTGGATCGCCTGTCGCATGAAGTGCGCCGCGCGGGCAAGGAAGTGCTTCTACAGCCGCGCGAATATCGCCTTCTCGAATATCTCATGAAGAACGCCGGTCAGGTCGTGACCCGCACCATGCTTCTGGAAAATGTCTGGGACTACCATTTTGATCCCCAGACCAATGTGATTGATGTTCATGTCTCGCGGCTGCGCTCGAAGATCGAAATCGATGCCGAAAAGCCGCTTTTGAAGACGATCCGCGGCGCGGGTTACATGATCAAGGATGACGGCTGACCTGCCAAGGTCAGGCCGCACGGGAGAATTCCCTTGGCGACCCAGCTTCGCTTAATGTTCAAATCCACAGCCGTTCGCCTTTCGGCCGTCTATATCCTGCTGTTTGCGCTGTGCGCCGCCTTTCTGGTGTTTTACGTCACGGCGCTGTCCGAACGTCTTTTGACCCAGCAGACGCGTGAGGCGTTGAAGCAGGAAGTGGCCGATGTGCAGCGGGCCTATAATGGCAACGGCATGAATGGCCTGCTACGCAGTCTGGAGCGCCGCGCTCGCCAGCCCGGAGCCGGGCTCTATATCCTCGCGTCACCCTCCGGAGAGATACTGGCTGGCAACGTCGCCAGCATCGAGCCCGGCATTATCGACAAGGAAGGCTGGACCCGCCTGCCATTCCGCTACGATCCCTACAACGAGGCGGCAGGCAATAATCGCCCGCATCTGGCAACGGCCCATATCTTTTTCCTTGATAACGGGTTGCGCGTCGTCATCGGTCGCGATCTGGGCGATCCCGATCGTTTCCGCGCCCTCGTTCGACGGGCCCTGATGGTGGCGCTTGCCATCATGGGCGGCGGTGCCGTCATCATCTGGTTTTTCATCGGGCGAAATGCCTTGAAGCGCATCGACCGCATGTCGGCGGCCTCGAAGAAGATCATGGCGGGCGATTTGTCCGAACGCCTGCCGGTCGTCGGCTCCGGTGATGAATTCGACCGGCTTTCCGGTTCGCTGAACGCCATGCTGGATCGCATCGAGAAGCTGAACGAGGGACTGCGTCAGGTTTCCGACAACATCGCCCACGACCTCAAGACACCGCTCACCCGCTTGCGCAACAAGGCCGCCGATGCGCTGGCCGGGCATGAAGGCGGTGACCGCCGGGCGGCCCTTGAGGGCATTATTTCAGAATCCGACCAACTGATCCGCACCTTCAACGCGCTCCTGATGATCTCCCGCGTTGAGGCTGGCTCCATTGCCGCCGAAATGCAGGAGATCGACATTTCCGCCATCGCTGCCGATAGCGCCGAGCTTTATGAGCCGGTGGCCGAGGAAGCCGGTCTGGTGCTGGAAATGGATATTGCCCCCGACCTGAAGGTCAAAGGCAATCGCGAACTGGTCGGTCAGGCGCTCTCCAACCTCATCGACAATGCCATCAAATATGCTGAGGGCGTCGCCACCGATCCCGCACTCAAGGTATCGCTGCGGCGTGAGGCTGCGGGCGTCGTGCTTTCCATTGCCGATCATGGTCCGGGGGTTCCCGAAGCGCGCCGTGAGGATGTGCTGAAGCGGTTCGTTCGCCTTGATGAAAGCCGCACGAAACCGGGAACGGGGCTTGGTCTTTCGCTGGTTGCGGCCGTCATGGACCTGCATGGCGGCAAGTTGGAACTCGACGCCACTGATACGAAAAGCGCGCAACCGGGACTGACGGTGCGCATGGTGTTTCCCGTCGAAAAAGCCTAGTTTAACTCCCGAAATGACAGCGCAAGAGAGGGAATCACCCTCCAGGGTCGCATAGGGAGAGATGGCGTGACGAAAACCGATTTGACCGGAGGACGGTGGCTGCGCGATGTTCGCGAGGGCGTAATTCGCCCGATCAGCCAGACCGAGGCCAAGAATGTGACCTCCGTTCTGAAGGAGGCAGGCCAGCGCGAACCGGCGATTGCCGAAGTGATGGCCAGCGAAACGCCGCTTCGCGCCTTTCTGATCGCCGCTCTTTCGCTCTCCCCCTATCTTCGCGACATGACCATGGTGGACCCGAAGGCACTTGCCTTGGCGCTGACCGAGCCGCTCGATACGCTGATCGATAACGGCATCCGCGAGGCACGGGAAAGCTGGCGTCCGGTCGATGGTGCCGCCGCGCCGACGGAAGGCGAGGTGATGGCGAAGCTTCGCATTGCCAAGCGCCGCATTTCCTACACGCTGGCGCTGGCCGATCTGGCCCGCCTGACCGGAGCCCGCGAAACCACCCGTGCACTCAGCCTTCTCGCCGATGCGGCCGTGGCCGCTGCCATCGATCACCTGCTTCTGACAGGTCACGAAGGTGGCAAGGTGAAGCTGAAGGATGTTTCGGCCCCATCACAGGGCTCCGGCCTTGTCGTGCTCGGCATGGGTAAGCTGGGGGCGTTTGAACTCAATTATTCCTCGGACATTGATATCGTTGTCTTCTTCGAGCCAATGGCGGGCATCCTGCCGGACCCGGATGATGGAACGGAAATTCTCGGCCGCATGATGCGCCGCCTCGTTCGCATCATGCAGGACCGCACCGGCGATGGTTATGTCTTTCGCACGGACCTGCGCCTGCGTCCTGATCCGGGCTCAACGCCGCTGGCGATCCCGGTGGAAGCCGCACTTCTCTATTACGAGGGCAGGGGGCAGAACTGGGAGCGTGCGGCCTTCATCAAGGCCCGCCCCATCGCGGGCGATCTCGAGGCGGGTGAAAGCTTCATCCACGAATTGCGCCCCTTCGTGTTCCGCAAATATCTCGACTATGCGGCCATCGCCGACATTCATTCGATCAAGCGCCAGATTCATGCCCACAAGGGCCATGGTGCCATTGCCGTCAAAGGGCACAACGTCAAGCTCGGGCGCGGCGGTATTCGCGAGATCGAGTTCTTCGCCCAGACGCAGCAACTGATTGCCGGTGGACGCATGCCCGCACTTCGCACCCGTGCCACGCAGGATGCGCTTGGCGAGCTGACGCAGGCGGGCTGGATCGATGCGGGCACGCGCGACGAACTCATTGATTGTTACTGGTTCCTGCGCGATGTCGAACACCGCATCCAGATGGTCCGCGACGAGCAGACCCACATTCTTCCCGAAACCGAAAGCGAATTGAAGCGCATCGCCTATATGATGGGCTTTGCCGATACCGCCAGTTTCTCGAAAAAGTTGGAAGAGGTACTGCGCGCCGTCGAGCGACGCTACGCCAACCTTTTCGAGCAGGAATCAAAGCTCTCGGTTGGCACCGGCAATCTGGTCTTCACCGGCCAGCAGGATGACCCCGGCACACTCGAAACCTTGAGAAGCCTCGGCTACAAGCGGCCCGAAGACATCTCCCGCGTCATCCGCACATGGCACAATGGTCGCTACCGCGCCACCCGCTCGGTCGAGGCGCGCGAACGCCTCACGGAACTGACGCCGGAACTCCTGCGCGTCTTCGGGGAGAGCCGTCAGGCCGACGATGCGCTGCTGCGCTTTGACAGCTTCCTCTTGGGCCTGCCTGCGGGCATCCAGCTTTTCTCGCTGCTCGGCAATAATCCGGCGCTGTTGACGCTGCTCGTCAACATCATGTCGGCGGCCCCGCGTCTGGCCGATACCATTGCCAAGCGTCCGCACGTCTTTGACGGCATGCTCGACCCCGGACTGATGGCCGAACTGCCGACGCGCGAATACCTCGCCGGGCGATTGAGCGCCTTCATTGGCGGCACGGTGCATTATGAGGAGGTGCTGGACCTCTTGCGCATCTTTGCCGCCGAACAACGCTTCCTGATTGGCATCCGTCTGCTCACCGGGGCCATCGGCGGGGCGGCGGCGGGACGGGCGTTCACCCACCTTGCCGATCTGGTGATCGGCGCGGCCTTTGAGGCCGTATTGAAGGAAATGCGCGAGGCGCACGGCAACTTCCCCGGTGGCCGGGTGGCGGTTGTCGGCATGGGCAAACTGGGCAGTTTCGAACTGACGGCGGGCTCGGATGTCGATCTCATCCTGCTTTATGACTATGACGATCAGGCCGCCGAATCCGATGGCGCGAAGCCGCTTGATCCGGTGCGCTATTTCACCCGCATCACGCAGCGCCTGATTGCGGCACTTTCCGCCCCGACGGCAGAAGGTATCCTCTACGAGGTGGACATGCGCCTGCGCCCCTCCGGCAACAAGGGGCCGGTGGCGACCCGCATCAATGCCTATACCAAATATCAGCGCGAGGAAGCCTGGACCTGGGAGCACATGGCGATCACGCGCGCCCGGATCATTTGCGGTGACGATCATCTGGCGAAGGACGCGGAAGCCGTCATCGCCGGTGTTCTGGCAAATCCGCATGAGCGCAGCAAGGTCTCCGCCGATGTGCTGGAAATGCGCAGCCTGATCGACAAGGAAAAGCCGCCGCGCGACATCTGGGATTTCAAGCTGATCCCCGGTGGCCTCATCGATATCGAGTTCATTGCCCAATATCTGGCGCTGACGGCACCCGAGCGCGTGGCCGAACGGGGTTTGACGACGGCGGAAGCCCTGAAATTCTATGGCGAAGGGCGTCTAGGTGCGGAGGAGATGGAAACCTGCCATGCGGCGCTGGCGCTTTATGGCGAACTGTCCCAGATCGTGCGGCTGTGCATCGATGGCGGCTTCAATCCGAAAGAAGCACCCTCGGGCCTCATTGATCTTCTCTGCACGGCGGCGGACATGCCGACCATAAAGGCCCTTGAAACGGAAATCGGCAGGGTCTCGAAGCTGGTCCGCCGCATCTTCCAGCAGGCGGTGAAGACGCTTTGAATGACGGTGTCAGCCCCGCGGTCTGCGGGGCAGGCACAGTTCCGGCAGGCAGGGCATGGTGATCGTCACCACCGTGCCCCGTCCTTCGCGCGAGCGGATGCTCATGCGACCGCCATGCAGCTTGATGAGCGAGCGGGAAATGGCAAGGCCGAGGCCAGAGCCTCCCTTGCTCTTGGCATACTGGCTCTGTACCTGTTCGAAGGGTTGGCCGATCTTGCTCAGCGCCGAAGCCGGAATGCCGATGCCCGTATCGGCAATGATCAGTCGCATCGAATCCCCTGTCCTGCGGGCGCGAAGCGCCAGACGGCCGCCGGGATCGGTAAATTTCACCGAGTTGGACAGAAGGTTGATGAGGATCTGCTTGATGGCGCGCCGGTCGGCGGTCATCGTCAGACCTTCGGCAATGCGCTGCTCCACAAGGATTTCCTTCTGTTCGGCGGAAATGGCCGTGAAGCGCAGGCATTCGTCGATCAGTGGCTCAAGGTCGATCACCTCACAGCGCAGCTTCATGTGGCCGGCTTCAATCTTCGACATGTCGAGAATGTCGTTGATGACGTTGAGAAGATGCTGGCCGCTGTCATGAATGTCGCGAGCATACTCGTCGTATTTCGGTGAGCCGACCGGCCCGAACATCTGGTTGAGCAGAATTTCCGAGAAGCCCAGAATGGCGTTAAGCGGCGTGCGAAGCTCGTGGCTCATATTGGCCAGGAACTCGGATTTTGCCCGGTTGGCCGCTTCGGCGCGCTCTTTTTCGGCCTGATAATTGGCATTGGCGACCGAAAGCTCTTCCTTTTGCTTTTCAAGCTTGGCCTGCGAGGCGGAAAGATCGCTAATCGTTGCCAGCTGGCGGCGTTCGGATTCGCGCAAACGCTCCTGATGGCGCTTGAGAAGCGAAATATCCGTGCCGACCGAAACGCGCCCGCCATCACGGGTGCGACGCTCGTTAATCTGGAGCCAGCGTTCGTCGGCCAGTTGCACTTCGGTGGTGCGGGAGGAGTCGTTATGGTCCGGCCCGGCAATGCGCCGCTCGATGATCGGGCGCGTCATGGCGGCCTGAACGACGGCGCGCTCGGTGCCGGGCACCAGAACGGACTCAGGCAGGCCATAGGCTTCCTGAAAATGCGTATTGCACATCACCAGACGGTCGTTCTTGTCCCACAGCACGAAAGCTTCGGACGTGCATTCGATGGCATCGGCCAGACGCTGGTCGGCCTCGGCATAGCGCTGGGCCAGACGATGCTGCTCCGTCACGTCCATGGCGATACCGATCACGTGGGCGCGGCCGTTCTGCGAATGGATGATCTGGGCGCGGGCCCGCATCCAGACATAGTGACCGCTCGCATGGCGCATGCGAAACACCTGATCGATCTGGCGATCCTTGCCGCGGCGCACCGCCCGCGCCAGCGCATAAAGATTGCCGTCGCCCGGATGCATCATCTTGGCGGCATCGGCAAAGGTCAAGACACGCTCGCTCGGCTGCATGCCCAGCATGTCATACATGGAGCGCGACCACACGAGGCGGCGGTTGCTGAGGTCAAAGTCCCAAAGCCCGCAGCGCCCGCGAGAAAGCGCCGTTTCCACCCGCATATTCGATTCCAGAAACACCTCATCGGCATCGCGCGCGCGCTTCACCTGTGTATAGTAGGCGTAGAGAATGACGAGAAGAATGGCCGAAATCCCGGCAAAGAGCGTACCTTCCAGCGCCACTTCGGCGCGCCAGAAGGCTTCCACCGGCTCCAGTGACCGGGCGGTCAAAAGAAGCGCCCCTTCGGTCCCCACCATGCTGATCACGGCATAATGCGAGCGCCCGGAAATCTTCGTGCGCATGACGCCGGAAACGCTCTGCAAAGCGGCGACCTGCGGCAGGAGATTGGCGAGCCGCGTGCCGACATAGATGCGACCTTCCGGGGTGGAGCCAAATACCTTTCCATCCGTGCCGACCGCCAGAACGAAGCTTGCCTCATCAAGCCGGTCAGCCGTCAGGTAAGCGGCAAGATGGGCCTCCATGGCCGCACGGTCATCATTGACGAAAAGGGCGGAACGGCCGGTAAACGCCGCCTCACTGACAGCTGCGGTCAAGGATACGGAGTTGCGTGCAGCCTCCTCCATGCGATCATACTCGGCCAGAACGCCGAAAATGCGCGAAAGGGCAACAATGCTCAGGAATGCGAAAATCAGAACCGGAATAGCCCGCTTCAGCAGAACCTCTGCCTTCGGGTGAGGGTGAGCCGCGGTATCGTCAAACAGAAGCGGCAAGCCGCCCATGTCTGTCGCCAACCGGCCAATGCCTGGAAATTTGACACGCAGCCACCCCTCGGCTGCGGAAACCCGCCGCACGTCCGCCATATATCCCCGCCTTGAAACCTCGTGTGATTCGAAGCGCCGCCCGCCCGAATCTAAGCTAATGAATCATTGGTGATTCGCGTTGTCCATATGGGGCCGGTAAACAAAATCTTAAGTGCCTCATTCGAATCGATAATTTCTTCGCAACCTTCGCCAAGCATTGGAAATCTGAAGGAAAAATGTTTTAAGCGGGGAGGGCGAAAGCCGCTGTATCAGGCGCCGGAACAACAAGAGGGGACGCGCGTGCAGTTTTGTTTGGGAAAGCGGGCCGCGCTTGCGCTCGCGCTATGTCTGGGCCTGATCGCGCCCGCGCTGGCGGCCGAGGGCAGGGCCCCTGACCTTTATCGCAAGATCACCGATGAGCAGGCCGAAGAAGCTGATCAGTTTGCGCTGAACAATGCCATTGCCACGGTGTTCCATGAAGCCGGGCATATGCTGATTTCCGAGTTCAATCTGCCGGTTCTCGGGCGCGAGGAAGATGCCGCCGATTCACTGGCGACGATCCTCCTTCTCGAAGGCGAAGACGAGGATATGAACAGCATTGCCGAGGACTTCGCCAATGTCTGGTTCCTGAATGCGGGGCTCGAAGACAATGACGATCTGCCGTTTTGGGATTCTCATGGGTTAAGCGAGCAGCGCGCTTACAATGTCGTCTGCCTCATGCTCGGCAAGAATGAGGAACGCTTCAAGGATTTTGCCGCCTCGATTGATTTCCCGGATTACCGCCGCGAGGAATGCAAAACCGAATATGGCGAGATGCTGGAAAGCTGGAACAAGCTTCTGGAACCGCATTCGGCCAAGGACAGCGACAAGATCGATTTCAAGATCCGCTACCTGCCGACGAAAGACCCGAAGCTGGTCTATTTCCGCAATATGGCCAAGGAAGCCGAGGTTCTGGAAACCGTGGTGGCCACCTTTACGGGCGTTTACAAGCTCAAGGATGGCATCAAACTGACCGCCCGCGCCTGCGGGGAGGCGAACGCCTTCTGGAATGCCGACGATCGGGAAATGACGCTGTGCTACGAGGATTTGGAGCAGAGTGCGCGCCTCGATGCCCAATGGTACATCGATAACCCCGATGATGAGGCCGCCGGAAACGATGAGAAGTCATCGGACGACGACAAGCGCTCGGATGACAAGCGTTCGGATGATCGCCGCTCGGACGACAAGCGCAGCGACGATAACAAACGCAAATAGGCTGCCTGAAAGGATGGTAGCCTGATTTCGATTGCATCCGTGCTTAACCCACCGCCGTCATCCTCGGGCTTGACCCGAGGATCCATCATGCAATGAAATGATGGATGGTCGGGTCAAGCCCGACCATGACGAAGTGAGAGGTTCGCAACCGGGGTCAAAATTCGTCCCCTCAGCCCTTCAGCATACGATCAACGATATCCGCGACATCGGCCGAAAGCGGCTTGGCGGCGGCAATCATTTCCAGCGCCGCCTTGGCATGGGCAGCGCGTCCCGCTTCCAGCGAACGCCAGGAACGCATGGCCGTCAGAAGACGTGCAGCAAGCTGCGGGTTCTTCGGATCGATCACAAGGATCTGCTCGGCCAGCAGGCGATAACCGGCGCCATCGGCGCGGTTGAAGCCGGTCGGATTGGCAAAGGCCAGCCCGCCGATCAGGGCGCGCACGCGGTTCGGATTGTTGGCGTTGTAGCGGCTGTCACCCATCAGGGCCTTGACGCGTTCCAGCGCATCGTCGCCGGGAATGGTGGCCTGGATCGAGAACCACTTGTCGAGAACCAGCGCGTTATTGTCAAAGCGCGTGGCAAAAGCGGCCAGAGCGGCAAGCGTCTCATCCGAATCCGGGAACTGGTAGGCCAGAACGCCAAGGGCATTGGCAAGCTCGGTCATATTGCCGGCCTCGTCAAAGGCTTCCGCCGCGCGGAACGGGCTTTTCTCAGCCATAGACAGATAGGAGAGCGCTGCATTGCGAAGCGCGCGGCGACCGGCGCTCTTGGCGTCCGGCGTGAACTTGCCCGTGGTCGAAAGCTCCTTGTAGAGCCGCTCGAATGTCGCATGTCCCTTGTCGGCAATGGCTTTCAAGACGGCCTCGCGACCGCGATGCACGGCATCGGGATCATTGTTCTTGCCAAGCGAGCGGGCAATATCGGGCTCGCTGGCGAGCGAAAGCACTTGCGCGCGGAAGGCCGGTTCCAGCGCATCATTCGCCACGGTTTCCAGAAGAACAGAAATGAACGTCGGGTCGGCGACAATCGGCTTCTTCTTGCGCGCGTCCTGCGTCGCCTTGACCAGAACCGGCATGCCGAGATCAGCCAAAGCCTGCCAGCGGGCGAACAGGTCGCTGTCGTGGCGGGCAATGTGAGCCAGATCTTCCTTGGTCTGGTCGAAGGAGAGGTTCACCGGGGCCGAGAAACCGCGGTTGAGGGAAAGCACCGGGCGGCTGGAAATGCCGCTGAACACGAATTCCTGCTTGCGTTCGGTAAGATGCAGAACATCGCCCGAGACCGTACCGCCGGTGACGCCCGCTGGCTTGAGCGCCGCGCCGTTGTCGCCAATCAGCGTGAATTTCAGCGGAATATGCATCGGCTTCTTGAAACGCTGGCCGGGCGTCGTCGGGATCATCTGCTCCAGCGCCAGCGTGAAGGTGCCTTCCGTCGCATCATAGGTGGTCGAAACCGTCACCATCGGCGTTCCGGCCTGGCTGTACCAGAGCTTGAACTGCTTGAGGTCGATGCCATTGGCATCCTCGAAGCACTTCACAAAGTCCTCGACGGTGGCGGCCTCGCCATCGTGACGCTCGAAATAAAGGTCCATGCCCTTGCGGAAGCCTGCCTTGCCGGTCAGCGTGGCGATCATGCGGGTGACTTCCGAGCCCTTTTCATAGACTGTCGTCGTGTAGAAATTGTTGATTTCGCGATAGGCTTCCGGGCGTACCGGATGGGCGAGCGGGCCGGAATCCTCGGCAAACTGCTCGGCCTTCAGGTGGCGTACTTCCGCCACCCGCTTGACGGCGCGCGAACGCTGGTCGGCGGAAAACTCGTGGTCGCGATAGACCGTCAGGCCTTCCTTGAGACACAGCTGGAACCAGTCGCGGCAGGTAATGCGGTTGCCGGTCCAGTTGTGGAAGTATTCATGCGCGATGATCGCCTCGATATTGGCGTAGTCGGCATCGGTTGCGGTTTCCGGGTCGGCCAGAACATATTTGTCGTTGAAGACGTTGAGGCCCTTGTTCTCCATCGCGCCCATGTTGAAATCGGAAACAGCGACGATCTGGAAAATGTTGAGGTCGTATTCGCGCCCGAAGCGCTCTTCGTCCCACTTCATGGAGCGCTTCAGCGCATCCATAGCGTAAGCGGCGCGCGGCTCCTTGCCGTGCTCGACATAGATTTTCAGCGCCACTTCATTGCCGCTCATCGTCGTGAACGTGTCTTCCACGACACCGAGATCGCCCGCCACGAGGGCAAAGAGATAGGCCGGTTTCGGATGCGGATCGAACCAGGCCGCGAAATGGCGGCCCTCATCGTAATTGCCGCCGCCGAGGAAATTGCCGTTCGACAGCAGAAGCGGATTGGCTTGCTTGTCGGCGATGATGGTGATGGTGAAAACCGAGAGAACGTCCGGTCGGTCCGGGAAATAGGTAATGCGACGGAAGCCTTCGGCCTCGCACTGCGTGCAGTAAACGCCATTGGTGCGGTAAAGCCCCATCAACTGCGTGTTGGCTTCCGGATCGATGATCGTGGTCACCGTCACCTCGAAAGGGTCTTCTTCCGGAAGGCCGTTGATTTCCAGCCTGTCCGGCGTCGCGGTATAGCGATCTGCGGCCAGTTCGCATTGATCAAGGAGAAGGCCGGAAAGGGAAAGCTCATCGCCATCAAGGACGAGCGGCGCGTTCACATCCACACCCGGACGGCGGTGGAAGATCAGCCGGGCTTCGACCTTGGTCTCGCGCGGGTCCAGTTCAAAAGTCAGGTCCGTTCTCTCAAGAACAAAATCGGCGGGACGATAGTCTGCCAGGCGAATAACCTGACCCGTTTCTGTGCGCATAATGTTACCCGGAAATCCTGCTGATGTTGACGGCTCGAACGGTGCGAAACATGATTCCAGGGCGCTTCACACAATTTCTCGCGATGATCTTTCCACGAAATTCTGAAGGATTGCTAAAACACGAATAAAACTGTTGGTGATTCTGTCTGCCCGGATGCCAGCAATTTTGATTGGTCCATCAGGGGTTTTGATCATTCGCGTTTCAAATTTCCGATATATGGATCGTACCAATGGAGTCATGAGGCGCATGATTCCCGCTTGCCTCTCGCCAAGAGTGTCCCGATGCCCCCACAATCTGCCAGTCCGTTGAAAGGCATCCTGTTCAAGGTATCTTCGGTCACGCTGTTTGTGCTGATGCAGACCTTTATCAAGGCGGCGGGCGATGGTGTCATGCCGGGGCAGGTGACGTTCTATCGCTCGGCCTTCGCCATGGTGCCGATCATGATTTATCTGGCGATGATCGGGCAGTTACGCACGGCTTTCCGCACCGATAACTATTTCGGCCATTTCAAGCGCGGTTTTTTCGGTATTCTGGCCATGGGTTTCGGCTTTTACGGACTGTTGCACCTCCCCATGCCGGAGGCGATTGCCATCGGCTATGCCTCGCCATTGCTGACGGTTGTCTTCGCGGCCATCTTCCTCAAGGAAACAGTGCGGCTTTATCGCTGGACGGCGGTGGTTGTCGGCCTTGTCGGGGTCATCATCATTTCCTGGCCAAAACTCAGCCTGTTTCGCGACGGTGGTTTCCAGTCGCTCGAGGCGCTCGGCGCGGCCGCGGTTCTTCTCTCCGCCTTGCTGGCTGCCATGGCCATGGTGCAACTGCGCCAGTTGGTTGCCACGGAAAAGACACCGACCATTGTTCTCTACTTCTCGCTGACCGCCTCGCTGTTTTCCCTGGCAACGATGCCGTTTGGCTGGCCACCGCTTTCGCTGGATGTCACGGTGAAGCTGATTGCGTCGGGCTTTTGCGGCGGCGTGGCGCAAATCCTGCTGACGGAAAGCTATCGCCACGCCGATGTCTCGGCCATCGCACCGTTTGAATATACCTCGATCCTGCTGGGCACGGTGATCGCCTATCTGCTGTTTGGTGACGTACCGACGGCGACGATGCTGATCGGCACGGCCATCGTGGTGGGGGCCGGCATTTTCATCATCTATCGCGAAAACCGATTGGGTTTGGAACGACGCTTGGCGCGCAAGGCCAATACGCCCAATAACAGCTAGGCTTTAGCCCTTCAGGTGCTGTTGCAGCGAGAGCAGGTCCGACCAGGCCTGCGCCTTGGCGCGCGGCGCTTTCAGGATCTCGCTCGGGTGCAGGCTCGCCAGCGTCGCGACGGTTTTGTCCCCGAAGGTCAGGCTGTGCCACTTGCCGCGAAGCTGATGGATATTGCCGTTGGCCCCGAGGAAGGTGCGGGCCGTCAGATTTCCCAGCAGAAGCAGCGCTTTGGGGGCAGCAAGCTCGATCTGCCGGTCGATGAAGGGGCGGCACATATCCACTTCATGCGAAAGCGGCGGCCGATTGCCCGGCGTGCGCCATGGAATGAGCATGGATGTCAGAACATCGTCGCGCTTCAGGCCAATCGCGCTGATCATGCGCTCCAGCAAAAAGCCCGGCGGGCCGGAAAAGGCGACGCCTTCGCGCTCGTCATCCGGCTCCGGCATCGGTCCGACGATCATCAAGCCGGAGGCAAGACTGCCGCTGGCAAAGATCGTTGAAAGCGCGCTGAGTTTCAGATTGCAGCCGCTAAAATTGCCAAGCGCTTCTTTCAGTTCATCGAGCGAGCGGGCACGGGCCGCCACTTCACGCGCTTCCGCCACCGCCTGCTCGTTGGGAACGGCAACGGGGGCCGCCGGTTGGGGCGCGGGGGTGGCCCGAGAGGCTGAACTCTTGGCCTGCGCCGGGGTTTGCCGTGAAGGCGCGGTGCGCGAGGGCGCATCGCTCGCCTGTGCAGCGGCGGAGGAGGCCGCGCGGCTGCGCGTCGCCTCAAAGGCGGCAAAGCTGTCGACGGGCTCATCCTCGACAAGCCACTCCACGCCCGCATCCGCATAAAAATGCAGAAGCGCGGCCAGTTCTGGCGCGTCGAGATGCTGGGCTTCGATCATGCCCGCACCTTAGCGAAGGAATGCCCGCGACAAAAGCACTGCACGGGGCGAATTACGAGACGGTCCACCGTTCGATGTCGCCGCTCTCGCCAATCAGGGCGAGACCATGGGCGATGGAGAGCAATTCGCCACCCGTTTCGATCTTCGAGGCATCGAAGCGGCGGGTAAACAGGGAGCGCACGGCAGGCACGAAGGAGGTGCCGCCGGTGAGAAACACCTTGTCGATGGCAGCAGGCGCCGTTCCTGTCTTTTCCAGAACCTCGTCGAGTGCGCCCTCGATGCGGGCAAGATCATCGGCAATCCAGGTTTCGAAATCGCTGCGCTTCACCGTCTTGCGACCGGCGCGTCCGAGCGGCGGGAAATTGAATTCGGCTTCCTCGGCGCTGGAAAGCGCCATCTTGGTGGCCGAAATTGCCTGATAGAGCGGATAGCCTTCGTCATGCTCAATGAGGTCGATGAACAGTTCCAGCTTTTCCGGTTCCACGGCCTGCCGCACCAGCGATTTCAGGTCCGCATATTCACGGCTGGTCTTGAAGATCGAAAGCTGGTTCCAGCGCCCGAAATTCACGTAATAGCCCGGCGGCACGTCCAGCACCTTGCCGAAATTGGTGAAATGCGAGCCCTTGCCGATTTCCGGCGAAACGATGTTGTCGATCAGGCGGAAGTCGAAATGGTCGCCTGCAATGCCGACGCCCGAATGGCCAATCGGTGTTGCGGTCATCTGCCCGCCATGGGTTTCAAACCGAATGAGCGAATAGTCGGTGGTGCCGCCGCCAAAGTCGGCAACGAGAACGGTGGCATCGCTCTTCAGCGTGCGGGCAAAGTAGTAGGCCGCCGCCACCGGCTCGTAGACATAGTGAATGTCTTCAAAGCCGAGACGCTTCAAGGCCGTCTCGTAGCGCTGCATGGCCAGCGCCTCATCCGGGCTGGCCCCGGCAAAGCGCACCGGGCGACCGACCACCACGGGGCCGAGGCTTTCCGGCCAGTTCGCTCCGGCGTAGGCCTTCAGACGCTTCAGGAAAATTTCCATCAGGTCCTCGAAGGCATGGCGGCGCGCAAAGATCAGCGTACCCTGAAACAGCGGGCTTGCGGCAAAGGTCTTGATCGATTGCAGAAAGCGGCAATCGCCGGGATTGTCGATGAACTGCTGAATGGCCGCATAACCGGCCTCCACCTTGAGCGCCGAAGCGCCCAAGGCTGCGTCCTTCATGAACGAAAGCGCCGTGCGCATGCTGTCGGCTTCACCTGCGCTCGAGGTGAACGGCATCGAATGCGTCTGGCGGTCACTGTCGGCCAGCGCCAGAACGGTGTTGGTCGTGCCAAAGTCCAGTCCAAGGGCGCGGGCCATCGTTGTCTCCTTCGCAAAAGAAAACGGGCGCGTGAAGCGCCCGTGAAACGGAGGGGGTGAATGGCACGGGCAGGGCCAAAAGGCAATCCCGCTTGCTGTTGGTCAAAGCGACTTCGCCGCGCCGCCATCCACGCGGATCATTGAGCCGGTGATGTAGCTGGCCGGGCCTGAGCACAGGAAAACGGCGGTCGCGGCAAATTCCTCGACGGTGCCCAGACGCCCCGCCGGAATCGCCTTCACGGAAGAGGCGCGCACATCATCGACACTCTTGCCGGTGCGCTTGGCCGCCGCACCATCCAGTTCCTCGATACGGTCGGTCAGAATGCGGCCCGGCAGCAGCATGTTGGCGGTAATGCCGTGGCTAGCCACTTCGCTTGAAAGCGTCTTGTTCCAGCCGACGAGCGCGCCGCGCAGCGTGTTGGACAGGGCAAGGTTCGGGATGGGCTCGATGACGCCGGAAGACGCGACGGTGAGAATACGCCCCCAGCCGCGTTCCTTCATGGCAGGCAGCAGGGCATTGGTCAGCGAGATGACCGGCACCACCATCGACTGGAAATACGTTTCCAGATTTTCAGCGCTCATGTCTTCGCTGGTGCCGGGAACCGGGCCGCCGCTGTTGTTGACGAGAATATCGACGCCGCCGAGGCGCGCTTTGACCGCCTCAAGGATGACATGCTGGAAGTCGCTGTCGGAAAGATCGGCCCAGACCCAGCTCGCATGACCTTTGCCGCGCGCATTGATGGCCGCGCAATTGGCCTCCAGACGGTCGCCATTTCGCCCGCACAGAAGAACGTTGACGCCTTCTTCGGCCAGTGCCGCGGCAATGCCGGCACCCAGCCCGCGCGACGAGGCAAGCACCAGCGCCCGCTTGCCGGAAATCTGCATATCCATAGTTTTCTCCCGCATTCCAAAATTTCAGCCATGAGGGCATAACATGACAATCGGCGGATGGGGAGGAATAACAATACTCTTCCAATGTCGCATTATTACCTAAACTCATGCGTGAATTAGAAAAAATCCTCAACACTGGAAAATGGGTTACTCGACTTTCCGGCGCGTTTGAGGAATAGAGTGATACTAAGGTTGGATTATTTCGGCGTGCGCATGCCGGGAGAGATGCGGAGGTTTGTGATGGAAGAAGTCGAACGCGAAAGCATGGAATTCGACGTTGTGATCGTTGGCGCGGGGCCTGCCGGCCTGTCTGCGGCCATTCGCCTGAAACAGGTCAATCCCGAGCTTTCGGTCGTCGTTCTGGAAAAGGGTTCGGAAGTCGGCGCGCATATCCTCTCTGGTGCGGTGGTCGATCCCGCCGGTATTGATGCGCTGCTGCCGGACTGGCGTTCGGATGACACCCATCCGTTCAAGACGCCGGTGACGGACGACCAGTTCCTGTTCATGACGAAGGACAAGGTGTTCAACC
>Ga0209794_1000843_pt1 | contig 32600 bp, 40 predicted proteins | sample EBPBio232013_DNA_FD_185869 | JGI IMG/M metagenome (GOLD analysis project Ga0209794, IMG submission 185869) | Wastewater treatment Type I Accumulibacter community from EBPR Bioreactor in Madison, WI, USA - Reactor 1_5/23/2013_ DNA (SPAdes)... | ecosystem: Engineered > Bioreactor > EBPR >... | reverse complement strand
AAGAGGCCGAAAGCTGCCGACGCATTGAAAAGGGTTCAGATCCGCGCAAGCGCGATCTGAACGCGGCGCCGGCATCGTTGCCTCGATCATCGAGTCATCGATAAAGAGGTGAGGCGGGTTCTATCCCGCCTGCCTGATCGATGAGTCGGAAGTGCTTGGAGCCGGGTTGTCTGAAGGTCGATTTTCGACGGATGACAACTTCGGTCTCGGTTTTTGGGAACGCCGTTTCGTGCGGCGTTCCACAAAATTTGTGTTCGATGCATCGGATATTTGTCTGAAGCCTCTCGATTAAACGGGTGTACGAAAAAAATCGTGCGCCCGGTGGCGTTCGGTCATTGCATCGGGCGCCGATTCCATATATGTGGCGGGTCGTTTTACGAGATACCGACAGGGGTGCTTCGCTCCCTGTGATCTTTGAAGCAGTAGCACCCGGTCTAACAAGAATGACGAACCGCCTCGTCCGAGGCATTCGGTAACAAGAACAAGGACAAGTCGAATGAACGGCCAGAATATCCGTATCCGCCTCAAGGCGTTTGATCACCGGGTTCTCGATGCCTCCACGCGCGAAATCGTCTCGACCGCAAAGCGCACGGGCGCTTCGGTCCGTGGCCCGGTGCCGCTGCCGACGCGGATTGAGAAGTTCACCGTCAACCGCTCGCCCCACGTTGACAAGAAGAGCCGTGAGCAGTTTGAAATGCGCACGCACAAGCGTCTTCTCGACATCGTCGATCCGACCCCGCAGACCGTTGATGCTCTGATGAAGCTCGACCTCGCTGCCGGCGTTGACGTCGAAATCAAGCTTTAAGTCCATCTAACAGTTCGCCTTCGGGCGCGCTGTCGAATGGCAATGAATTCTGAAAGCATTCGTCCCTCTCTTCGATAGACGGGTTTTCAGGGGTCTGGCGAAAGCCGCAACAACAAGGAAGGTACGTGGGGTATCCCAGCGTCTTCCAGAAACAGGAGACCGGAGGGGTTTTGGCCCTGAAGGGAACTCTTCAACAAAGAGGCAATGCTCAGGGCTTCGGCCCTCGCAAGGACTCTCAAGAGGAACGAATATGCGTTCAGGTGTGATTGCACAGAAAGTCGGGATGACCCGCGTCTACAACGACGCTGGTGAACATGTCCCGGTCACGGTTCTGCGGCTTGACAACGTTCAGGTTGTCGCTCAGCGCACGAACGAGAAGAACGGCTACACGGCTGTTCAGATCGGCGCTGGTGTAGCCAAGGTCAAGAATACGTCGAAGGCCGAGCGTGGCCACTTCGCCGTTGCCCAGGTTGAGCCGAAGGCCAAGCTGGTCGAATTCCGCGTGTCGGAAGAAAACCTCATCGATGTCGGCGCCGAACTGACGGCTGGCCACTTCGTCGCCGGTCAGCTGGTTGACGTTACGGGCACCACGATCGGTAAGGGTTTTGCCGGCGCGATCAAGCGCCATAACTTCGGCGGTCTGCGCGCCACGCACGGCGTGTCCGTTTCGCACCGTTCGCATGGTTCGACTGGTAACAACCAGGATCCGGGCAAGGTCTGGAAGGGCAAGCGCATGGCTGGTCATATGGGCCAGACGCGCGTCACGACCCAGAACCTCGAAGTTGTTTCGACGGATGAAGATCGTGGTCTGATCCTCGTCAAGGGCGCAGTTCCCGGCTCCAAGGGTGCCTGGATTGTTGTTCGTGACGCCGTCAAGGCTGGCACTCCGGAAGGCGCTCCGCGCCCGGCCGGTCTGCGTGCAGCATCGAAGTAAGGAGCCGCACTCATGGAACTCACCGTAAAAACGCTTGAGGGCAAGGACGCTGGCACCATCGCACTTTCCGATGCTGTGTTCGGTCTTGAACCCCGCGAAGACATTCTCGCCCGCGTTGTTCGTTGGCAGCTCGCCAAGAAGCAGCAGGGCACGCACAAGTCGAAGGGCCGTTCGGAAGTTTCCCGCACTGGTTCGAAGATGTACAAGCAGAAGGGTACGGGCCGCGCTCGTCACCATTCCGCACGCGCCCCGCAGTTCCGCGGCGGTGGTAAGGCGCACGGCCCGGTCGTTCGCAGCCACGCTTTTGATCTGCCGAAGAAGGTTCGTGCTCTCGGTCTGCGTCTGGCCCTCTCGGCCAAGCTTCGCTCTGAAAGCCTGATCGTTGTTGACGATCTGGTTGCAGCCGAAGCCAAGACGAAGCTGGTGCTTGGTAACCTTGCTGCACTTGGCCTGACCAACGCCCTCGTGATCGGTGGCGCTGAGATTGACGGCAACTTCAAGCTCGCAGCTCAGAACATTCCGAACGTGGACGTTCTGCCGGTTCAGGGCATCAACGTGTACGACATTCTGCGCCGTGGCACCCTGGTGCTCTCCAAGGCTGCAGTTGAAGCTCTGGAGGAGCGGTTCAATGACTGATCTTCGCCACTACGATGTGATCGTCTCTCCGTCGATCACCGAAAAGTCGACGCTGGTTTCCGAACAGAACCAGGTTGTGTTTAACGTCGCCAAGGGCGCTTCCAAGCCGGAAATCAAGGCTGCGGTCGAAGCTCTGTTCGGCGTCAAGGTCAAGGCCGTGAACACCCTGGTCCGTAAGGGCAAGATCAAGCGTTTCCGCGGTTTCGCAGGCAAGCAGAAGGACGTCAAGAAGGCCGTCGTGACGCTCGCCGAAGGCCAGTCGATCGACGTCTCCACCGGTCTTTGACGGCTAGCCTGAAGGGAATAGAAAAATGGCATTGAAAAGCTTCAATCCGACGACCCCGAGCCAGCGCCAGCTCGTCATTGTCGACCGTTCCGGTCTGTACAAGGGCAAGCCTGTCAAGGCGCTCACGGAAGGTCTCTCCAAGAGCGGTGGCCGTAACAACTACGGTCGCATCACTGCTCGCTTCATTGGTGGTGGTCACAAGCGCACCTATCGTCTGGTTGACTTCAAGCGTCGCAAGTTCGACGTCGAAGGCACCGTCGAGCGCCTGGAATACGACCCGAACCGTTCGGCCTTCATCGCTCTCGTGACCTACACGGACGGCGAACAGGCTTACATCCTGGCACCTCAGCGCATCACTGCTGGCGACAAGGTCATCGCGTCTGATAAGGCCGTTGACGTGAAGCCCGGCAACACCATGCCGCTGCAGTACATCCCGGTTGGTTCGATCGTTCACAACGTCGAAATGAAGCCCGGCAAGGGCGGTCAGATCGCACGTTCGGCTGGTACCTACGTCCAGCTCGTCGGCCGCGATGCCGGCATGGCGATCGTGCGCCTGAACTCGGGTGAGCAGCGTCTGATTCCGGGCTCCTGCCTGGCCACGATTGGCGCCGTTTCCAACCCGGACCACGGCAACACCAACGACGGCAAGGCCGGTCGCACCCGCTGGCGCGGCAAGACGCCGCATAACCGCGGTGTCGTTATGAACCCGGTCGACCACCCGCACGGTGGTGGTGAAGGCCGCACCTCCGGTGGTCGCCACCCGGTTTCCCCGTGGGGTAAGCCCACCAAGGGCAAGCGGACTCGCTCGAACAAGTCGACCGACAAGTTCATCATGCGCTCGCGCCACCTGAAGAAGAAGTAAGAGAGGTAGTCAGAAATGGCTCGTTCAGTATGGAAAGGCCCGTTCGTCGACGGCTATCTTCTCACTAAGGCTGAGAAGGTGCGTGAAGGCGGGCGTAGTGAAGTCATCAAGATCTGGAGCCGTCGCTCCACGATCCTGCCGCAGTTCGTCGGTCTGACGTTCGGCGTGTACAATGGCTCGAAGCATATTCCGGTCAGCGTCAACGAAGACATGGTCGGTCACAAGTTCGGTGAATTCGCTCCGACCCGTACCTACTACGGTCACGGTGCGGACAAGAAGGCGAAGAGGAAGTAATCATGGGCAAGGCTAAAACCGAACGCCGGCTCAAGGACAACGAAGCACAGGCTGTTGCCCGTACGCTTCGCGTCAGCCCGCAGAAGCTCAACCTGGTTGCCGCGCTCATCCGCGGCAAGAAGGTCGATCGCGCTCTCGCCGATCTGGAATTCTCCCGCAAGCGTATTGCCGGCACGGTCAAGAAGACCCTGGAATCGGCCATCGCAAACGCCGAGAACAACCATGACCTCGACGTCGATTCTCTGATCGTCGCCGAAGCCTATGTCGGCAAGTCGATCGTCATGAAGCGTTTCCACGCTCGTGGCCGCGGTCGCGCTTCCCGTATCGAAAAGCCGTTCGCGCACCTGACCATCGTGGTGCGTGAGGTTCAGGAAAAAGGGGAGGCCGCATAATGGGTCAGAAAATCAATCCGATTGGCTTCCGCCTCGGCATCAACCGCACGTGGGACAGCCGCTGGTTCGCAGACAACGCCGAGTACGGTCAGCTTCTGCATGAAGACCTGAAGATCCGCGCTTTCGTTCAGAAGGAACTGAAGCAGGCTGGTATCGCCAAGGTCGTCATCGAGCGTCCGCACAAGAAGTGCCGCGTCACGATCCACTCGGCTCGCCCGGGTCTGATCATCGGCAAGAAGGGCGCCGACATCGAAAAGCTCCGCAAGAAGCTTTCCGAAATGACGTCTTCCGAAACGCACCTCAACATCGTTGAAGTGCGTAAGCCGGAAACCGATGCTACGCTGGTCGCTCAGTCGATCGCCCAGCAGCTCGAGCGTCGCGTTGCTTTCCGTCGCGCCATGAAGCGCGCCGTTCAGTCGGCCATGCGTCTGGGTGCCGAAGGCATCAAGATCACCTGCGCCGGCCGTCTCGGTGGTGCTGAAATCGCCCGTACGGAATGGTACCGCGAAGGTCGCGTGCCGCTTCACACGCTCCGCGCCGATATTGACTACGGCACGGCTGAAGCTGAAACGGCTTACGGCATCTGCGGCATCAAGGTCTGGGTCTTCAAGGGCGAAATCCTTGAACACGATCCGATGGCTTCCGAGCGTCGCGCGCTCGAAGGCGACTCGACCGGTTCGAACAACCGTGAACGTGGCGAACGTCGCCGCGAGAACGCTTGATAAACGCTGGCGAAAGATAAGCTCGGAGAAGTTATAAAATGTTGCAGCCAAAGCGTACCAAGTACCGCAAGCAGTTCAAGGGTCGCATCAAGGGTGTGGCCAAGGGCGGCTTTGATCTGGCTTTCGGCGAATTCGGCCTGAAGGCACAGGAACCCAACCGCGTGAATGCACGTGAGATCGAAGCGGCTCGCCGTGCGATCACCCGTTACATGAAGCGCGCCGGCCGTGTGTGGATCCGCGTGTTCCCCGACGTCCCGGTCACTGCCAAGCCGACGGAAGTCCGCATGGGTAAGGGTAAGGGTTCGGTCGAATATTGGGCTTGCAAGGTCAAGCCTGGTCGTATGATGTTCGAGATCGACGGTGTGAGCGAGGAAATCGCCCGCGAGGCTTTGCGCCTCGGCGCTGCCAAGCTCTCGGTCAAGACGCGCTTCGTACAGCGCATCGCAGAGTAAGGATAGAGCCATGAAAGCCGCAGACGTTCGCGCACTCAGCGCAGACCAGCTGAAGGAAGAGCTTGCCAAGCTGAAGAAAGAGCAGTTCAACCTGCGCTTCCAGAAGGCGACGGGTCAGCTCGAGAAGACCTCTCGCGTCACCGAAGTCCGCAAGGACATCGCCCGCATCAAGACCATTGCCCGCCAGAAGGCGGCCGAAGCCAAGGCCTAAGGACCAGATCGATGCCGAAAAGAATTCTTCAGGGTGTCGTCGTAAGCGACAAGAACGAAAAGACTGTCGTGGTCCGCGTTGAGCGTCGTTTCGCTCACCCGCTGCTTCAGAAGACGGTTCGCCGTTCCAAGAAGTACAAGGCCCACGACGAAAACAACCAGTACAAGGTTGGTGATGTTGTTTCCATCGAGGAATGCGCACCGATCTCCAAGGACAAGCGCTGGACGGTGGTTGCCGCCCAGGCTTAATGCCTCGGAAATTTCCGGTTGAGGTGGTCCCGGGTGCCTGAAAAGGCATCCGGGATTACGCATTCCGGGTGAGGGGTTTGTGATGCAGGGATTCTTTCCAGAATCCGGTGCATTGGCCTTGAACTTCGCGGAAATTTCTGTATGAAGCACGCGACTGGAGCGGACAGAGACCGGAATCGGCCTCTATCCGCTTTTGATGCTGTCCGCATTTCCCTTCAAAATGTGATGCGGATCGCATGAATTGAACCTTAGTCATAAGCCGGGATAGGGGGTCGCAAGGCCCAACCAGCCTGGTAACAACAAGAAGGCGACCTGACATGATTCAGATGCAAACAAACCTCGACGTGGCGGATAATTCCGGCGCACGTCGTGTCATGTGCATCAAGGTGCTGGGCGGCTCCAAGCGCAAGTACGCTTCGATCGGCGACATCATCGTCGTTTCGATCAAGGAAGCCATCCCGCGCGGCCGCGTCAAGAAGGGCGATGTTATGAAGGCTGTTGTCGTGCGCACGGCCAAGGACATTCGTCGCGCGGATGGTAGCGTCATCCGTTTTGACAACAACGCAGCCGTTCTCATCGACAACAAGAAAGAGCCTATCGGCACCCGTATCTTCGGACCGGTTCCGCGCGAACTTCGCGCCAAGAACCACATGAAGATCATCTCGCTGGCTCCGGAAGTGCTGTAAGGAGCAAACGCGATGCAAAAGATTCGTAAGGGCGACAAGGTTGTCGTAATCACCGGTAAGGACAAGGGCCGTCAGGGCGAAGTCCTTCAGGTTCTCCCGAAGGAAGATCGCGCGGTTGTCCGTGGCGTCAACGTTGTGAAGCGCCATCAGCGCCAGACGCAGACCCAGGAAGCCGGCATCATCAACAAGGAAGCCTCGGTCCATCTCTCCAACCTCGCAATCGTCGATAAGGACGGTAAGCCGACCCGCGTCGGTTTTGCGGTTGTTGATGGTAAGAAGGTCCGTGTGGCCAAGCGTTCGGGTGAGGTGATCTGATGGCTGAGGTAAAGTATGAGCCGCGGCTGAAGACGGAATACGTAACCCGTATCCGCGCCAAGCTGCAGGAAATCCATTCTTACAGCAACGAGATGCAGATCCCGAAGCTGGACAAGATCGTGATCAACATGGGTGTTGGTGAATCGGTTGGCGACTCCAAGAAGCCGACGATTGCTGCTGCCGATCTGGCTGCTATTGCGGGTCAGAAGCCGGTGATCACCCGTGCGCGCAACTCCATCGCAGGCTTCAAGGTCCGCGAAGGCATGCCGATCGGCGCCAAGGTGACGCTGCGCGGTGCTCGCATGTATGAATTCCTGGATCGTCTGGTCAACATCGCGCTCCCGCGCGTTCGCGACTTCCGCGGTCTGAACCCGAAGTCCTTCGATGGCCGTGGCAACTTCGCCATGGGTATCAAGGAACACATTGTGTTCCCTGAGATCAACTACGACAAGGTTGATCAGATGTGGGGCATGGACATCATCGTTTGCACGACGGCAACGACCGACGACGAAGCTCGGACTCTTCTGAAAGAGTTCAACTTCCCGTTCCGCACGTAACCGTAACGACGAGCGTAGAAGAGGAACTTCAATATGGCGAAGACAAGCGCAGTTGAAAAGAACAAGCGCCGCCGCAAGACGGTCGCCTCGCAGGCTGGCAAGCGTGCCAAGCTCAAGGCGATCATCATGAACCAGTCGCTCCCGATCGAAGAGCGTTTCAAGGCAACCCTCAAGCTGGCTGAACTGCCGCGTGATGGTTCCAAGACGCGCATTCGCAATCGTTGCGAAGTCACGGGCCGCCCTCGCGCATTTTACCGCAAGCTCAAGATGTCGCGTATCGCGCTTCGCGAGCTGGGTAATCTCGGCAAGGTGCCGGGCGTTGTGAAGTCGAGCTGGTAAGGAGACGGGAAGATGACCATGACTGATCCGTTGGGCGATATGCTCACCCGTATCCGCAATGGTGCCGCACGCCGCAAGGCTTCGGTATCCACTCCGGCCTCCAAGCTGCGTGCCCGCGTTCTGGATGTTCTCCAGGCCGAAGGCTACATCCGCGGCTACAGCCAGGTTGACCTTGGCAATGGCAAGGCTGAGTTGCAGATCGAACTCAAGTACTACGAAGGCTCTTCGGTCATTCGCGAGATTGGCCGCGTGTCCAAGCCGGGCCGCCGAGTTTATGTCTCGGTGAAGTCCATTCCGCAGGTCGCGAACGGCCTCGGCATCACCATCCTTTCGACTCCGAAGGGTGTGATGGCCGATCACCAGGCTCGCGAACAGAATGTTGGCGGTGAGGTTCTCTGCTCGGTCTTCTAAGACTGGCAGAGGCACTCCATAACGAACAGACAGGATATAAACATGTCTCGTATCGGTAAGAAGCCCGTTCAGGTTCCTGCTGGTGTCACGGCGACCGTTGAAGGTCAGAAGGTCACGGCCAAGGGCCCTAAGGGCGAACTATTTTTCGTCGCAAATGACGAAATCAAGCTCGAACTTGAAAACAACGCTGTGTCGGTTCAGCCGGCCAACGACTCCAAGGATGCTCGTTCGAAGTGGGGCATGTCCCGCACGATGATCGAAAACATCTTCAAGGGCGTCAAGGACGGCTTTGAGCGCAAGCTCGAAATCAACGGCGTCGGTTACCGTGCTGCCATGCAGGGCAAGAACCTGCAGCTCGCACTCGGTTTCTCGCACGACGTGATCTATGAGCCGCCGCAGGGCATCACCATTGTTGTACCGAAGCCGACGGAAATCGTCATTGCTGGTATCAACAAGCAGCAAGTTGGCCAGGTTGCGGCCGAAATTCGCGAATTCCGTGGCCCCGAACCCTACAAGGGCAAGGGCGTCAAGTATGCGGAAGAGCGGATTGTCCGCAAGGAAGGCAAGAAGAAGTAAGGACCACGCGAAATGGCTAGCAGGAAAGAAACCCTCGTACGCCGCGCGGCTCGCGTGCGCCGCCAGCTCAAGGCGGTCGCAAACGGCCGTCCGCGCCTGTCGGTACATCGCTCGTCGAAGAACATCTACGCTCAGATCATTGATGACGTTGCCGGTCGCACGCTTGCGGCTGCCTCGACCCTCGATGCAGGTCTGCGCAAGGATCTCAAGACCGGCGCAGATGTCTCCGCCGCCGCCGCCGTTGGCAAGCTCGTTGCAGAGCGTGCCGTGGCAGCAGGTGTCAATGAAGTCGTCTTCGACCGTGGCGCCTTCATCTATCACGGCCGCATCAAGGCACTCGCCGATGCAGCACGTGAAGGTGGCCTGAGCTTCTAAGGCTCATTTCAGGCACATGCCTGGAAAACACTGTTGAAAATGTCGGCCCGGACTGATATCCGGGCCGTCGTCTTGGGCAAAAGCCCACTGTACCGACCGCACGTTCCCTGTTTTCAGGGCGCGTAGCGGTTATTGTTGCATCCGCCGATTGCACCCGGAAAAGAAAAAGGAAGAGGACAATGGCACAGAAAGAACGGGCTCCGCGCGAAGATCGCGGCAGCCGTGAGGAACGCGACAGCGAATTCGTTGACAAGCTGGTCGCAATCAACCGCGTCGCCAAGGTTGTGAAGGGTGGCCGTCGCTTCGGCTTCGCCGCTCTCGTCGTCGTTGGTGACCAGAAGGGCCGCGTTGGCTTCGGTCATGGCAAGGCACGCGAAGTGCCGGAAGCCATCCGCAAGGCCACGGAAGCCGCCAAGCGCGATCTGATCTTCGTGCCGCTGCGCGATGGTCGTACGCTGCATCATGATGTGAACGGCCGTCACGGCGCTGGCAAGGTTCTGCTGCGCGCTGCCAAGGCTGGTACCGGCATCATCGCCGGCGGTCCGATGCGCGCCGTGTTCGAAACGCTCGGCGTTCATGACGTCGTTGCCAAGTCGACCGGCTCGTCCAACCCGTACAACATGGTCCGCGCCACGTTCGACGCCCTGAAGCACCAGGTACATCCGAAGGACATCGCTGCACAGCGCGGTCTGAAGTTTGCCACGCTGCAGGCACGTCGCGTCGCCGCTGGCGTTGCTTCTGAAGAATAAGAGGAGGCACGGATGACCAAGAAGACGATTACGGTCGAACAGATCGGTAGCCCCATCCGCCGTCCGCAGGTTCAGCGTCAGACGCTGATCGGCCTCGGCCTCAACAAGTTGCACCGTGTCCGCACGCTGGAAGATACTCCGGCTGTTCGTGGCATGATCCGTGCGGTCCAGCACCTCGTTCGCGTCGTCGACGAGAAGTGACCCGGAGGAAACCATCATGAAGCTCAATGAAATCAAAGACAACGACGGCGCTTCCAAGGACCGTATCCGCGTTGGTCGCGGTATCGGCTCTGGCAAGGGCAAGACCGGCGGTCGCGGCGTGAAGGGTCAGAAGGCTCGTTCGGGCGTTGCCGTCAACGGTTTCGAAGGCGGTCAGATGCCCATCTACCGTCGTCTGCCGAAGCGCGGCTTCACCAACATCTTCGCTTCCGAATATGTTGTTGTTGCTCTCGGCCGCATCGAAACGGCGATTGCCGCTGGCAAGCTTGACGCCTCGAAGACGATCGACGCTGCTGCCCTCAAGGCTGCTGGTGTGATCCGTCGCGCCAAGGACGGCGTTCGCGTTCTTTCGGACGGCGAAGTCAAGTCCAAGCTGATGCTCGAAGTGGCTGGCGCCTCCAAGGTTGCCGTTGAAAAGGTCGAAAAGGCTGGCGGTTCCGTCAAGCTTCTCGGCGTTGCCGCGGAATAATCCACGAACTTTAGTCGCCCGGTGCTTCACACCGGGCGATTTTTCTCCCATATGGGAGGCCTCACATTTCTCGCTGCAAAGGCGGGGAAGGGCGCTTCATCAAAATGTGATGAACGCCGATCACGATGGGTGAGGCGTAGGCGGCACTTGCCATCTGCCTTATCCTGCTCGAAACAGAATTTTCTTCCGGATCTTCAGGCTGTGGCCGGATCCCGGAACAGGGACAGGCGGATAATCGCATGGCATCAGCAGCCGAACAGTTGGCCTCCAACCTGAATTTTGCCACCTTCTCCAAGGCTTCGGATCTCAAGAAGCGCCTGTGGTTTACCCTGGCTGCTCTCCTCGTTTATCGCCTTGGTACGCATATTCCGCTTCCGGGTCTACATCCTGAAGCCTTTGCGCAGGCCTTCCGTGGCCAGGCTGGCGGCATTCTGGGCCTTTTCAATATGTTTGCCGGTGGTGCAGTCGAACGCATGGCGATCTTCGCGCTCGGCATCATGCCCTACATCTCCGCCTCGATTATCGTCCAGCTCATGACCTCGGTCGTTCCGTCGCTGGAATCGCTGAAGAAGGAAGGCGAGGCGGGCCGCAAGATCATCAACCAGTACACGCGCTATGGCACGGTGCTGCTCGGCACGCTGCAGGCCTATGGCATCGCGGTGGGTCTTGAAAGCGGTAACGGCATTGTCGCCGATCCGGGCTGGTTCTTCCGTATTTCCACCGTTGTCACCCTGCTGGGTGGTACGATGTTCCTGATGTGGCTCGGTGAGCAGATCACCTCGCGCGGCATTGGCAACGGCATTTCGCTGATCATCTACGCCGGTATTGCCGCCGGTCTGCCGAAGGCTCTGGCCAGCACTCTGGAACTGGGCCGCACCGGCGCGCTCTCCACGGCGCTGATTCTCACGGTTCTCGTGGTCGCCATCGGCGTGATCGCGCTGATCGTCTTTGTTGAACGCGCCCAGCGTCGTCTTCTGATCCAGTATCCGAAGCGCCAGGTTGGCAACCGCATGTTCCAGGGCGATACCTCGCATCTGCCGCTGAAGCTCAACACCTCTGGTGTGATTCCGGCGATCTTTGCCTCGTCGCTTCTGTTGCTGCCTGCAACGGCTGCTGGTTTTGCCGGTAACGGCAATCTGCCGGGCTGGGCCACGACCATTCTCGCCTCGCTCCAGCATGGCCAGCCCATGTTCATGGTGTTCTATGGCGCGATGATCATCTTCTTCGCCTTCTTCTACACGGCCATCGTCTTCAATCCGAAAGACACGGCCGATAACCTGAAGAAGCATGGCGGCTTCATTCCGGGCATCCGTCCGGGTGAACGCACGGCGCAGTACATTGATTACGTGTTGACTCGCATCACGGTTGTTGGTGCAATCTATCTCGTATTCGTCTGCATCCTGCCGGAAATTCTGGTTGCCCGCACGGGCATCCCGCTCGCGCTCGGTGGTACGTCGCTCCTCATCATGGTGAGTGTGACGCTCGATACCGTTGCGCAGATCCAGGGCCATCTGATCGCCCAGCAGTATGAGGGCCTGATCAAGAAGTCCAAACTGCGGGGAGGCAAGAGGACGAAATGAGACTGATTCTTTTAGGACCACCCGGCGCAGGCAAGGGCACGCAGGCGCAGCGCATCGTCGAAAAGCACGGCATTCCGCAGCTTTCGACGGGCGACATGCTCCGCGCAGCCATCGCCGCCGGTACGGAAACGGGCATGAAGGCCAAGGCCGTCATGGATGCCGGTAAGCTCGTCTCTGACGAGATCGTCATCGGCATCATCGCAGAACGTATTGACCAGCCGGATTGCGCCAAGGGTTTCATTCTCGACGGTTTCCCGCGCACGCTGGTTCAGGCCGATGCGACCGAATCGTTGCTGAAGGCCAAGAACATCGAACTTGATTCGGTCATCGAGATTCGCGTGGACGATGAAGTGCTCGCGGATCGCATTGCCGGTCGTTACACCTGCGCCAACTGCGGTGCCGGTTATCACGATGAAAATCTCAAGCCGAAGGTGGAGGGCGTGTGCGACCGTTGCGGTTCGACGCACTTCAAGCGCCGTCCGGATGACAATCGTGAGACCGTGGTGGCCCGTCTGCAGGCCTACTACAAGGAAACTTCGCCGCTCATCGGTTATTACTATGCCAAGGGGCTCCTGAAGTCCGTGGACGGCATGGCGGACATTGATGATGTGACCGCCTCCATCGAGGCAATCCTCGACTGAGGCAATATTCGGGGCCGGTGGCTCCACGGGAGTCCGGCTGAATGGCCGGATCCTCAAGAATCTTAAGTGGGCCGGTTGCATTTCAGGGCTGATTCCGCTAAAGACCACGCCAACTCGTTGCTTGCAAGCGATCGGCGCGGATGTTTTTCCAATATCCGGGTTCGGTCGTTTTGTTGCGAACGAACACGATTATGAACCGGCAGCCACTTTGGTTGCTGAACAGAAGCACCTTTTGCCGCAAGGCAACGGAACCAAGGAGAACAGGCGTGGCACGTATTGCTGGCGTCAATATCCCGACTGCAAAGCGCGTTGTTATCGCGCTGCGCTACATTCACGGGATCGGTCCGAAATTCGCGCAGGAAATCATCGAAAAGGTGGGTATTCCGGCTGAAAAGCGCGTACATCAGCTCACGGACGCTGAAGTCCTCGCTATCCGCGAAGCCATTGACCGCGACTACGCAGTCGAAGGCGATCTGCGTCGCGAGACCTCTATGAACATCAAGCGTCTGATGGACCTCGGCTGCTACCGCGGTCTGCGTCATCGTCGTGGCCTTCCGGTCCGCGGTCAGCGCACGCACACCAACGCCCGCACCCGCAAGGGTCCGGCGAAGGCGATTGCCGGTAAGAAGAAGTAATTTCCGACATTCGGAATGTTACAAAAAGAGGCCAGCCCAGCGCTGGCCTCTTTAACGTGTTTTCGGGCTTGTCCCGAATGGGTTGCCGGGTAGGGCGTTTACGCGCTGCGCGGTGTGGAATGGGTGAGTGGCCTTGGGCCTTCTCGCCGGTGTAGCCGCTGGTATTACGGCGGTGAAGAGATCGATAAGAAAGGTAAGACCATGGCCAAGGAAGCCACACGCGTCCGCCGTCGCGAACGCAAAAACATCACCTCGGGTGTTGCTCACGTCAACTCCACGTTCAACAACACGATGATCACGATCACCGACGCACAGGGCAACGCGATTGCCTGGTCGTCTGCCGGTGCGAAGGGCTTCAAGGGTTCGCGCAAGTCGACCCCGTTCGCTGCCCAGATCGCTGCTGAAGACTGCGCCAAGAAGGCTCAGGAACACGGCATGAAGTCTCTCGAAGTCGAAGTCTGCGGTCCGGGTTCGGGTCGTGAATCGGCTCTGCGCGCCCTCCAGGCTGCTGGCTTCCTCATCACGTCCATCCGCGACGTGACGCCGATCCCGCACAATGGTTGCCGTCCGCGCAAGAAGCGCCGCGTCTGATCGTTTCCGGAACCCTTCTCCGGTTGCCCTGTCGAAGTCTTTGGCTGGCAGGTGTCTCCGGGAATTCTTCTCATGTTAGCCGTCACGATTGGATGGTGCGGCCAATGGAAGGTAAAGCGATATGATCCAGAAGAACTGGCAGGAACTGATCAAGCCGAACAAGGTGGAATTCACGTCCTCGGGCCGTACGAAGGCGACGCTTGTCGCTGAACCGCTTGAGCGTGGCTTCGGCCTCACCCTCGGCAACGCGCTGCGTCGCGTTCTCTTGTCGTCTCTGCGCGGTGCAGCTGTCACCGCAGTGCAGATTGACGGCGTGCTGCACGAATTCTCCTCCATCCCCGGCGTTCGCGAGGATGTGACGGATATCGTGCTCAACATCAAGGAAATCGCCATCAAGATGGAAGGCGATGATCCGAAGCGCATGGTCGTTCGCAAGCAGGGCCCCGGCCCGGTGTTTGCAGGCGACATCCAGACGGTTGGCGACATCGAAATCCTCAACCCGGACCATGTGATCTGCACCCTCGATGATGGTGCTGAAATCCGCATGGAATTCACGGTCAATAATGGCAAGGGCTATGTTCCTGCCGAGCGTAACCGTTCGGAAGACTCGCCCATCGGTCTCATCCCGGTCGACAGCCTTTATTCGCCGATCAAGAAGGTGTCCTACAAGGTGGAAAACACCCGCGAAGGACAGGTTCTTGACTATGACAAGCTGACGATGACCATCGAAACCGATGGTTCCGTCTCGGGCGAAGATGCCGTTGCCTTCGCGGCCCGCATTCTTCAGGACCAGCTGTCGGTTTTCGTCAACTTCGACGAGCCGCAGAAGGAAACCGAAGAAGAAGCCGTGACCGAACTGGCGTTCAACCCGGCGCTTCTCAAGAAGGTGGACGAACTGGAACTTTCGGTCCGTTCGGCCAACTGCCTCAAGAACGACAACATCGTCTATATCGGCGACCTCATTCAGAAGACCGAAGCCGAAATGCTCCGGACTCCGAATTTCGGCCGCAAGTCGCTCAACGAAATCAAGGAAGTTCTCGCTTCCATGGGCCTGCACCTCGGCATGGAAGTGCCCGCATGGCCGCCTGAGAACATCGAAGATCTCGCGAAGCGCTACGAAGACCAGTATTAACCGTCAAGACGCAGGACAGCCTGCACTCATAAGGAGACAAGCTCATGCGCCATCAGAATTCCGGCCGTAAGCTCAACCGTACCGCCAGCCACCGTAAGGCGATGTTCGCCAACATGGCTGCTTCGCTCATCACCCATGAGCAGATCGTGACCACCCTGCCGAAGGCGAAGGACCTGCGTCCGATCGTTGAAAAGCTCGTCACACTCGGCAAGCGCGGTGACCTGCACGCTCGTCGTCAGGCCATCTCGCAGATCAAGGATCAGGACGCCGTTCGCAAGCTGTTCGACACGATCGCTGCTCGTTACGCCTCCCGCAACGGCGGCTACCTGCGCATCATGAAGGCCGGCTTCCGTCAGGGCGACAACGCTCCGGTTGCTGTCATCGAGTTCGTTGAACGCGATGTCAACGCCAAGGGCGCTGCCGACAAGGCTCGCGTTGCTGCCGAAGCAGAAGCTGCTGACGCTGCCTGATCTTTCAGGACGCATCATATTGAAAAGGCCGGTGAGGAAACTCACCGGCCTTTTTCTTTTCAACGGATTTGAAAGCGTCCTTCAGGCGGTCTGGTTCCGCCGGTTGCGTCGGCGCGCCATCAAAGGGGTGCGAACCAGACGGTAGCCGAGAAGAACGGTCGCGGTCACGATATAGAAGACCGGCTCGGCGGTGATCGATTTCAGCGACAGCGCATAATGCAGCACCGAAACGATCAGGATGGGGTAGACGAGCTTGTGCAGCTTGTTCCACCGGCTTCCCAGCCGTCGGATCGACCAGCGGTTGGAGGTGATCGCCAGCGGCACGAGCATGAGAAGACCGGCCATGCCCAGCGTGATATAGGGTCGCTTGGCGATATCCGCGAGGATCGTGCCAAACTGCAGGCCACGGTCGAGGGTCAGATAGACCGTGAAATGCGCCAGAACATACCAGAAGGCGAGAAGCCCAAGGGCGCGACGCCAGGCGATCAGGTTGACCCCGGCCAGATCGCGAAGCGGCGTGACGGCCAGCCCAAGGCAGAGAAAGCGCAGCGCCCACAGCCCCAGAAGGTGCTCGAAGACCCGCACGGGATCACCGGCAATCTGGCCGGTGGCACCTTGATAAAAGCCCCAGAGGCCGGGAATGAAGCCAAGGGCGTAGAGCAGCCAGATCGAAGTTTCGCGGCCGCGTGGCGAGAGCTTTGGCAGGGCCATCAGAAGTTCTTTCTAAGGTCCATGCCCGCGTAAAGGCCTGCAACCTCCTCGGCATAGCCGTTGAAGGGCAGGGTCGGGCGCTGCTCGGCGCTGCCGCCGAAGAAGCCGCCACCGCCCAGTCGCCGCTCGGTGGCCTGGCTCCAGCGTGGATGATCCACCTCCGGGTTCACATTGGCATAGAAGCCATATTCATTGGGCTGCAGGATATTCCAGCTGTTCGGCGGCTGGTGCTCGGTCAGCGAGATGCGCACGATGGATTTGATGCCCTTGAAGCCGTATTTCCACGGCACGACAAGGCGGATCGGCGCGCCGTTCTGGTTCTTCAGCGTTTGGCCGTAAAGCCCAACGGCAAGCAGCGTCAGCGGGTGGCGCGCCTCGTCAAGGCGAAGCCCCTCGACATAAGGCCATTTCATCGGCTGGAAGAGACCCGTCTGGCCCGGCATTTCCTCCGGGCGGACAATGGTTTCAAACGCCACATATTTGGCGCTGCCAAGCGGCTCCACCTTGTCGAGAAGGGCAGCGAGCGGAATGCCATCCCACGGAATGACCATCGACCAGGCCTCGACGCAGCGCATGCGATAGACACGCTCTTCCACCGGGAACTCGGCGATCATCTTGTCGATGTCGAAGGTCTGCGGCTTGTTCACCAACCCATCGACCACGACCGTCCACGGACGTGGCTTGAATGGCGCCGAGTTGTTGACCGGATCGGCCTTGTTGGTGCCGAACTCATAGAAGTTGTTGTAAGAGGTGACGATCTTTTCCGGCGTCATCGGTTCGTTGACCTTGTAGGCGCTCGGCTTGGCTGTGAGCGGTTCGGCGCGTGCCGTACCCGCCGCACCCAGCGCGATGCTGCCGGCAGCCGCACCGGCTGCCGCCTGCATGAAGCGTCGCCGGTTGAGGTAGACATCCTCTGGCGTGATTTCGGACGAAGCAATGCGGGGCGGACGATAGACGGGCATGGCGGGGCCTCCAGCGGTTCATGTCCATTAATACGTAAACCGGAACGCTTTTGTTTCACAAAGATGTGCAACGAAACGAATTTGTGAGCAAGGCGGGCCGAGAGCAGCGTCAAGGCGTACCGCTTTGCGCCGCGTTGATAGTGACACTTGGCGGCGTTTGCGCTACTTACGCAGCCCATAAGGGGCCTTTTCGCACGCTGAAAACGGTTGTGCGGCCACTTTGCCCCACAAAAGCGAGGAAACGATCATGCCGACCTATCGTTCGAGAACCACGACCCATGGACGCAACATGGCCGGTGCGCGCGGCCTTTGGCGCGCCACGGGCATGAAGGATGGCGATTTCGGCAAGCCTATCATTGCCGTGGTCAACTCCTTCACGCAGTTCGTGCCGGGTCACGTTCACCTCAAGGATCTCGGCCAGCTGGTCGCCCGCGAGATTGAAGCCGCGGGTGGTGTCGCCAAGGAATTCAACACCATCGCGGTCGATGACGGTATCGCCATGGGCCACGATGGCATGCTCTACTCGCTGCCGTCGCGCGAACTCATTGCCGACTCGGTCGAATACATGGTCAACGCCCACTGCGCCGATGCCATGGTTTGCATTTCGAACTGCGACAAGATCACGCCGGGCATGCTGATGGCGGCGCTGCGCCTGAATATTCCGGCGGTCTTCGTTTCGGGCGGCCCGATGGAAGCGGGCAAGGTTGTTCTGCATGGCAAGAAGCATGCGCTCGATCTGGTCGACGCCATGGTGGCCGCAGCCGATGACAAGGTGTCCGACGAGGACGTGAACGCCATCGAGCGCGCCGCTTGCCCGACCTGCGGTTCGTGCTCCGGCATGTTCACGGCCAACTCCATGAACTGCCTGACGGAAGCGCTCGGCCTTTCGCTGCCGGGCAATGGCTCGACGCTTGCCACCCATGCGGATCGCAAGCGCCTCTTCGTTGAAGCAGGGCACCTGATCGTCGATATCGCCCGTCGTTATTACGAACAGAACGACGAGACCGTTCTGCCGCGCACTATTGCCAGCAAGGCTGCCTTTGAAAACGCCATGGCGCTTGATATTGCCATGGGTGGTTCCACCAACACGGTTCTGCACATCCTCGCCGCAGCCCATGAGGCAGGCGTTGATTTCACCATGGATGACATCGACCGCCTGTCGCGCAAGGTGCCGTGCCTGTCGAAGGTTGCGCCCGCCAAGAGCGACGTGCACATGGAAGACGTTCACCGCGCGGGCGGCATTGTTCGTATTCTCGGCGAACTGGAACGCGGCGGCCTCCTGAACCGCGAGTGCTACACGGTTCATGCCCCGACGATCGGCGATGCCATCGACCGCTGGGACATCACCCGCACCAATCAGGAAAGCGTTCGCACCTTCTTCAAGGCGGCTCCGGGCGGCGTTCCGACGCAAGTGGCCTTCAGCCAGGAAGCCCGCTGGGATGAGCTGGATACGGACAGCGTCAAGGGCATCATCCGCTCGGTTGAAAACCCCTTCTCGAAGGATGGTGGTCTGGCCGTTCTGCGCGGCAACATCGCGCTCGATGGATGCATCGTGAAGACGGCTGGCGTTGATGAAAGCATTTTGAAGTTCACCGGCCCGGCCAAGGTCTATGAAAGCCAGGATGCCGCCGTGAAGGCCATTCTTTCGAACGAAGTCGTGGCCGGCGATGTTGTTGTCATCCGTTATGAAGGCCCGAAGGGCGGCCCGGGCATGCAGGAAATGCTCTACCCGACCAGCTATCTGAAGTCGAAGGGTCTGGGCAAAGCCTGCGCACTGATCACCGATGGCCGATTCTCCGGTGGCACGTCGGGCCTTTCCATCGGCCACGCCTCGCCGGAAGCGGCCAATGGCGGTGCCATCGGTCTCGTGCGGGATGGCGATACGATCGAGATCGACATTCCGAACCGCACCATCAATCTGGCGGTATCGGCAGAAGAGCTGGTGAAGCGTCGCGTGGCGCAGGATGCGGCGGGCTGGAAGCCTGCCACGCCCCGCAAGCGCAACGTCACGCTGGCGCTTCGCGCATACGCAGCCTTTGCGACGAGCGCCGACCGTGGTGCTGTCAGGGTGCTGCCGGAGTAATCCGGCGGCGCAGACGCATTCTCAAGCCATCACGCATATTGAGTGTGAGTAGAACAATATTGACGGCCCCGGCCGCCAGTTCCAGTGCCTGAACCGCGTAGAACAACGGTCCAAAGTCACCGTTGATGGCGAGATGGCGCAGGACAAAGCAACTGGGGATCAGAACGAGGATGCCGTTCAGGGCTATGAATGGCATCCTTTTCTTTTTGGCCACCACCAACGGACTCTTCCATTCAGCGCCAAGTTTCATGCCTGAGGCCCCCGCGACGGCAAGGGCTGGAATGAGCAGGAGGAGGCCGTAAGGAATGGCGCTTTTGACAGCGGTGATCACTTCTGGCCCGCCGGCAAGTTCGGAAAACGCCGTTGAAAGCCAAAAGGAAACCAGCGTCACCAGCGCCAATGCGCCGGCCACGGGATGTATCTTTTTCATGTCTCAGGTCCTTGTATCGAGGATCCGGCACTCAGTCCGGTGGTGGGCCAAGTGCGAGCAAGGCGCGGGTCAATGCATCGAGCGTGGCGCTGCTGTCTTCCAGCTTCTCTGCGGGAAGCGCTTCCATGAGGGATCGAGAAAGGCGGGCCCATTCCGCCATGATCTGTTCGTAAGCCCGTAGGCCCGCCGGTGAATTGACAACGAGGCGTGCCCGTTTGTGGGCCGGGTTGTCTTGCATTTCAATCATGCCGATCACTTCAAGATCATTCATAACACGCTGCACTGCCTGCCGTGAGAGGCCCATGGCGCGGGCAATCTGGGCCACGGTCTGCGGCTGCCCCGCCAGTTGGACGGTGCCCATGACCTGCCAGCGCGCGCTGGTCAGGCCGTAAGGCGCGCCAATCCGGTCGCCCATCGCGATGAGCGCCCCATGGACACGAAAGATCGCAAAGGACAGGGCATCAAGTGTATCGGAGGTGTGAAGATCTGTCATGATGATGCATCATCGCACATTGACAACATGATGTCAAATATTGACGCCCTGTTGTCAATTGGAGTGCTCAAAGCGCCGAGAAAAGCGCTGCCTTTTTCTCCAGCCCCGCCTTGAAGCGATCCCAGACAACGGCCGCGCGGCCAATGCGGCCTCGACCGATCACGTCCAGTTCGTCGCTCGCCACCACATCCCAGATCACCTTGCGCCCCTCGATGGAGGCAATGGTGGCCTCGACCGTCACGGTCTGTCCGGGCAGGGTGGGGGCTTCGTGGCTCACGTCGATGAGGACACCCAGGCACCCTTCGCCCTCTTCCAGCGCCGGTTTCAGCGACAGGATGCAGGTCCATTCCATCAGCCCCACCATATAGCCCGTGGCGAAAACCTCGGGGATCGCCAGAAATTCCGGGCTTTCGGGGTAGAGAAAGGGCACGGTTTTTTCGCGCGTGACAGTGAAACGATGCACCGTCTTGTCGCCGACATTGAGTATGGAAAGCATGGGCTGGTTCCTCCTTGACGCGAGCTTACGAAGACTTGCCTCGCTTGCAATCATCTCTTTCCACGCTTTAGCCGGAATTCCGCTCTACCGCTCTGGCGAAGCCTGTGGAATCATTGGATAAACGCCACACGCTTCAAGGAAATTGACGCCAAGAGTTAGAATTTTGCATCGAACGGGCGCGCCTCCTGCGCCGCGATGCGAGGAAAACGGGAAAGGACCCCCCAATGCAGGGCATGTTCAAGCGCGTTCCGGCCATGGCGCTGGCGCTGGTTCTGATGCAACCCGCTCTTCTGCAGGCGCAGGAAAAGCGTGTTCCGGAAACGCAGGGCGAGGTGCAGGCGTCGTTCGCGCCGCTCGTCAAGAAGACCGCCGGTGCCGTGGTCAATGTCTATGCCGAGCGTCAGGTTCAGCAGCGGGTTTCGACAGGCGACCCCTTCTTTGATCAGTTTTTCGGGCAGCGATTGCCCAACCGCACGGCCAAGCAGTCTTCGCTGGGGTCTGGCGTGATCGTTGATGCCAAGGGGCTGGTGGTCACCAACAACCATGTCATCGAGGGTGCGGATGATATCAAGGTGGCGCTGGCCGATGGTCGCGAGTTTTCCAGCAAGGTGCTGCTGAAAGACGCGCGTCTCGATCTCGCCGTTTTGAAAATTCAGGCGAAGGACAACTTCACGGCTCTGCCGATTTCCGATTCCGATGTCGTCGAGGTGGGGGATCTGGTGTTGGCCATCGGCAACCCCTTCGGTGTCGGCCAGACGGTGACGAGCGGCATTGTTTCGGCGCTCGCCCGCAATCAGGTCGCGCAGGGCGACTTCGGCTTCTTCATCCAGACCGATGCCGCCATCAACCCCGGCAATTCCGGCGGTGCGCTGATGAACATCAAGGGCGAGCTGATCGGCATCAACACGGCGATTTTCACGCGCGGCGGTGGCTCGAATGGCGTTGGCTTTGCCATTCCCGCCAATCTGGTGAAGGTCTTCCTGGCCGCCGCCGAAAGCGGCCAGAAGAGCTTTGAACGCCCCTATATCGGGGCAACCTTTGAACCTGTAACCTCGGACGTGGCCGATGCGCTGGGGCTCGACAAGGTGCGCGGCGCTTTGGTGCTGAAGATCGTACCGGGTGGCCCGGCGGCGGCGGCCGGTCTGAAGCCGGGCGAGGTGGTCACGGCGGTCAATGGCATTTCCGTCGAACATCCCGATGCGCTCGGCTATCGCCTGACGACGGCAGGCCTTGGCGGCTCGGCCCGTCTGTCGGTGCAGTCGGGCGGCAAGGAGCGCGAAGTGACGATCAAGCTTGATACCGCCCCGGAAACGGTGCCGCGTGAGCAGAGCGAGATTGCCGGCCATTCGCCCTTCACCGGCATGACGGTGGGCAATCTTTCGCCGCGACTGGCCGGTGAGCTGACGCTTCCGGTGGAAAAGACCGGCGTGGCCGTCATGGCCATTAAGGATGGAACGCCAGCGGCGCGCCTCGGTTTCCAGGCCAAGGACATCATCATTTCGATCAATGGTTCGCCGGTCACCTCGGTCAAGGTCATGCAGGGCCTGATTGACGACGATCCGAGCGTCTGGCGCATTGAAATCGAACGCGATGGCCAGCGTCTCACCCAGTTTTTCCGTTGAGAAAAGCTGCGGAAAGGTGGATGGTCCGGCTTCAGTAAAGCGCCGGTGAGGAAGCGGAATGAGTGACTTGTTTTCGGGGCAGGAGCCCGCAGGCATGGCCGACAAGCGGCCTCTGGCGGAGCGACTGCGCCCGAAAAATCTCGGTGAAGTCACAGGCCAGCCGCATCTGACCGGGCCGGATGGTGTGCTGACGCGCATGATCGAGTCGGGCTCGCTCGGCTCGATGATTTTCTGGGGGCCGCCGGGAACGGGAAAGACGACCGTCGCCCGTCTGCTGGCAGGGGATTCCAATCTGGCCTTCGAGCAGATCTCGGCCATTTTCTCAGGCGTTGCCGATCTCAAGAAGGTCTTTGAAACGGCCCGCGCCCGGCGCATGTCCGGTCGCCAGACCTTGCTGTTTGTCGACGAAATTCATCGCTTCAACCGCGCCCAGCAGGATAGTTTCCTGCCGGTGATGGAGGATGGCACGGTCATTCTGGTTGGAGCGACGACGGAAAACCCGTCCTTTGAACTGAACGCCGCTCTTTTGTCGCGCGCCCGCGTGCTGACCTTCCAGTCCCATGACGAGCAGAGCATTGGCGAACTTTTGAGCCGTGCGGAACAGGCCGAAGGCAAGGCGCTGCCGCTCAACGAGGATGCGCGCCTCTCGCTCATCCGGATGGCCGATGGCGATGGCCGCGCGGCCCTCACGCTTGCCGAAGAAGTCTGGCGGGCCGCCCGCAAGGGCGAAGTGTTTGATCCGGAAGGTCTTGTTCGGGTCGTGCAGCGCCGCGCCCCGGTCTATGACAAGGGGCAGGATGGCCATTACAACCTGATCTCCGCGCTGCATAAGGCGGTGCGCGGCTCTGATCCCGATGCCGCGCTCTATTATCTCTGCCGCATGTTCGATGCCGGGGAAGACCCGCTCTATCTCGGGCGGCGTCTGGTGCGTATGGCGGTGGAAGACATCGGCCTTGCCGATCCGCAGGCATTGGTCGTCACCAATGCGGCCAAGGATGCCTATGAATATCTCGGCTCGCCGGAAGGGGAACTGGCGCTGGCGCAGGCTTGCGTCTATCTCGCCACCGCGCCGAAGTCGAATGGCGTCTATGTCGCCTACAAGGCGGCGATGCGCTCGGCCAAGGAAAACGGCTCGCTTCTGCCGCCGAAGCATATTCTGAATGCCCCGACCAAACTCATGAAGTCGGAAGGCTATGGCGACGGCTATCGCTATGACCATGACGAGCCGGATGCCTTTTCGGGGCAGGACTATTTTCCCGAAAAAATGGGCCGCCAGACCTATTACGACCCGCCGGAGCGCGGCTTCGAGCGCGAAATCCGCAAGCGGCTGGACTGGTGGAACAAGCTCAGGCGCGAACGCGGCGGGCGCTGATCAAAAGCGGGAAGAGCCAAAAATTTTCTGACATCCATGGAACCAAATCCGCGGCCGTTCGTTTCACCCTGATCGATAACGCATCGGGGATCATCTCCGACCTATTGGGAGGATGAAATGAATACCAATATGTTCATCGCCGTTATGGTGGGCGTGCTGGTCAATGCGGTGGTATTTGGTCTGGGCGCGGTGGCTATTCTCGCCATCCCCGAAATGGCGGCAGACGCCAAGTATCTGCTGCCGGGATGGATCATCTTCACCTTCCTGATCTCGCCCTTCATCACCCTCAACATCTTCCCGCGCCTTCGCCTGCGCTACTGGCGTGCGCGTGGAAAGCACGGCGACGCCATCAGCGGCTGATGCTTGAACACTGTCGCAAATGAAAAGCCCGGTGGAGACGATCCACCGGGCTTACTTAGTTAAGAGTTAGGCGTGTCGCGGCCATCAGGTTCCTTGGCGACACCCTTAAAGGGGCCGGGAGACTGTTTCACTTCCATGAACTCTCCCGTGCGCTCGTCACGCTTCTGATAATGTCCGTCCTGACGTTCGAACTGTGTGCGGCCGGTGACCGCTCCTTTGCGATAACCGTCTCCGGTGTTTTTGCCCATAAAAGGACTCCTTGTATAAACGCCAAAGCTACCTCGACTCTGGAGCTCAAAAGGCCCTATACTTTCCTTGCTACAGGCTAGGGATCTTGAGTCTCTTTGCCCCGCGTGGGCTTCGGCTTATTCGCGGTATCCAAAGCCGGAACCGGAAGGTTCCGGCTTTGGTGTTTCGGGAGGCAAATCACCTCTGAAAATGATTCTCTCTTTGTTCTGTTTAGTTTTCCAGCCCGGCAGATTCGCCGGGCTGGAACTAAAGTGTTTTATCCACAGGCTTTCTTAAGAGCAGCCGCTCGTCGAACCGCAGGTGTCGCACTTCTCGCAGGTGCCATTGCGCACCATGGTGAAGTTCTGGCACTCGGAGCACATGTTGCCCGTATAACCCTGCATGATGGAGCGCGTGCGGCGCTCGGCCTCAAGGCGCTTGGCTTCCGTCTTGGCGGCAGCGGCATCCGCTTCGGCCTTGTCGGAGAAGAGCGCCGTGCGATCCTGCTGGCTTTCTTCAACCAGAGCCTCTTCCGCGATGTCTTCGGACAGTTCCTTGGCGCGCTCTTCGTAGTCACGCTTGAAGGCGACGACTTCCGACGTAGAGATGGCCATCGCCGGTTCCAGCTTGCGAGCGGCACTTCCCGAGAAGCTGGCAACGCTGCCGGTGGACGAAGCCTTGGCCGGAGCCGAACCCAGCGAGCCCTTGGCCTCGGACGGGTTGCGATCCGCACCGCCGGAGACGAGGGTCGGCTTGTAGCCGCGCGTCCAGCCGGTCGAGACGAGGTTCGTCTTGCCTTCCTGAATGCCCTTGCCAAGCGCCGTATTGGAGAAGTCCGACGTATCGACATGGGCCAGATCATGACGGCCCAGATAGGACACGGCCAGTTCGCGGAACACGTAATCGAGGATCGACGTGGCGTTCTTGATCGCGTCGTTGCCGATGACGATGCCGGCCGGTTCGAACTTGGTGAAGGTGAAGGCCTCCACGAATTCTTCGAGCGGCACGCCATACTGCAGGCCAAGCGAAATCGCGATGGCGAAGTTGTTCATCATCGCACGGAAAGCAGCGCCTTCCTTGTGCATATCGATGAAGATTTCACCGAGGCGACCGTCACCGAACTCGCCGGTGCGCAGGTAAACCTTGTGGCCGCCAACGGCTGCCTTCTGGGTGTAGCCCTGACGGCGGTTCGGCAGCTTTTCACGCTCGCGCACCACGCGCTCAACGATTCTCTCGACAACCTTTTCGGTGATCGTGACAGCCTGTGCCGCAGCCGGAGCCTGAATGAAGTCCTCCATCGCATCCTCGTCCGCCTCGTCCTCGATCAGCGAGGCATTGAGCGGCTGCGAAAGCTTGGAACCATCGCGGTAAAGAGCGTTGGCCTTCAGCGCCAGCTTCCACGAGAGCATGTAGGCGTTGCCGCAATCCTCAACAGTGGCCTCGTTCGGCATGTTGATGGTCTTGGAAATGGCGCCCGAGATGAACGGCTGGGCAGCCGCCATCATGCGGATGTGGCTTTCGACCGACAGGTAACGCTTGCCGATCTTGCCGCAGGGGTTGGCGCAATCGAAGACGGGCAGGTGCTCGTTCTTCAGGAACGGCGCGCCTTCCAGCGTCATGGCACCGCAAACGTGAATGTTGGCGGCTTCAATGTCCTTCTTCGTGAAGCCCATATGCTCCAGAAGGTTGAAGGTCGGCTCGTTGAGCTGTGCGTCGGAAACCTTCAGTGCATCCTTGAGGAAGTCGGCGCCCAGCGTCCACTGGTTGAAGACGAACTTGATGTCGAAGGCGCTCTTGAGCGCAGCGTTGACGGCTTCCACCTTCTCGTCGGTAAAGCCCTTGGCCTTCAGCGTCGAGGGGTTCACGCCCGGAGCCTGATTGAGATTGCCGTGGCCGACAGCATAGGCTTCGATCTCGGCGATCTGGCTTTCGCTGTAGCCCAGCGAACGCAGCGCTTCCGGCACGGCGCGGTTGATGATCTTGAAGTAGCCGCCACCGGCCAGCTTCTTGAACTTCACCAGAGCGAAATCCGGTTCGATGCCGGTCGTATCGCAATCCATGACAAGGCCGATCGTGCCGGTCGGGGCAATCACGGTCGTCTGGGCGTTGCGGTAGCCGAACTTTTCGCCAAGCTCGAGCGCCATGTCCCAGGCAATCACGGCATGGGTGATGAGGTCGGCATCGGTGCAATCGCCATGAACGAGCGGGACCGGGTTGACCGACAGGCCTTCGTAACCGGCGGCTTCACCACGGGCGGCGCGGGCATGGTTGCGGATGACGCGCAGCATGTGGTCGCGGTTCGGGGCAAATTCCGGGAAGGGGCCAAGCTCGGAAGCGATTTCTGCCGAGGTGGCATAGGCGATGCCGGTCATGATGGCGGTCAGCGCACCGGCAATCGCGCGGCCTTCGCTGGAGTCGTAGGGTATGCCCGACGACATCAGGAAGCCACCGATATTGGCATAGCCAAGACCGAGCGTGCGGTAACGGTAGGACAGTTCGGCAATCTGGCGCGACGGGAACTGGGCCATCATCACGGAGATTTCGAGAACCACCGTCCACAGGCGGATGGCATGCTCGTAATCGCCGATGTTGATGCGCTTCGTGGCGGCATCCTTGAACTGAAGCAGGTTCAGCGAGGCAAGGTTGCAGGCCGTGTCATCGAGGAACATGTATTCCGAGCACGGGTTCGATGCGCGGATCGGACCAGCGGCCGGGCAGGTGTGCCAGTCGTTCATGGTCGAGTTGAAGTGCAGGCCCGGATCAGCCGATGCCCAGGCGGCGTGCGAGATCTTGTCCCACAGGTCGCGTGCCTTCAGCGTCTTCACAACCTTGCCGTCCTTGCGGGCGGTCAGGTTCCAGTCGCCGTCATTTTCAACGGCGCGCAGGAAGTCGTCCTTGAGCGAAACGGAGTTGTTCGAGTTCTGGCCCGAAACGGTGAGATAGGCTTCCGAATCCCAGTCCGTATCATAGGTCTTGAACTCGATATCCTTGTAGCCCTGCGCGGCAAACTGGATGACGCGCTTGATGTAGTTTTCCGGAACCTGATCCTTCTTGGCAGCGCGGATTTCGCGCTTCAGGGCCGGGTTCTTGGCCGGTTCGAAGCAGTCACCATTATCGGCTTCGCAGTTCACGCAGGCCTTCATGATGGCCTTGAGGTGCTTGGCGACAATCTTGGAGCCGGTGACGAGGGCAGCAACCTTCTGCTCTTCCTTCACCTTCCAGTCGATATAGTCCTCGATATCCGGGTGATCGATATCGACCACCACCATCTTGGCGGCGCGGCGCGTCGTGCCGCCGGACTTGATGGCGCCAGCCGCACGGTCGCCGATCTTGAGGAAGCTCATCAGGCCCGACGAGCGACCGCCGCCGGACAGCTTTTCGCCTTCGCCGCGCAGGTAGGAGAAGTTGGAGCCGGTGCCGGAGCCATACTTGAACAGACGGGCTTCACGAACCCAAAGGTCCATGATGCCGCCTTCGTTGACGAGGTCATCGCCAACCGACTGGATGAAGCAGGCATGCGGCTGCGGGTGCTCATAGGCCGAATCGGACTGAACGAGCTGATGCGTGAAGGGGTCGACGTAGAAGTGGCCCTGGCCGGGGCCGTCAATACCATAGGCCCAGTGCAGGCCGGTGTTGAACCACTGCGGCGAGTTCGGGGCCACGCGCTGGGTGGCCAGCATATAGGCCAGTTCATCGCGGAAGGTGAGGGCATCTTCGTCGGAAGAGAAATAGCCACCCTTCCAGCCCCAGTAGGTCCAGGTGCCTGCCAGACGCGAGAACACCTGACGGGCATCGGTTTCAGAACCGTAGCGCTCGTCTTCCGGCAGTTCGGCAAGGGCAGCCTCGTCGGCAACGGAGCGCCAGAGGAAGGAAGGAACGTTGTTTTCCTCAACGCGCTTCAGACGGGCCGGAACGCCAGCCTTGCGGAAATACTTCTGGGCCAGAATGTCGATGGCCACCTGACTGAACTGCGCCGGCACGTCGATATCCGCCAGACGGAACACGATGGAACCGTTCGGGTTCTTGATCTCGCTGACGGCCTTGCGGAATTCGATCCCGCCATAGGCGCCGCCATCCCGTGTGGTGAAACGACGTTCAATGCGCATCCTAAATTTCCCTTCCTTCGTGCCGCCTGAAAATGGCGCAACAAATCCCCGCGTCTGCCCAGACACTGGTGCAGCCGATAATTGATTCCGTTGAGTGGTGTTACGCACCCATTATATTGGGGTAAGTTTGGCTGCAACTACTAAATATAGTGTTTGCAGCGATTTTTGACCAGTCCCCGCATCCGTGTCGCAGCGAAAGAAATCCGGGCACAAAAAATCGCTGCCGCAATCAAAAAGAAGTGCGTGCAACGCTTCATGCGTTCGATTTCGTGGAGGGGAGCCGGCCTCGTTTTTCCAGCCCCATCGCCGCCGCGACATGTCAGCCATTAACTTTGAAACAACCACGACAGTCAAGGGTTGGTTTACGATATGAACTGAACCACAACATATTGTGGATTGTGATGCGAAATCTGTGGGAAAACCAAGAGGCTAGAAAATTCAGGAGCTTGGCCGAAGAGGCGAAGGCTTTTTGCACAGCCGCGCATGAAAACTGCGACCTTTTATGACAGGAAACGTGACCGGACGTGACACGGTTGCAACGATGTGCAGGGGTGCATCCGCAAACCTGTTTCAAAACGGAATTTTCATGAAATCCCGGCCACTTGGGCCGCCCTCGTGACTCAACTTTTGAGCAAGGGCCTCACGTAGGGTGAGGCAAGTGATTCGCGAGACATGCGCGAATCGAAAAGGGCCGGTGCTTGTGCTCCGGCCCTTTGGGTACACCACATATTGTGCGTGTTTGGTGAGCGCGTCAGTCGCGCCCATGTTTGGCAATCGGCTCCTGATAGGTGAAGCCCATATCCCACGGGAAATAGATCCACGTATCCTGGCTCACTTCGGTCACGAAGGTGTCGATGGTCGGCACGCCCTTCGGCTTGGCATAGACGCAGGCAAAATGCGCCTTCGGCAGCATGGCGCGCACCTCGATGGCGGTCTTGCCCGTGTCGGTCAGATCGTCCACCACCAGAATGCCTTCGCCTTCATTGACCAGAAGCGTGTCGGAAATCGGCTTCAAAAGGTTGGCTTCGCCCTGATTGAGGTAATCATGGTAGGAGGCGATGCACACCGTATCGATCAGGCGGATGTTGAGCTCGCGCGAGATGATGGCAGCCGGAACGAGGCCGCCGCGCGTGATGCAGACGATGGCCTTGAAGTCCTGATTGAGACCGGCGAGGCGCCAGGCAAGCGCGCGGGCATCGCGATGGAACTGATCCCACGAGACGGGAAAGGCTTTTTCGGGAAGCGACATGCGGTTTAACTCCGGATGGCATGAAGGCTGTGTGGCAGCGTTCATAGACCAAATTCCGCGCGGTTGCGACGCCGTTTTGCAGCGCGCACCGCCGAAATGCGCAGTTTCCCCCCGCGTTTTATGCGTTCATGGCCGAAGCCCGTAAGGTGAGGGCTTAACCGGCGGCGCGGATCAGTTCACGGGCCGCGTCAACATCGGCGGCATAGACCACGCGCGGCTCGTGAATCTCATGGGTCTCCAGAAGACCGCGCAGATCCGGCTTCAGGCCGACGACATAGACGGTGATGCCGGATTTCTCCGCCTTCTTCACCACGCCCTCGATGATATTGGCGCCGGTCGAATCCATGAGCGAGATACCGGAGCAATCGAGAATGAGGTTGCGATACCGCGCCGCAATGCGGTCGAGAACCGAGCCGACGCTCGCCGCCGCACCGAAGAAGAACGCGCCATTGATGCGGTAGACAACTGTCTCGCGGTCGCGGTTGTCCACGGGGTTTTCCTCGTCGGTGCTTTCCACATCCACCCTCAGGTTCTTGCCCATGCGGTCGATGAAGAGCACGGCTCCCAGTGCGAAACCGACGATGATGCCCTCCGTCAGGTCGCGGAAAATCACGAAGAGGAAGGTGACGACCAGCACAACGGCTTCACCGCGATGGCCCCGTAGAAGGGCAGCAATCGCCGGGCGCTCGATCATGTTCCACGAAACGACGGCCAGAACCCCGGCCAGTGCCGCCAAGGGGATGTAGCTTGCGAGCGGCGCGGCCACCAGAATGAACAGCAGCAGGAACAGCGCGTGCAGCATGCCAGCGACCGGCCCGGTGGCGCCTGAGCGCACATTGGTCGCGGTTCGCGCAATGGTGCCGGTCACGCAGATGCCGCCAAATATGGCCGATCCGATATTGGCGATGCCCTGACCGATCAGTTCCATGCTGGAGCGATGCCGCCGCCCGGTCATGCCGTCTGCGACGACCGCCGAAAGCAAGGATTCGATGGCGCCCAGAAGCGTGAAAGACACGGCGTCCGGCAGAACGGCGATCAGCTTTTCCATCGAGAAGGTCGGCAGAGCCGGGGTCGGCAGACTGCTCGGAATACCGCCAAAACGGCTGCCGATGGTGGCAACCGGCAGCGAAAGTGCGGTGGCAAAAAGGGAAGCCGCGATCACCGCGATCAGCAGGCTTGGCCAATTGGGACGATACTGCTTGACGAGCGCGATGATGAGAACGGTCATCAAGGCGACGCCAAAGGCCGACAGGTTGAACGTATCATGCACCGACCAGAGCGCTTCGAGCTTGGCCACCAGCGGGCCGGGCTCCTTGCCGGGCAGTGTCAGGCCGAGCAGTTCGGACAACTGGCTGGCAAAGATGATGACGGCAATGCCCGCCGTGAACCCGACCGTTACAGGGTAGGGAATGAACTTGATGTATTTGCCGAGCTTCAGATAGCCGGTGAGGATCAGCAGAAAGCCGGAAATGAGGACAGCCAGCAGCAGACCGTCAATTCCGTGGCGCTCGACGCTCGCCGCCACCAGAATGATGAAGGCACCGGCGGGGCCACCGATCTGGTGGCGGCTGCCGCTGAACAGCGAAACCAGAAAACCGCCGATGATGGCGGTGTAAAGTCCGCGATCCGGTCCGACGCCTGAGGCAATCGCGATGGCCATGGAGAGCGGCAGCGCCACGATGGCGACGGTGAGGCCCGCAATGGCATCGGCCTTGAGACGGGTGCCGTCATACCCTTCTTTGAGCATGGTGACGAATTTGGGCAGAAGAGCATCTGTCATAGGCATGTCCCAACGCAAAGAGGCGGCCCGCGATGGGGCCGCGCGTTACCGTCTTTGTGATTGAATTTGGCGGATTGGGATTATCGAAACAGAGTCTTGCAACTTAAGCAATGGTCACACAGGTGGCATGCATAATTTTCATGCCTTGGTCCTAGGGGACCAGCGCCGCGTTGTCGAGTTCCGTTGCGCGGATATAGGCGGGGCGGGCGACGACGCGGTCGCGATAGGCCTCGAAAGCAGGGCGTGTCTCAATCGTTGCCCATTGCAGGCCCCACGCCACATGCGCGCCGACATAGACATCGGCTGCGGTAAAGCGTTCACCTGTGATGTACGGCCCTGCGGACAGCGCCACCTCCAGCGTCTGCAAGGCGTCCTCATAGGTGCCGTAGCCAACGGTTCCGGCCTTGTCCTTCGGCGGCTCGCATTTCAGGCTTCGGGCCGTGACGGCGGCTTCCAGAGGACCGGCGGCGAAGAACATCCAGCGCAGGAAAAGGGCGCGCTCGACATCGTTTTGCGGACCGAGACCGGCTTCAGGAAAGGTGAGGGCGAGGTAGGCGCAGATCGCGGCGGTCTCTGTCACCACGGCCTTGGCGTGGACGAGGGCTGGCACCTTGCCCATGGGGTTGATCGCCAGATAGTCGGGCGACTTCATCGTGGTGCCGTAGTCAAGATAGTGGACGCTGTAAGGCTGGCCGAGTTCTTCCAGCATCCAGCGGGCGATGCGTCCGCGTGAGCGTGGGTTGCTGTAGAGCACGAGTTCACTCATGGGCTTATCCTCCTCGAATATGCGTGAAGCATATTCCGCCTTGGACCCAAAAGAAAACCGCCCGCAACAGGTGTTGCGGGCGGTTCAATCCTGTCAGGATTTCAAAAACCTCAGGCCATGGCCTTCTGGAGGTTTTCGTCGATCTTGTCGAGGAAGGCGGTCGTCGACAGCCACGGCTGATCCGGACCGATGAGCAGAGCAAGGTCCTTGGTCATGTAACCGGATTCCACGGTCTCGACGCAGACGCGCTCGAGCGTCGTGGCGAACTTGGCCAGTTCCGCGTTGTCGTCCAGCTTGGCGCGGTGGGCAAGGCCACGCGTCCAAGCGAAGATCGAGGCGATCGAGTTGGTCGAGG
>Ga0209794_1000841_pt1 | contig 32642 bp, 22 predicted proteins | sample EBPBio232013_DNA_FD_185869 | JGI IMG/M metagenome (GOLD analysis project Ga0209794, IMG submission 185869) | Wastewater treatment Type I Accumulibacter community from EBPR Bioreactor in Madison, WI, USA - Reactor 1_5/23/2013_ DNA (SPAdes)... | ecosystem: Engineered > Bioreactor > EBPR >... | reverse complement strand
GCGTGCGCTGCTGCCCGCGGCGGTGCACGACGCTCAGCCGCACGAACTGCTGCTCGACGGCTGGACCGGCGTGCGCGCGCTGTGGAACGGCGCCGATGGTGGTGGTGACGTCGGTGGTGGCGATGGCGATGGCCACATCGTGCTCGGCGGCGTCCACCTGAGTTGGCTGGATCCCGCGTTGCAAAGCCTGTGTACCGCGCTGGCCACGGTTGCCGACGCGCTGCTGGCGTCGAGCCCGCAAGCGCCGGCACACCACCAGGTGGCGGCCCGCCTGGCGCAGGCGCTGGCGGCATTGGACGAACGCGAGCAGGACCCGGCCGGCTTCGCCGATGCCGCCGCGCGGGCGCTGGCGCTGCTGAACCAGCCGCACGCGGGCGATGCCGCGCCGGCCGCCGCCACCGTGCACGCCGTCGGCCATGGCCACCTGGACCTGGCCTGGCTGTGGACGCTGGCCGAGACGCCGCGCAAGGCCGAGCGCACCTTCTTCATCGCGCTGGACCTGCTGCGCCGGCATGCCGGCTACCACTTCCTGCAGAGCCAGCCGCTGCTGTACGAGCAGGTGCTGCAACGGCATCCGCAGATCGAAGGCGAGCTCCGCCAGCGCATCGCCGAGGGCCGATGGGAAGCCACCGGCGGCATGTACGTCGAACCGGACACCAACATGCCGTCGGGCGAGTCGCTGGTGCGCCAGCTGGTACTGGGCCGGCGCAGCCTGCGGCGGCTGGCCGGCGAACGGGAATCACGGGTGCTGTGGCTGCCCGACACCTTCGGCTTCAGCTGGGCGCTGCCGCAGTTGATGGCGCTGGCCGGCCTGCGCTGGATGTTCACGATCAAGCCGAGCTGGAACGAGATCAACCGGCTGCCCGCCGACACCTTCTGGTGGCGCGGCGTGGACGGCACGCGTGTGCTGGTGCACGTGGGCACCACGCCGTACCCGACGAGCAGCGGCGACCTGCGCGTCAACAACTACAGCGCGCAGATGACCGCGGCCGAGCTGCGCGACACCGTGGCCGGCGGCCAAGACCCGTCGCAGGCCGACTTCCTGATGGCCTATGGCCACGGCGACGGCGGCGGCGGCCCCACGCCCGAGATGCTGGACGCCGCCGACACGCTGCAATCGCTGCCCGGCCTGCCGCGCCTGCACTTGAGCCGCGCCGATGACTTCTTCCGCCGCATCGAGGCCGAGCGCGGCGGCGCGCTGACGACCTGGGACGACGAGATCTACGCCGAGTTCCACCGCGGCGTGCTGACGACCCAGGGCCGCACCAAGCGCGCGCACCGCCGCGCGGAAGCGGTGCTGCACCTCGCCGAATGGCTGTCGGCGCTGGCCGGCGAGTTGGAGCCCGACTTCCCGTATCCGCACGCCGCGCTGCTGCAGGCGTGGAAGCGGCTGTGCACGGTGCAGTTCCACGACATCCTGCCGGGCTCGAGCATCGGCGAGGTCTACGACGACGCGCTGCGCGACCTCGGCAGCGTGATTGCAGATGCCGACGGCCTGGCCGCCGCCGCGCAGGCGGTGATCGTCGCGCACTGGGGCGACGTGGTGGTCAACGCGGCGCCGTACGGCCGCTGCGATCTGGCGCGCGATCACGCGGGTGACAGCGCGTCTGACAGCACGTCTGACCCCGCGTCCGACCCCGCGGCCGACCGCTGGCTCGCCGCGCCCACGGCGGCCGGCTGGCCCGCCCATGCGCTGGTGCCGATCGCCTGCGCGCGCGCGCAGCCGCCGGCCGACGACGGCGGCCTGGCCATCACGGCGCGCCAGGTCGCGAACCGCTTCCTGTGCGCCGTGTTCGGCGACGACGGCAACCTGCTGCGGCTGTTCGACAAGGTGCGCGGCCGCGACGCGCTGGCGGCCGGCGAAGCGGCCAACGTCTTCCAGGCCTTTGCCGACCGGCCGCTGTACTGCGACGCCTGGGACATCGACGACCCGCACGGCCAGCCGTTCGAGACCTGCGACCCGGCGGCGCAGTTCGAGATCGCCGAGCAAGGCCCGTGGCGGGTGGTGCTGCGCATCACCCGGCACCTGCGCGGCAGCGTGATCACGCAATGCGTGACGCTGACGCACGACGATGCCCGGCTCGACTTCGAGACCCGCGTCGACTGGCACGAGCGGCACACGCTGCTGAAGGTGGCGTTCCCGCTCGCCGTGCTGGCGCGCGAGGCGCTGTATGAGATCCAGTGGGCGCACATCGCCAGGCCCACGCACCGCAACACCTCGTGGGACCGCGCGCGCTACGAAGGGCCGCTGCAGCGCTGGGTGGACCTGAGCGAGCCCGGCTTCGGCGTCGCCCTGCTCAACGACGGCCGGCACGGCGCCGACGTGAACGGCCACGTGATGCGGCTGTCGCTGCTGCGCGGGCCGACCTTCCCGGATCCGCAGGCCGATCAGGGCGAGCACCACTTCACCTACAGCCTGCTGTGCCACGACGGCGTTGCGCCAGCGCACGCCAACGCGCACGCCAGTGCGCTGAACCTGCCGCTGCGCGTGTGCCGGGCGGCGGGCGCCGCGCCGGCGCGAACGCCGCTGCGCGCACCGCTGGCCTTTCTGGCGCTGGACGTCGCGCACGCCGAAGTGGCCACCGTCAAGCGCGCCGACGACGACGGTGCGCTGGTCGTGCGCGTGGTGGAACGCCAGGGCCGCCGCGGGCCCGTCACGCTGTCGGCCTTCAGGCCCATCGCCGCGGCCTGGGTGACGGACCTGCTGGAGGAATCGCCGGCGCCGGCGCGGGTCGACAACGGCCGCGCGCAGCTCGAACTGGGGCCGTTCCAGGTGCTGACCTTGCGCCTTGTGCTGCAGGCGCCCGAGGGCCGCCGCAGGGCAGGGTAGCAAGGCATGGAAGCAGGACATGGAAGCAGGACATGGAGCAGCAGGCCACCGCTAAACTGACATTCAACGCCAATGGGGGCGCCGACATGCCGACGAAGAAGACCACGACCACCCGCACCACCACCCGCCGTGCAGCCCCCGAGCCGGCGACCACGCGCGCGCGCGGCACCGGCGCAGCGGTGGTCTACGAGGCGCTGCGCGACGACATCCTGAACCTGAAGATCGCGCCGGGCACGCTGCTCGACGAGATCGAACTGGGCCGCCGCTTCCAGCTGTCGCGCTCGCCGGTGCGCGAGGCGCTGATCCGGCTGTCGGCCGAGGGGCTGATCCAGACCCAGGCCAACCGCAGCCCGCTGGTCACGCCCTTCGACATCGCGCAGGTGCCGGGCTTCCTCGACGCGATGGAGCTGATGTACCGCGTGACCTCGCGGCTGGCGGCGATGAACCGCACGCCGGTGAACCTGCGCGAGATCGTCGTCAAGGCGCGCCAGCTCGAGCGCGGCTACAAGGACAAGGAAGTGGTCGTGCAGATGCGCGAGAACCGCGCCTTCCACATGGCCGTGGCCGAAGCGGGCGGCAATCCGGTGTACACGGCCTGGCTCGGCGTGCTGCTCGACCAGGGGCAGCGCCTGTTCCGGCTGTGCGCGTTCTTCGAAGGCGACAAGTCGGTGCGGGCCGATTTCTCGGAGCACCACGCCATCGTCGCCGCCGTGGAGGCGCAGGACGCCCTGGCCGCCGAGCAGGCCGGCGTGCGCGACCTCGACATCCTGCGCAACCGGCTGATGCGCGAATTCGGCGCCCGGCCGACCGGGTCGATGCAACTGCGCTCAAGCCGCTGAAGCGGCCGGCAGCGCAGGCCGGTCGGCCGCCGTGCGCGCCTTGAGCTTGAGCGCCAGCAGCGCCAGCAGCGGGCACAGCAGCACGGCGGCGGCCGCCATCCAGGCCACCGCGGCGAGCCCGGCCCAGGCCGTGGCCATCGTCACGACGCCCGCCAGCCCGGCCGACACCGCCGCGCGCAGCGGTTGCGTGGCCACCAGCAGGCGGCCGACCGGGTCGACGCGCGCCGTCAAGGCCAGCAGGTACGGCAGCATGAAGCTCCAGACGATGCTGAACACCGACATCGCCACCCAGTAGCCGGCCAGCCCGAACTGCGGGAACAGCAGCAGCAACGCCGCCGCCGCGCCGGCGACCGACGCCGCGCTGATCGGCAGCAGCAGGCCGAGGCGGTCGCCCAGCCACGAGACGAACAGCGAGGCCGGCACGCCGACCGCCGTCGTCACCGCGAGGATGGTGCCGATGGTCTGCGCATCGATGCCGCGCGCGTTGCCGAAGCGTTCTGAATAACCGAAGAAGTCAGTGGTGTAGAAGCTGAACGCGATGGTGCACAACACCGCCGGCACGGCGGCCGCCCAGGGAATCGGCGGCACCGCGGGCGCGGGCGTGGCGGCCGCGTCGCTGCCGGCGGCCGGCGCCGCGCTGGGGGCGTAGCGGGGCAGCCGGGCGGCCAGCAGCGCCACCAGCGCGCCGCCGCCGGCCAGCGTCCATTGCAGCCCGTTGAAGCCCAGCCGCGCGGCCAACTGCGGCACGACGAACAGGCCCACCGCCTGCGTCAGCGCCTGGAAGGTGGAGTACCAGCCGTAGCTCTTCGCCGGGTTCGGCGTGAAGCCCAGGTAGACCATGCCGAGCACGGTGACGGTGCCGACCGCCGCCGCGTTCAGCGCCCGCAGCGCGAAGAACAACGGCAGTTGCGTGACGACGCTGGTGGCCAGCTCGACGGCCATCATGATCAGCCCGCAAGCCACCAGCACCTGGCGCCGGTCCAGCCGCTTCAGGTAGATCGTCAGCCAGGTGCCGACCACGAAGCCCATCGCCGCGTTGGCGGTGTTCATCGTCCCGAATGCCACGATGTCCCAGCCGCGCACGTGCGAGACGGCGGCCCACCAGACCGGCATCGTCAGCGCCGACAGCGTGCCGACGATGATCATCGCCTGCACGCGCAGCACGTAGGCCAGGCCGCCGAAGGCCGCCGGCGCGGCCCGGGCGCTGTCGCCGCCGCTACTGTCGCCGCTACTGCCGCCGCCGCTGCGGATGTCGTCGTTCAAGAGGGCTCCTTGCGCGGGGCGTCCAACGCCGTCCAGCATCCCGCCCCGCGCCCGGCAGAATACATCATGTCGACAGAAAAGCGCGGTCAACGTCGGCGCGCAGCGCCGCGTAGACGCGCTGCTCGGCGAGGAAGGCCGGCACCTCGGGCCGCCGCCAGCCGAGCACGCTCATCAAGCCGCACAGCACGATGCCGCTGGCCGGATCGGCGCTGAAGAAGCCGCCGCCCGCGCCGGCGGCCTGCAGCGTGCCCGGGTTGACCGGCGAGCCGAGCACGGCGGGCTCGTCCAGCCGGTACAGGCCGCCGCCGCAGTATCCAAGCGCCGTCGGGTGGCCGCCGGCCGCCGGCACCTGGTGATGCAGCGGCGTGACCGCCAACGCACGGCTGCGCGGGCCGAGCAGCGCGCCCGGTGCGTTGGTGGCCACCGCCATCACCGCCTGCGCGAAACGGTGCAGGTCGGCCAAGCTGCCGACCAGGCCGCCGCCGCCCGACTGCAGCGCCGGCGGCTGCGTCACGTCCCATACCAGCGGCCCGGGCGCGGCCGCCTCGGCGCGCCCGCCGGCGCCCGACTGCCACAGCGCCGCCAGCCGCGGCGCCTGCGCCGGCGTCACGTGGAAGCCGGTGTCGTGCATGCCCAGCGGCGCGAGCACGCGTTGCCGCAAGGCATCGCCGAAAGGCTGGCCGCACAGGCGTTCGACGACGGCGCCCTGCAGGTCGTGCGCAATGCTGTAGTGGAAGCGCTGCCCCGGCTGCGCCACCAGCGGCAGCGCGGCCGCCCGGCCGACCAGGCGGGCCAGCGGCTGTTGGAAGTCGAGCACCCGCCGCCGCGCATACAAGGCATCCACCGGATGCGGCGGCGGCGTCGCGATGCCATATGCGAAGCCGGCGCGGTGCCCGAGCAGGTCTTGCACGGTGGGCGGCCGCTGCAGCGGCTCGGTCGCGAGGGCGCTGATCGCAGCGCGGTCATCGGCCACCGCCACGCGCAGGTCGGCGAGTTCGGGCAGGTGGCGCGCCAGTGGGTCGCCAGGCTGCCAGCGGCCTTCGTCGTGCAAGGTCAGCAGCGCAAACGACGTCACCGGCTTGCTCAGCGAATACCAGCGAAACGGCGTCTCGGCGTCGACCGCCGGCGTCGAGGCAGCGCCGCTGCCGCCGTGGCACGTCACGCGCACCTCGCGGCCGTGCCGGGCGATCAGCAGCGCAATCGCGGGCAACGCGCCGTCGTCGTGCATCCGCGCCAGGTCGCGATCGAGCAAATCGAGCGCGCGGCCGTCGAAGCCGGCCGCCTCGGGGCTCGACCAGGGGGCCACGATTGTCGACTGACTGTATGCAGATTGCATCGCGCCATTGTTGCACTGGCGGCGCCGACGAAGCGGTATGGGAGACGCCGCGCCCAGCGGTCGACGCGGGCCGGTCGTCGGCAGTGGCAACGCCATGGCGAACACGAAACGTGGAGCGCGTTCACCAACAAAAAAGGCCTTGCATCGCTGCAAGGCCTTGATTCGCTTCGAGTTTTTTGGCTCCCCGACCTGGGCTCGAACCAGGGACCTACGGATTAACAGCCGAAAATCGCAGCTTGCCTCTGACTGGTGAGTAGCGCTAAGTGGTTGATTAAACTGGGTTTCCCTCTCGACTTGATTCGATCAGCTTCGACCTGATTCTACTCGGCGCTGTGGCAAAAACGTGCCAACCGCTGAACCACTCGCGTGCAACCTTGGTGCCGAGGCGCGTACCGTTCAGGAGGATGACTCGTCCTGCGCTGGCCGAATCCACAGGAGTCTTACGGGCGTGCCTGGCAGCGGCTCCGTCACATCGCCCACATCTTCCAAGACGATCTCGCCCGTGTCATCGTCATCCCACTCGACCGCGATCAATTCCAGGGTTTGCGCGCTCAATGCCTTCAGGCTCTCTGACAGATTGGCGCATTGCGGTTCAACCCGAGGTATGTCGGCAAACCCCAATAGATCCGCCTCTTGCACGCTGACCACACTGGCCGCTTGGGCTCCATCAGCCAGCGCGGCCCGAAGCGATGTCATCAAGTCAATGAACTGCTCGACCGAACTTCGGTACGGCCGGTCATCGTGAGTGCCAGGCACCGGGTCTGACGGTCGGTAGGGAATCTCGAAGTACTCGGTCTGCGCAAGAGCCTCCAGCAGATCGTCGGTGGCGCGCAAAGCCGAAGTGACTTCCTCAGAAACAGCTTTGAGCCTAGATCGAAGCCTGTCGCGCTCCTCAACGCGACGATCCTTGGCTTCGAAATGCGCCAATTGCCAAGATCTGAGGTTGCGGTCGACCTTCTGCGAATCTAGCTCTACGCCCGAGTGGGATTCGATGAGCAGATTGCCGATGATTTGCAACAGCCGCGAGCCACCGCTGCTCAACTTCAGCAGTGGATAGTCCTCATGCGTGATCTGCCCGTTTGCAACGGCCTCGTGGGCAACGCGGGCGAGTACTTCGTCGCTGAGCACCTTCCTGCCACGCGTCAACTTCAGCCAATAGTCGCCCATGGCCGAGCTGCTGTCACTATCGACTACTCGATAGATCTCTTGGAGGTCCTGTCCGGCCTCTCCCTTCGTCTGGCCATCCATGCGCTTGCGCAGCAGAAGAGTTGTCAAGATCTGCGACGCAGCTTGCTTACCTGCCTTGACTTCAGCCGGACGTGCAACGTTTCCCATGACTCTCTTCGAATGCCGATGATCGTGTTTGTCTCAAGTCTACGGCCGCATATCCAATAACACGTCGGTCTGATTCAGAAAGATTTGCGCTCACCGCTCGTTTCATCGGAACGACGAAGCGCCGCAGAAAAGTTGTATGTGCCCCATCTCTCCGCTGCTAGCCGACATCGGAAGCCCCGGATGCGAGACCTGAAATGGCACAGCGCGGGCGCCTATTCAGGTCTTGGTTGGCTCAGGTGGTGCTCAGTAGGCTGAGCACCTCCCAAGTCAGCAGAGGTGTCCATGACTCAAAAGCAGAAGCCCGACTACGCCAAGGTGCGCAAAGACCTTGCCAGCTACGACGATGACCAATTGATTGGCCCAGTCGAACTTGCCGCGCTGCTGGCAACCACAGCCGGCATGATCTATCGATACCTCTACGCAAATCCGACAGCTTTGCCACCGAACGTGGCCGGGTTTGGACGTAAGCGAGTGTGGCGCCTGGGTTCATGCCGAGATTGGCTGCGCCAACTCGCAGGATCGGATTCAGCGCAGACCGCAAGATTGCCTTCGAGTAAACGGATCGGCAGACCTCGAACGACCGACGCAACTCACACACCAACCAGGTAGAGCGGTGAAAGACGCAGTCGCTTCGGTGCTGCGACCGGAGGAGCATGCGTCGCTGATACATGGCAGCAGCGAGTCGAAGGTCATCATCTGGACGCCAGGCAAAGAGCCGCACTGGCGCACGCGCAAGGCAAGCCTCGCGATCGACCTGCTCGCAGCGGAGGCCAGCGCCGAAGATGTGTACTTCAGCGTCAATCAGTTCCACGGTCGACGGCCCCCCCGCGGCAGAATAGTTGTCGCCCCGATAGGACTTGGCTCCTGTGGAGTTGAAGTCTTTAAGGATGGTGGTGGGAGGCTGTGGAGCTTGTGGTCGAAGGCCGGCGCGGTGGGCAATGCGACAGCGTTGTCCACGGCAAGCCGGCCGGTGCGCGAAGCGCATCGTCCACAAATCCACAGCCTGGGCCTGCTGCCGCTTCAAGCAACTCGGGGGCGAAGCAAGAGACTGGGAATTGGCTCGATACGGACAAGCATTCAAGAACCGTGCGGTGGCAAGGCTGCTGCCGCCGGAGAGCACCGCTGTGGAGGTGGTGGCGCGAGAGATCGGCGTGAGCGCAGATACGCTGGAGCGCTGGCGTAGCCAGGCGCTGGCCGAGCCCGGCGGCGAGCGCATCTGGACGGCCGCGGCGCGACTGGAGGCGGTGATCGCCACGGCCGCGCTGGACGAGGCCGCGCGCAGCGCATGGTGCCGCGAGCGAGGCGTGTACCCGCAGCAGTTGGCGCAGTGGCGCGACAACGCCACGCAGGCACTGGCCGAGCCCGAGGAGGCGCGGGCCAGCCCGCAGCAGACCAAGCACGACCGACGGCGCATCAAGGAACTCGAGCGCGAGTTGAGGCGCAAGGACCGGGCATTGGCCGAGACGGCAGCGCTGCTGGTGCTGTCAAAAAAAGCCGAGGCGATCTTCAGCAAGGGCGAGGACGAATGATCGGCCTCGAAGATCGCCAGAGCCTGGCCCGAGCCATCGAGGCGGCGCATCAGGCCGGCGCACGGCTGCGCCTGGCTTGCGAGACGGCCGGCATCGACGTGCGCACCTTGCAGCGCTGGAAGGCAAGCCTTGGGCTGGTATCTGGCGATGGCCGGCCCACTGCGCTGCGCCCGACGCCGGCACACACGCTCACGCCGGCCGAGCGCGAGCGCATCCTGGGCACAGCCAACGAGCCGCGCTTCGCCGACGTGCCACCCGCACGCATCGTGCCTGCGCTGGCCGACGAAGGCATGTACATCGCCAGCGAGTCGAGCTTCCAGCGCGTGCTGCGCGCGCACGGCCAGACGCGCCATCGCGGCCGCGCCAAGGTGCCACGCCAGAGCCGCCCGCCGACGACCCATGTGGCCGCCGCGCCGCGGCAGTTGTGGTGCTGGGATATGACGTACCTGCCCGCCCAGGTCGCCGGGCGCTGGTTCTACCTGTACCTGATCCTGGACGTGTACAGCCGAATGATCGTGGGCTTCGAGGTCCACGACAGCGACGAGGCCGACCACGCCGCGCATCTGCTCAAGCGCACGGCGCTGGCCGAGGGCATCCATGCGATGCCTGCCAAGCCCGTGCTGCACGGCGACAACGGCGCCACGCTCAAGGCCACGACGGTGCTGGCGATGCTGCATTGGCTGGGCATCAAGCCGTCGTACTCGCGCCCGCGCGTGAGCGACGACAACGCCTACGTCGAGAGCCTGTTCCGCACGGCCAAGTACCGGCCCGAGTTCCCGGACAAGGGCTTCGCCGACCTCGACGAGGCCCGCTCTTGGGCCGCCCGCTTCGTGCATTGGTACAACCACGGGCATCGGCATAGCGGCATCCGCTACGTCAGCCCCGCGCAGCGTCATGCGGGTGCCGACACGGCGATCCTGGCCGCCCGCCACGAGCTGTACCGCCAGGCGCGCGAGCGCAACCCGCGCCGCTGGTCGGGCGCCACTCGCGACTGGACGCCCCTCGGCGCCGTGACCTTGAACCCCGAGCGCGAAGCCATCGTCAGCCCACGCTCGGGGACTGTTGATAAACAGCCGTTGGCTGCATGAACGAGGCGACAACTACCTTGACGCGCGCCGGAGCCTGATTGTCTTTAGCGGTCGCGGTCTTCACTTCTACTGGATCATTGATCCGATTCCGGCGGCGGCGCTTCCCCGTTGGCAAGGCTGCCAGCGGCAACTGCAACGGATTCTTCGTGGTGACCCGGCAGCAGTCGACTGCACGCGGCTGCTGCGCCTGATCGGCTCTGTGAACAGCAAAGCGCCGAAAGAGTGCCGCACCGTCACTGGAATTCTTCAATCGCCTTTCCGGTACAAATTCGATTGGCTGGCTGATCAGATACTTCCGCTACAGAGGGCCGAGATCCGAGACATTCGCGCGCAACGAGCAAGGGCGACAGCGAAGGGCAAGATCAGCGCATCCTGCGGAAGACGCTCAATCTTCGACTGGTGGATGTCCGTCTACAAAGATTTGTACACGATCATCGATCATCATTGGCCGAATGGTGTCGCACCCGGGCATCGCGATGTGCTCGTGTTCCGTCTTGCGGTGGCGCTGTCGTGGTTCACGACGAGCGAGTCGCTCGATGCCGAGGTGGTCAGCGTGGCCAGACGAATTGCACCGACCCTGTCGCAAGCGGAGGTCTTGAGCTATACAAGTTCTGTGCGTAGCCGCGCGGCCAGAGCCGCCGCCGGAGAGCGGGACGAATGGCGCGGCAAGTCGCAGGATCCTCGTTACCGCTTCAAGCGAGAGACGCTGTACGAGTTGCTCAAAGAGCTGATTCCTCCGGCGCTCGAACGACGGATGAGTGGGATCATGTCGACGCAGGAGCGTGATCGTCGGCGGGCAGAACGAGAGCGCGGGCGAAATCGCAAAGATGAAGGTCGTCACCGTTCAAGTCACGCGGACGACGAAACACGTTCTCGTGCGCGAGCCTTGGCTCTCGAAGGCTTCTCAGTCCGGTCCATCGCGAGCCTGCTCTCCGTGCCCCGATCAACCATTGCAGATTGGCTTCGATCTGCAAATACCAACTCGGCACTGGCCGGATCCACCCGCCTTACATAGTGGCGAAGCCTCCGCCGAAGGCGGCTGGCCTATGGCAGGCCAGCAACCACCGGAGCTTCAGATCGAGGTCTCATCAGCGGCAAGGCCGAGATCGACCTTTGCACGTTTGCGATTTGCGCGGCGGAGCTTTCGTTCGAGTTTGCGCTTGAGCTGCAAGAGAAGCTCCGGGGCAAGGTTCGTGGCTACCACCGCGCGAACCCCGCTGGCTGTTGTGAAGACCATCGCCTCCTTGTCGCCGTGTCGAACAATGCGTGCCTCTTCCATGGTTGTGAGTAGACCCGATCGGGCTAGATTCGGTCAACCAGGCGAAGTCACTTTCGATGCGAAACACGGCTGCGGTCGGTCCCGCCATCGCGGGCGGCCCAGCGGTGTCGGCGCCGACACGGCGGAACACGAAAGTGACTTTCGGTGGACGCTCACCCAAGGTCACACCCATCCCGGGTTGGGTGCGACCTTGGGTCGAGAACCTGAAGTGACTTCCGCCCGCGAGCTACCTCGCTCGTTTCGCGGTAACGCGGCTTGTTGGCTGTGTGATGGTGGCCGGTGCAGAGCTTCGCGCCAGAGTGGCGTCGATGCGTGTCGCTAGGTCGCCGGCACTCAGCTCCAACCCGGCAGCCAGGCGCCAGAAAACGCTCAGCGTCGGGTGCTTAGATCCGCCCTCCATGAGCGTGATGAACGGCCTGTCGATCTCACAGCGCCCGGCCAGGTCTTCCTGAGTCAGCTGAAGTTCGAGCCGGCGTGCCTTAAGCACGGCGGAGAACGCACGGATCAGCTGCAGGTTTCGGCTCGGTCGCATCAAGCACGACTGTCCAAAGAATGTTGTCAACTGACACGTGTCTATTGATAACATTCGGGCCTCAAGGACCTGCGATGTCGGACGGCCTCTTCTTGCTCTTACTGGCTGCGGTGGGCTTCGGTGTGCGTCAGCTCACGCTGGCGATCCCGATCCCCGAGGCGGCCGTGCGGCGCTACGTGGAGCAGCAACGTCCGCATGAGCTGCTCCCGATGCAGCATGGGCCCACGGAGGAAGACGACTGGTTCGTCAAGCGATCAGACATGTTCGACAGCGACGATCTCTGGAGCACCGACGACGGTGTGAATGTCGATGGCACACCAATGATTGGCGACGTCGATATCAACGGCAACTCGTTCGGAGTAACCGACGATTGGTAGAGAAGGATGTGGACAACATGAACGGAAGCCGATTGCTGAGTCCCTTGGGGCTAGTCGTCGCTGTTGTGACGCTGGGGTGCTCGACGAATCCTTCAGTCCAGCAAGGAGCCTCGATCCAGGAATTCGCCAGCGGCCTGAACGGGAAGCGCTTCAGCTTCGAAATGACAGGTTCGGTCTGGGTGCCCGCGATGTCCGGCATGCCGATGACCGAGCAGCGCATCCCCAAAGGACTTCTGGTGGCCCTCGCGCCGGCGACCGAGCATTGCCGGCGTCAAAACGGGGACATCGCCTTTACGAAGCTGCAAGCTGTGGAGCTGCATCCGCGGTTTCATCCGCAACTGCCGCAACGAGTTCTGTGTGAACGCCGCGGCGAACCACTCTGGGCGCTGGATCTGCGGTACGCCCCAGTGTCGATGAACGTCGGTGAGGGTGCTGGCGGCAGCAAGAACCTGCTCTACCTCAACATGACCATGGCCGCCCAATACCTGTCGGCGGAGCGTCTGGCAGAGCGCTTGCAAGATGAGCAAATTCAGGTGCAGGCAGATGCAAAAGCTGCGGCTGCCCGGCAAGCCCGCGAGCTTGCGCAGGAACAAGAACGCCAACGGCTAGCCAGGGACAAGGAGATCGACGCGGCGAGAGCCGCGGCGCAATGGCCAGCGCGGGTTGCGGCCTTCAGGGCCAACCTGAGAGCCGGAGATCGCTTCAAATGGACATCGCCGCCGAGCGGCGTTTGGGGCGGGCCGTTTGTCGGCATGGTCGTGCGGGTCGACAGCGACATTGTGCTTGTGCAATTCGACAACCTGACCATCGGCGGCCAGCAGACCAGGTACATCCCCAAGGCACAGCTCGAACCGTTTGATGGGCCTTCGCCCGGCGGGCGATACGAGATCAAGTGATGCCGACCGGGGCAGCAACCTATTGGACGATCTTCGGCCGAGGCGCCTTCAGCTCCAAGTCACGTATCTGGCGACGGGGACAGCGTGTTGCCGTTGTCGTCGACCAAGTTGAACTCGATGCGCTCGCGAACCCAATCGGGCACCTTGACGGTTCGCTCGACGACAGCCTCGGCCTTAGACGAGCCTCGCCAAATGCGCAACGGCGTTCCCGGCTCGAACGCGGCTGCATAGCGTGACGCGAGACCGGGTGATGTCGTCAAGACGATGAACTTCTGAAACCGGGCGGGAGCACCGTTCTCAGCAGGCGACAAGGCCGTAATCGTGCTGGACACGAATTCATCGAAGCGCTGATCCCACTTGCCGTTCAACTCGATCTCCACGCCGATGCGTTCATGAGATTTCGTGATCCAGATGGCATCGGGCTTCTTCTCGCCGCGCCGGCTTTTCGTGGCGTCTTGCCTCTCGGTAAGATACAAATGTGCCTTGCCGGACCGTATGGCATGGATGGTTGCTCGCTGGGCGAGCAGGTTGTGCCAGATCGTCGAAGGCGCGATGCGGTGGGGATCGAGTTCGGAGTATCTGTAGATCTCTCTTCTGCGCTGCTCGACCCAGACCACCCCCTTGGTGGTAAGCGTGACTACCTTGATGCGCTCGCGCGACGTGGCTCCGGTCTTTCGCAGCCAGCCGCCGTTGATGGCACTCGCGGTCCAGGTCATGCCCTGGTGGCCCAACAGGAGTTGAATGATCGGCGCCGTCGAGTAGCCCCAGTTGTAGATCCAGCTCAGCGCGAAGCGCTTGTTTCGGTCACCTTGTTTCGTCGGGTCGGACTCCTGCATGAAGTCCTGCGGATGGGTCGACACAATGCTTCCTTCCGTCATTTCGCTCGTAGTTCATCCGTACCGGCGGTACGAAGAGAAATAGCTGGCCCGCAACGAAGCGAAGTCAGCCCGGCGGATCGACGCACGCCAATCCAGTCACCCCACTGGGCTGGCCTTCGGCCAGTCGGCTAGGGCCGATTCCCCAGTGGTCGCGGGGCTGGACGCCCCGCGTGCCTGGATTGCCGCGCCTTCACGACCTTCGGTCTCCAGCGCCCGCCTGGCGGCGGGCTCGGGGGGCGCCGCGCAAGCGCGGCTACCTGCGGCGGGGGCTGCGCCGCCCTGTGCGCTACGCGCCCAGTGCTGCTTGGCCTGCGGCGCCGGGCTGGACGCCCGGCCCTGGCACGCTTCGCGCGCCACTCTGGCTTCGCCAGAGCCCGTCGCAGGTAGCCGCGCTTGCGCTCGGCGCCGGGGCTGCGCCCCCCAGACCACTAACGGCGCCTTGGGGCGCCTGGCCCGCTGTCGCGGTCCTACGTGGTCCGGCTCCCCCCGCCCCTCACTGACCCGCTGGGGCGGGTGCAGTTCGGGGGGGCTGCGGCTGAACGCCTTGCCCCATCCCGGCGGCGTTGCCGCCGGGACGGCTCCTGACGCTGGCCTGCATCTGCAGATTCGCCATGTCACGATCGCTTCTTCGTCGATCGGCAAGCCATCGCTGGCGAGTCGGCGATCTCCATTCGCAGAATGCCGACGGGTTCTCCCGGAGACAGCTTTTCGTTGACGCGGATCCATATCTGATGCGCTTCGAAGAATTCCTTCAAGGACACCGTGTCCTCTTCCAAGAACATGAGATCAACCAATTCGAAGAAATCGCCTTCGCGAATCTCACAGGTGACGATCAGATCCTTCGCGCCTACGCGACTTTCGATCTGGTGAATCCTGCACAGCAGCGGGTTGGGCTGAACATTCGACCCCAGGGCATGGATGCCCGCCGACTTTGATTTCTTCATGTGCGCTGCTCCGTCAACGTTGCCAGGTTGATTCAAACGGTAGGAAGGAGGCCTCGATCAGCGCGTTCCGTTTCTGAGTCACGGACAGCTCATCTGAATCGAGTGACATCCAGCCTACTGAGCCATAGCTGTGGTGACCAAGACCTGAAAAGATGCGCGGGCGCTCTCATTTACGGTCCGGAAATGGCTCGTGGCAAATGGCGCATGACACGTGACACAGGACACAGGCATCATTGCGCCGCCCCGCGGTAACGGCTTTGGGTCGGACGCGACACGTCGCATGTCGTTGATGGCGTGACGGCTCGCGAGTTGTGCCGGGGACCCTTTTCGCCGCCGCGATGCTCAACAGGTCTGCCAGGGGACGAGGTAGGGTTCATCGGCTGCCACATAGGCGCCTGCAACGCAGAGCGGCGCCTGCTTGCGCTAGGTGCGTAAGTAGCTGTCAGCGTCGCCAGCGATGCCCAGGAGCGGCAATCCTGGCTAAACTTGGCAATCCTCCACCCAGCTACACCAACAAGCTGATGCCAACCGCAGCCGCCAAGACCGGCGACGAGATCTTCACGCTCGACGAGGTGTCGGCCTACCTCAAGGCTGGCAAGCGCACTGTGTACCGCCTGGCGCAGAACGGGGAGATCCCCGCGTTCAAGCTCGGAGGCACTTGGCGCTTCCGTCGATCCGAGCTTGATCGCTGGATTGATGACGGTGTGGCTGCCGCACGCAAGAAGGGAGCTGGCGTCAGATGAGCGATGCCGCCGCGGGACGGTTCGCCACGTTCAGCAATCGCTTGGATGGTGAGCCTCGGCGAGACTCGACGAAGCATACGAAGATGCAGGGAGTACAAAGTTGAAGCTGGAAGATCTGACGCCGGGAACGACCGTGCGCGGCGTCGTGCCGAGTGGCGTGGTCAGCGTTATCGGAGCCCAGTGGTTCGGATCCGAAGGTCTGGAACTGACTTACAAGACGGCCGAGGGCCGCTTGGGCAACGAGCTGCTCTACCGGCACGACGAGACCCGCCTCGAAGTCGTGGCGAAGGGGCGCCCGTGGAGCTTTGATGGCGACGGCAGTCTCTTCCGCCTGGTTTCCGAAGCGCACCGGATTCGCCTCGCACATCTTTTCGACCCGCTGCTTGCAGTGCATACGTCGCTGGTCGATCCGCTTCCTCACCAGATCACGGCTGTCTACGAGGCCATGCTTCCGCGTCAGCCTCTGCGCTTCTTGCTTGCAGATGATCCGGGTGCCGGCAAGACCATCATGGCCGGCCTGCTCATCAAGGAGTTGATTGCACGTGGCGACCTGCAACGCTGCCTCGTGGTGTGCCCGGGCAGCCTGGCCGAACAATGGCAGGACGAGCTGTGGCGGCGCTTCCATTTGCCGTTCGACATCCTGACCAACGACAAACTCGAAGCTGCCCGAACGGGCAATTGGTTCACCGAGAACTCTCTCGTCATTGCTCGCCTCGACAAGTTGTCGAGAAATGAGGACGTTCAGGCCAAGCTGCAGGCGCCCGAGGCCGGCTGGGATCTCGTAATCTTCGACGAAGCGCACAAGCTGTCAGCCACCTTCTTCGGCGGCGAGATCAAGTACACCAAGCGGTACCGCCTCGCGCAGTTGTTGGGAGGCTTCACGCGCCATCTTCTGCTGATGACGGCGACGCCGCACAACGGCAAGGAGGAGGACTTCCAGCTCTTCCTGTCGCTGCTCGATAGCGACCGCTTCGAAGGTCGATTCCGGGACGGCGTACATCAAGTGGATGTCACGGATCTGATGCGTCGCATGGTGAAGGAGAGCTTGGTCAAGTTCGACGGCACTCCCCTGTTCCCGGAGCGCGTGGCTCACACTATTCCCTATGAACTGACGCCGGCCGAACTGCAGCTCTACAGCGAGGTCACGGCATATGTCCGCGACGAATTCAATCGTGCTGAAGCACTTCAGAACGACAAGCGTGCGGGCACGGTCGGCTTCGCGCTGACGATCCTGCAACGTCGGCTGGCTTCGTCGCCAGAAGCCATTTACCAGTCACTCAAGCGCCGCCGCGAGCGGTTGGAGAAGCGTCTTCGGGAATTGCAGGCCCTGCAGCGAGGTGCTTTGGCCGACATCGAGTTCCAGGGGCCGACGCTCGACGCGGAGGACATTGACGAACTCGACGACGCGCCAGACGGCGAAATCGAAGCGACGGAGGAAGAGGTACTTGATCAGGCGACCGCGGCGCGATCGATGGCGGAGCTGAAGCTGGAGATCGGGACTCTTGGGCGGCTCGAATCATTGGCCGCCAAGGTTCGATCCAGCGGCACCGACAAGAAGTGGTCGGAGCTGGCCAGCCTGCTTGACGAGATCTTTGTTGCTGTCCCGCAGGTCTCGGAGCCTGAAGCCACTTACGGCAGTCGCCCCGCGCCGAGGCCGGTGCCGTCCGCTTCGCAGAAGCTCGTCGTGTTCACCGAGCACCGGGACACGCTGAATTACTTGCAGAAGAAGATCGCTGACCGCATGGGTCGCACAGACGCTGTGCAGATCATTCATGGTGGCATGGGGCGGGAGGATCGGCTCAAGGCGCAGGAAGCGTTTAAGCACGATCCGCAAGTCAAGGTGCTGCTAGCCACCGACGCGGCAGGCGAGGGCATCAATCTGCAGCGGGCCCACCTGATGGTCAACTACGACCTGCCGTGGAACCCGAATCGCATCGAGCAGCGCTTCGGCCGGATCCACCGTATCGGCCAGACCGAGGTTTGTCACCTCTGGAACCTAGTGGCCGACAAGACACGGGAAGGCGAGGTGTACCTCCGTCTGCTGGAGAAGCTGGAACTGGCTCGCCAGGCACTGGGCGGCCAGGTCTTCGATGTGCTGGGCAAGCTTGTGTTCGACGGCCGCCCGCTGCGAGACCTGCTGGTCGATGCCATCCGATACGGTGAGCTTCCGGAGGTCAAGGCACGCCTCACTCAGGCCATCGATGGCGCTGTCGATCGCAACCAGCTGCGCGAGCTGATCGACGAGCGCGCCCTGGCGCACACGGTCATGGACGCCTCCCGCATCGCCGCCATCCGCGACGACATGCAGCGTGCCGAGGCTCGCCGGCTCCAGCCGCACTACATCGAGTCCTTCTTCCTCGAAGCGTTCAAACAGTTGGGAGGACGCGCGCAGCAGTGGGAGCCTCGCCGCTACCAGGTCACCCATGTGCCGGCGCCGGTGCGGAATCGCGACCGGCAGATCGGTCTGGCGGCGCCCGTCCAGCCGCGCTACGAGCGAATTGCATTCCAGAAGGACCTGGTAGCCCAGCCGGGACAGCCGTTGGCTGCGTTCGTGTGCCCGGGCCACCCGTTGCTCGATGCAGTGCTCGATCTCACCCTGGAACGCCATCGGGAACTGCTGCGTCGAGGCACCGTTCTCGTCGATGAACGCGATGCGGGCACTGCTCCACGTGTGTTGTTCTACCTGGAACACAGCATCCAGGACGCGACGCCGACTGCGAGCGGAGAACGGCACGCCGTCTCGCGCCGCATGCTCTACGTCGAGATCGCGTCGGACGGGCAGGCCCGCCATATCCACTATGCACCGTACCTCGACTATCGCCCCTTGCGAGAAGACGAGCCGACGGTCGACGCCATCCTGCACCGGCCGGAGTGCGCGTGGATCGTCCCTGACCTTGAGCGTCAGGCGCTCACACATGCCATTGCGCACGTGGTGCCGGAGCATCTGAAGGAAATCCGCGATCAGCGCTTGACTTGGGTGCAGAAGACCCGTGCTGCTGTCAAAGACCGGCTGACCAAGGAGATCGCCTACTGGGATCACCGGGCCCAACAGCTGCAGCAACAAGAGGCGGCCGGTCGCGCGCCCGCCCGGCTCAATTCACAGGAGGCAAGGCGTCGCGCCGATGACCTGCAGGCGCGCTTGCAACGTCGTCTCCAGCAGCTCGACCTGGAGGCTCACATCACGGCCGTCCCGCCTGTCGTCATGGGCGGAGTCGTAGTCGTCCCTGCAGGTCTGCTGGCCACGATGCAGGGGCGTGCTGGCAATGCGTCTGCGCCCGTGGACACGCAGGCCGCCGCCGCGCGCGCTCGCGAAATCATCATGGCGATCGAGCGCCAACTCGGTTTCGACCCCGTCGACCGCGAGTTCGAGAAGCTGGGCTACGACATCGAAAGCAAGAACCCACGCACGGGTGAGCTGAGATTCCTGGAGGTGAAGGGTCGCGTGTCCGGCGCTGAGAGCGTGACCGTCACCAAGAACGAGATCCTCTACTCACTCAACAAGCCGGAGCAGTTCATCCTGGCGATGGTCGAGTTCATGGACAGTGGCACGCACAAGGCTCATTACCTTCGCGAGCCTTTCACGCGCGAGCCCGATTTTGGTGTGACCAGCGTGAACTACAGCTTTGCGGAATTGCTGCGGCGCGCGGCGGCGCCCGGTTAGCGCCAGGTTGCCGAGGGGAGAAGAGACACAACGATGAGCACCGATCAAGATCCGATGAACGCCGCGACCGTGGCGCTCAAGAATCTCATGGCGTGGATGCGCGAACGGGTGGCGCCCGCGGCGCAGGCCGCGCACCCGGCAGAGTTGAAACGCTGGCAGCATGAGGTGCACTCTATCGGCCAAAGCATCGTGCGCCCTCAGGCAGTACAGGTGGCCCTCGTCGGGACGACCGGTGCAGGCAAGTCGACACTCCTGAATTCCTTGCTCGGCGTCCAGCTACTGCAGGTGGGTGTGGCGCAGTCCATCACCTCGTTCGTTACTCGGGTGCGGCACTCCGATGGCATTGGCTATCGCATCGAGATCGAGTACGCGTCTCGCGAGGAGTGGACGGAGGAGGTTGAACGCTTCCTGAATGCTTCGTTGCCTGGCGACGCCGACGGTGACGGTGAGGCCAAGAGCATCGTCAACAACCTGCGGCGGCGCATCGAGGCCGTGTATGCCCGACCCGTAGACGAGATGGCAGCAGACGATCTGCGCCGCCGTCCGGCGGCCGACGAGGCCGAGCGCATTTTCGCGGCCCGTGGTCGCGAGTCGCATCAGTTCAATGACGCCAAGTCGATGGTTCAGTACCTGCGCTCGGTGGTACGTGCGGACAGCCCTGCGTGGCCGTTGGTTAAACAAGTGACGATCTCGGGGCCCTTCGACGTGTTGCGCGGCGGTATCGAACTGGTGGACCTGCCTGGCACGAACGACCTCAACGACGCCCGCGTGGACGTGACCCGGGAGTTCATCCGCAACGCGCCGTTCGTCTGGCTGGTGTTCTCGATGAAGCGTGGCATCACTGCCGATGGTCGCGAACTTCTGGAGCGTGAGAAGGTGCTGCGGACGCTCATTCTCAGTGGTTCCTACCACTCGTTGCAGCTGATCGGCACGCACGCCGACGATGTCGACTGGAGCGTAGCCGATCAGTTCGGCCTCGACCAGGACGTGCATACCGATGCCGAGCTGGTCGCCGCCTACCGCAAGCACTTCATCGACTCGGCCCGCCCCGTCCTGCTGGAGGTCGTTGACAACCTCGCCAACTCGGGCGACGACGCGGCCACCGTCGAACGCATGCGTGATCTTGCACGCAACGCACCGATTCACGCGGTCAGTGCGCGTGCCTACAACCAGATCAAAGGCATCGTGCGGTCGAATGCCAGCTTGGGGCTCCAGAACGCTGAAGACACCGGCATCCCCGGTGTGATCCGCGCCCTGCATCAAGTGGCTGATCAGGTCGGCGGCGGCTTGACCGCGCGCACTGTGCTCCAACGCGTTCGGCAGCTGCAGGCCGAGATAGCCAGCTTTTTTCGTGCGCGGGCGGCGGCGGGGAACCCCGTAGCCGCCCGGGCTCAAGAGTCGCTGGCGACAGAGGTCAAGCGCCTCGCCGATCGCACGGCCAACCAAGTCGCCGCAGCGACGACGCAACTCGAAGAGCGCCGGCGCGCCTTCCTCCAGCGTGTTCAGCCGCTCCTCTCCAGCAGCGTGCAAGGTGTCACGCGCACGGCGCAGGACTGGCAGCAGATTCACTGGGGCACGCTGCGGGCGATCGTCAACCGCGAGGGTGTTTTCAAGAGCCCGTCCAGTGGCCGCCTCCACGACCTGAACGAACAGGTCGTCGACCCGCTGCTCAACAACCTGCCCGTCGCCTGGGAAGGCTATTTCACCAGCGAACTTGGTTCCGTGCGTGACCGGCTGGCGGAACGGGTGGCGGACTTCGCCGAAGACTTCATCGGTCACGTCCGCCTGTTGACGAAGGAGCTTGGCGGACGGTCGCTCGAACTCCTGGATAGTCAGCTGCAGACCTTCCGCGAGCGCGTGGCGTTCGAGCGCCAGCAGTGCGAGCTGAGCGTTGCCCAGCGCGTCGGCGAGATTCGACGGCAGGCAGCCAATGGGATGTCTGCTACGGCCAAAGGTCGCATGGTTCCGGCTTACGAGCAGGCAGCCGACGAATCCGGGCCGGGCATGAAGGCGCGCATGCTGGGCCACCTCCAGCCTGCAGCTCGCGCTGCCGCCAGCCCCATCTTCGACACCATCCAGCACGATCTGGTGGAGCGACTGGTCGAGTTGGAATCGCTCATCGGCGACCTGTTTGTCAGCCTGGAGCGTGCGTGCACGGACCAGGCAGCGATGGTGGCGCAGAACATTGGCCTGGACATCGACGAGGCGCGTGTCGCGCCGGAGATCCGCGCACTTCTCGCCGAGCAGCCTGAATCGGCCGACATTCAATCAGCAACTGCAGCTGCGTGACATGACAACGCCCGCCCAACCCGCCAGCCTGAAAGAACAGCTCGCCCCGGTCGCCAGCCGCATGCGCGAAAGCCGGGCACGTGTGCGGCCCGTGAGCCAGGTGCTGGTACGCCTGCAGCGAACGGACGAACGTGACCTGTTCGCCGCCACCGTCGACCAAGTTCTCCAGTGGATCAATCGGCGAGCAGGCCAGCGCTTGCCGGATGAGGCCTGGCAGCGAAAGTCGTTTGAACTCGGCGCGTTGGGTGCCCAGCGCACCGCGGCCGTCGCGATGCAGGAGCCGCGCTATTGGGCAGCGCGCCTTGACGACGCTGACCGTGGCGTGCCGCTGCGCACCTGGATAACGGAAATCGGCATCGGTCTGAGCGACGATGGAAGCGTCTTGTTCGGGAGCCGCTTGACCTGCGCCACGCGCGGCGAGGACGTGCCGTTCGAGCGCTCCGTTCCCGGCTTTGTCCGAGGCGTCATCACCTCCGTGCCGGCGTTGCTGGACGGGCGGCCGGTGCTGAGGGATCCCGTCTTGGTACAGGATGCAGCAGGCGTAGAGGCGCTGGTCGACTTGCTGGAGGACACGCAGCGCCGTCATGCAGTCATCGTTCTCGCGTTGCCGGATGACGGCGTGGACCCCACTCAGACGGCGATTGACGCAGCCAAGCTGCACCTGCAGACCTTCGCCGCAGCGCATGTCTACGTGCTCACGGGTCCGGCCAGCATGCTGCTCTCCAGACTGCTGGGCAAGGAGTTTTCGGTCTTCCGGCAAGCGGTTCGCCTGTACCGGCCAGGCTTCAAGCGGTGGCGATCGCACCCATACGACCACCCGCTGACCCTGCCCGAACGCATCGCGACCTGGAACGACGAGGGGCCGCAGGCCTATGCAAGCTGGGTTGCATCGCAGGCGCTAGCGGTCACGGCGCATTCGGCAGATCGGGAAGACCTGTTGCCGTCATTCGAGACCGTGCAGCGATGGGCCTCGCAACTTCAGCGCAAGGCTGCGCGTGACGCGGGGACCAGCGACAAGGAGTTGCTGGACTTGGCCGATGCCGAGATCAAACGCCTTGAGGCCACGCAGCAGGAACAGAAGCAAACCTACGACGGCTTGATGGCTGCCGTCGAACAGGAGCGTGACGAGGCGGTTGACGCGAAGCGGGAGGCACTGGCACAGCTGTACACCCTGCGCGATCGCGTCGACAAGATGCAGGCTCAGCTGGCCGCTGCCGGCACCCGAACGCCCATCCCGGCGGACCTGGAGACGTTCGAGGCTTGGTGCGACAGCCATCTGTCCGGCAATGTCACGTTGATGAGCCGAGCGGCGCGCGGTGCGAAGCAGTCGGTCTACGAGCAGCCTAGCCTCCTCTATGAAGCGCTGCTCCTATTGCGCGACTTCTTCGTACCGATGAAACGCAACCCCAGCGTCGAGAGCAAGGCCCGGTTCGAAGCCGAATTGCAGCGCTTGAAGATGGACAATTCACCCGTCGGAGAGGCCACCCGCACCCACGCCGACCGCTACACGGTGCGGTACGGCGGGCAGCCTCGCGTGCTGGATTGGCACCTGAAGCGCGGCACGTCCCGCGAACCGGTGCGCTGCTTCCGTCTGTACTACTTCTGGGATGACGAGTCCCAGTGCGCCGTGGTGGGCTGGCTGCCGTCGCACCTCGACAATTCGCTCACCTGAGATGCAGCCTGCTGCGTCCGTCTTCGCCTGCAAAGCACAAGAACCATGACCGTCTCGCGTAAGAAGCTCATCGAGGTGGCGCTGCCGCTGGATGCCATTAATGCCGCCAGTGCGCGCGAGAAGAGCATCCGCCATGGCCACCCGAGCACATTGCATCTATGGTGGGCGAGGCGCCCGCTGGCGGCGGCACGCGCCGTCATCTTTGCGCAGATGGTCGACGACCCTTCTGCCTACGTCGACACGCTGCTGCGCGACCCGGCGCTGGAGCGGCGCGCTAATCGCGAGCTGAAGGAGCGTCAAGCGATCTGGCAGCGCCGGGATGCGGCCTGGCGAGAAGCGCAGAAGACTGGAGACAACAGCATCAACGCGCCCGGCGAGCCACCCACGCTGGAAGGTTGCGCCGCCGACCTGGAGCGCGAGCGGCTGTTCGACATCATCCGCGCGCTGGTGCAGTGGGAGAACACCACCAACGAGGCCGTCCTGCAGGCGGCGCGCGACGAAATTTGGCAGAGCTGGCGCCGCGCCTGTGCCGACAACGCCGGTCACCCGCGCGCTGCCGAGCTGTTCCGCCGCGACCAGTTGCCTGCGTTCCACGATCCCTTCGCCGGTGGCGGCGCGCTGCCGCTGGAGGCGCAGCGCCTGGGGCTGGAAGCGCACGCCAGCGACCTGAATCCGGTGGCGGTGCTGATCAACAAGGCGATGATCGAGATCCCGCCGCGATTCGCCGGCCGCCCGCCGGTGAACCCCGAGGCGCGCAGCAACAAGGACCTGTTCGGCCGCGAGTGGCGCGGCGCGCAGGGCCTGGCCGAGGATGTGCGGCACTACGGCCAGTGGATGCGCGACGAGGCCGAGAAGCGCATCGGGCACCTGTACCCGAAGATCGAAGTCACGGCTGCGATGGTGCATGAGCGGCCGGACTTGAAGCCGTACCTTGGCCGCAAGCTCACCGTGATGGCGTGGCTGTGGGCGCGCACGGTGAAGAGCCCAAACCCGGCGTTCGCGAACGTCGACGTACCGCTGGCATCGACGTTCATGCTGTCGACCAAGGCAGGCAAGGAGGCGTATGTCGAGCCGCTGATCGAGGGTGGGGGCTATCGATTCACGGTGAAGGTGGGTCAGCCAAAGGATGCTGAAGGCGCGAAGGCCGGGACCAAGCTGGCTCGCGGGGCGAACTTCCGGTGCTTGATGTCGGGGACGCCGATCGCTTCTGAGCACATCTACGCCGAGGCCAACGCGGGTCGCATGGGCGCGCGGATGCTGGCGATCGTGGCCGAGGGCGAGCGCGGGCGCGTGTATCTCGCGCCCACGGCCGAGCACGAGGCCGCAGCGCTAGACGCACGGCCCGACTGGAAGCCCGACGCCGCCATGCCGAACAACCCGCGCTGGTTCTCGCCGCCGCTCTACGGCCTGAAGACTTTCGGTGACCTCTTCACCCCCCGCCAGCTCGTGGCGCTGACGACCTTCTCGGATCTGGTGGGGAAGGCGCTGGCGCGCATCTGCCGCGACGCCGTCGCTGCCGGCTTGCCCAACGCTCCGACGGCGCTGCGCGACGACGGCATCGGGGCGGCAGCGTATGCGGAAGCGGCCCAGGTGTATTTGGCCTTCGCTGTAAGCAAGGCACTGACGAGGAACTGCACCCAAACCGCTTGGTATACCGACCGAGAGTCGACGATGGCAGGCTTCTCACGTCAGGCCATACCAATGACTTGGGACTACGCCGAAGTGAAGCCTCTCCTTGAGGCGACCGGGAGTTTGGCTGCAACGGCTTCGTGGGTTGCAGAGGTGCTCGAAGAGGCACTTGCGACCAGAGGCAAAGCTGGCTCCGCGATGCAGATGAACGCGGGCAAGTTGTCAATTGCCAACCTGCCGGTGGTTTCGACGGACCCACCGTACTACGACAACATCGGATATGCCGACCTGTCCGATTTCTTCTACGTCTGGTTGCGTCGGTCACTGCGCGCGATCTACCCAGAGTTGTTTGCGACGCTGGCAGTGCCCAAGGAAGAGGAGTTGGTGGCAACGCCGTATCGGCATGGCGGCAAGGAGAAGGCTGAACGATTCTTCCTTGATGGGATGACTGAGGCTATGCACCGCCTAGCGGAGCAGGCCCATCCGGCGTTTCCTGTCACGATCTACTACGCATTCAAGCAGTCCGAGACTACTGCCGCGACCGGGGCGGCCAGCACGGGTTGGGAGACGTTTCTAGATGCCGTAATCCGTGCTGGCTTTGGCATCAGTGGGACCTGGCCCACGCGTACGGAGCAGCCCCATGGGCTTCGAGTCATCAACGCTAACGCACTCGCCTCCAGCATCGTCCTCGTCTGCCGCCCTCGCCGCGCGGACGCCCCCACCGCCACCCGGCGCCAGTTCGTCGCCGCGCTGAAGGCCGAGCTGCCGCAGGCGCTGGCGCACCTGCAGCGCGGCAACATCGCGCCGGTGGACCTGGCACAGGCGGCCATTGGCCCCGGCATGGCGGTGTTCACGCGCTACGCCAAGGTGCTGGGTGCCGACGACCAGCCGATGACGGTGCGCGAGGCGCTGGCGCTGATCAACGCCACGCTCGACGAGGCGCTGGCCGAGCAGGAAGGCGACTTCGACGCCGACAGCCGCTGGGCGATCACCTGGTTCGACGAGAACGGCTTCACCGAAGGCGAGTACGGTCGCGCCGAGCAACTGTCCAAGAGCAAGAACACCAGCGTGGACGGCATGCGGGACGCCGGCATCGTGGCCTCCAGCCGCGGCAAAGTGCGTCTGCTCAGGCCCGAGGAACTGCCCACCGACTGGGACCCAGTCACTGACACGCGGCTCTCCGCATGGGAGACCGTGCACCAATTGGTGCGCGCTTTGTCCACCGGCGGCGACGCCGCGGCGGCGTCCGTGGTCAGCAAAATTGGTGGTGCTCGTGCCGATGCGGCACGTGAACTCGCATATCGCTTGTACACGTTGTGCGAGCGGAAGAAGCGTGCGTCGGAGGCACTGGCCTACAACGCGCTGGTGCAGAGCTGGCCAGAGATCGTGCGATTGGCGGCCGAGCAACCGGCGGCGGTGACCGGCGTCGAACCTGGCACCGAGGAGTTGTTCCGATGATCAACAGTCTCAGGCTAAAGAACTTCAAGTCTTGGCAGGACTCTGGTGACCTGCGGTTCGCACCGCTCACCGGGCTGTTCGGCACCAACAGTTCCGGCAAGACCAGCTTGCTGCAGCTGCTGTTGCTGCTCAAGCAGACGGCCGACTCGCCGGATCGCAAGCTGGTCTTGAATCTGGGCGACGAGCGCAGCCCGGTTGAACTGGGCACGTTCCAGGATTTGGCCTATCGCCACGATCTGAGTCAGATGCTGTCCTGGCAACTGAAGTGGACGCTTCCGGAGCCAATGGAGATTGCCGACCCACAGAAGCCCGAGCGTGTGCTGTTCAAGAGCCGGGATATGGGTTTCGCCGCCAGTCTGGCATGGCGCAAGAACGGCAGCGCGGCCACTGGAAGGCTGACGGTCGACAGGATGGCGTACCGGCTTGGTGAGGCCGAGTTCAGCATGCAGCCTGTGGCCACCAAGCCCGACGAGTACGAACTCGGCAGCACGGCACCGAAGTTTGAATTCAAGCGGGTTCGTGGCCGGCCCTGGAACCTGCCCGAGCCGGCGCGTTGCTATGGCTTTCCTGACCAGACGCGGGCCTACTTCCAAAACGCCGCGTTTCTCTCGGACTTCGAACTGGAGTTCGAGAAGATGTGCGGGCGCATCTTCTACCTCGGGCCGCTGCGCGACTACCCCAAGCGCCAATACCCCTGGGGTGGCGGCCGGCCCGCCGACATGGGACGGCGCGGCGAAGGCGTGATCGAGGCCTTGCTGGCGTCCCGCGAGGCGGGTGAGACCTACGCCTACGGCCGCGGCGTGAAGCGCAAGACGCTTGAAGAGGTCGTGGCCCAGTGGCTCAAGGATTTGAACCTGATCCACAGCTTCGAGGTCAAGCACATCACCGCCGACAGCAAGCTCTACCAGGTGTGGGTGCAGCGCAGCCCGGACGCGAAGAAGGTGCTGCTGACCGACGTGGGATTCGGCGTTTCGCAGATCTTGCCCGTGATCGCGTTGTGCTACTACGCGCCTGCGGGATCGGTCCTACTGTTCGAGCAACCCGAAATTCACCTGCACCCTAGCGTGCAGGCGGGCCTTGCCGACGTGTTCATCGACGCGATCAAAAGGCGAAACGTGCAGATCGTCTTGGAAAGCCACAGCGAACACCTGCTGCGGCGACTCCAGCGGCGCATTGCCGAGGAGGTGTTCCCGGCGGGCGATGCAGCTCTCTACTTCTGCACCATCGAAGGTGGGCATTCGCAGGCTCAACCCTTGAATGTTGATCTGTACGGCAGCATCGAAAACTGGCCCAAGGACTTTTTCGGTGACGAGTTCGGCGAGATCGCCGAGATGCAGAAGGCCATCATCAAGCGCAAGAAGGCGGCCCGGGCATGAGTGTCGTGATCGACACGAACGTCCTCGCCGTCGCCAATGGTCGCCACGCGCCAGCTTCGGATGCTTGCGTCGGTGCTTGCATCGACGCGTTGTTGGCGGCGCGAGAGCAAGGCGTATCCATCGACGATGGACTGCGCGTGCTGGACGAGTACCGGCAGCACGCTTCGTTCGCCGGGCAGCCGGGCGTAGGCGACGCGTTCTTCAAGTGGCTGTGGGATCACCAGGCCGATGCGCTTTGCTGCGAACGGGTGGTGATCAATCCGCACCCGGGCCGAGGCTTCATCGAGTTCCCGGGCGATCAGGCGTTGCGGGGCTTCGACGCCAGCGATCGCAAATTCGTGGCGGTGGCGCTTACCAGCGCAAGCCAACCACCTGTACTCAACGCATCCGACACCGACTGGTGGGAGTTTCGAACTGCACTGGAAGCGCACGGCCTGCAAATCCAGTTTCTGTGCCCGGATCTGATGGCGGGCAATCAAGGGAGGCCGCCGGCACGTAAGCGCCGACGCTGAGGTCAAGACATGGCAATCACCAACCACGAACGCGTCGGCAAGGCGCTGGAACTCTTCCGCAACGGCATCGCACCCTACATCGACCGAGAGGTCAAGGCTGCCGTGCAGACGGGGTCACTATCGGCGCAGGCGGTCAAGGGCTTCCTCGATGACCCCAACACCGCGAAGAAGGAGATCAGCGATTGGGACGTGTCGCCGCTGATGAAGCTGATGTGGGACACGTGGAACGACGTGTTCAAGCGCACGCTCAGCTTCTCGCAGCGCAGCCTGGTGTCGGAGGTCCGCGACTGGCGCAACAAGTGGGCCCACCAGCATGCGTTTTCCAGTGATGACGCTGATCGCGCGCTCGACTCGATGGAGCGCTTGCTGGCGGCTGTGTCTGCAGGTCCGGAGTCCGAAGAAGTTCGGCGCATGAAGCTGGAGCTGCGTCGCCTGGTGAGCGACGAACAGGTCCGCGGCGAGCGGCGCCGCAGTGCCGCGCTACCCCTGGAGGGCGCCGGCACGCCCTTGCGACCTTGGCGCGACCTGATCACGCCGCACGCCGACGTTGCCGGCGGTCACTATCAGTCCGCGGAGTTCGCGGCCGACCTTTGGCAGGTGCACCTGAACGAGGGCTCCGACGAGTACCGCAAGCCCGAGGAGTTTTTCCGGCGCACCTACCTGACGGAGAGCCTGCGACGGCTGCTGGTGGGCGCGCTGCGCCGAATCGCCAGTGGTACGGGCGACCCGGTCGTCCAGCTTCAAACCAACTTCGGCGGTGGCAAGACGCACTCGATGTTGGCGCTATATCACCTGTTCTCGGGTGCCGATGGCAAGCAACTGCTGGGCGTGGATGAACTGCTGGCCGCCGCAGGTGTGCAGCGGCTGCCGACGGCACGCAGGGTCGTGCTGGTCGGCAACAAGATCTCGCCCGGAAATCCGTCTCGCAAACCGGACGGGACCGAGGTGCGGACCATGTGGGGCGAGCTGGCCTGGCAGTTGGGCGGCAAGGAGGCCTTGGCCCGTATCGCGCAGGATGATGTGCTGGCCACGAGCCCGGGTGACGCGCTGCGCGAACTCTTCAACCGCTACGGACCTTGCGTCATCCTTGTTGATGAATGGGTGGCGTATGCGCGTCAACTTCACGATCAGAAGGACCTCCCCGGGGGCGACTTCGAAACCCAGTTCAGCTTTGCGCAGGCTCTGACCGAGTCTGCGAAGCTGGCCAAGAACTGCCTCCTGGTGGTGTCCTTGCCAGCGTCGGACACGGGCGCCTCGCCCCACTCCGTCGGCGACGACGAGGAAGTGGGCGGAGAGCGCGGTCGAGCAGCGTTGCTGCGTCTTCGCAACGTGATCGGCCGCCTTGACGCGCCGTGGACGCCCGCCACCGCCGAGGAAGGCTTCGAGATCGTGCGGCGTCGGCTCTTCGAGCCCATGCTGGACCCTGAGAACTTCAAGCAGCGCGACGTGGTGGCGCGCACCTTCCACGAGTTGTACCTGGCACAGCGGGCGGAGTTTCCCGCAGATTGCACCGACAGCGACTATGAGAAGCGGTTGCAGGCGGCCTATCCGATTCACCCCGAGGTGTTCGATCGCCTCTATCGAGATTGGGGCTCGCTGCCCAAGTTTCAGCGCACGCGAGGTGTACTGCGCCTGATGGCGGCCGTGATCCACTGCCTGTGGGAACGTGGCGATCGCAACCCGCTGATCATGCCGGCCACGCTGCCGATCGAAGATCCGCGTGTTCGCGACGAACTCACGCGCTACCTGTCGGACAGCTGGAAGCCCATCATCGAGAGTGACGTGGACGGGCCCAACTCGTTGCCACTGCGCATCGACGGCGAGGTGCCGAACCTGGGCAAGCTCTCGGCGACGCGGCGCGTGGCTCGGACCATCTATCTGGGGTCGGCTCCGCTGGAGCAGGCCGCCAACATGGGCCTGGACGACCGGCGTGTGAAGCTGGGCAGTGCGATGCCGGGTGAGCCGGTGCCCGTGTTCGGCGACGCCATGCGTCGCCTGGCTGCGGCGGCTACCTACCTCTACCAGGACGGCACGCGTTACTGGTACAGCACGCAGCCGACGGTGGCAAAGCTGGCGCGTGACCGCGCCAACCAGTTGCTGCGCGAGCCTGACAAGGTGGCGCACGAGATCGAGCAGCGGCTGCGCGCGGATCTGACGCAGCGCGGTGACTTCGACCGCGTGGTGGTGATGCCCGGTTCAGGCGCCGACGTACCGGACGAGGTCGAGACGCGCCTGGTCGTGCTGGGGCCGGACCATGCCTACAGCAAGGCAACGGGCAACGCGGCCGAGGTGGCGGCGAAGGCCGTGCTGGAGTCACGCGGCAACGCGCCGCGGCTGTTCCGCAACACTCTGGTCTTCGCGGCGCCCGACGCGGCCCGCCTTCAGGACCTGGAGCAGGCGGTACGCGACTTCCTGGCGTGGCAATCCATCGTCAACCAGCAGACCCAGCTGAACCTCACACCGCATCAGGCGACTCAAGCGCAAACCCAGTTGCGTAGCTCCGAAAGCACGGTGCTTGCGCGCATGCCGGAGACCTTCCAGTGGGCGCTCGTTCCTGAGCAGGCTACCCCGCAGGCACCGATCACGTGGAACGCGCTGAAGCTCTCGAGCAACGATCCGCTGGCGCTGCGCATGGCGAAGAAGCTGAAGAGCGATGAGCTGCTGTTCACCGGCCTGGGTGGAAGTCGCCTCCGCATGGCCCTGGATGATGTGCCGCTGTGGCGCGGCGAGCATGTCGCGATTCGGCAATTGGCTCAGGACTTTGCGAGCTACCTCTATCTGCCACGCCTCGTCCGTACGACGGTTCTCAGCGACTCAGCCCGTGCAGGCATTGCCCTGCTGACCTGGGAGCAGGACAGCTTTGCCTACGCCGAGGGCTACGACAGCGAGAAGCAGCGTTTTCTGGGGCTGAAGTGCAGTATCGACTTGCTGCTGACACCGGACGACGCGGGTCTTCTGGTGAAACCCGCGGTGGCAAAGGCCCAGTTGGTGCGCGAAGCGCCACCGCCTCCATCCCTTGGTGGCGGTACCCCACCTCCGCCACCGGGTGGTAATACTCCGCCGCCGCCGCCTGCGTCCACACGCCCGAAGCGGTATCACGGCGTGGTCGCGCTCGACGCGCAGCGGGTCGGACGCGACGCTGGCCAGATTGCGACAGAGGTGATCGCTCATCTCACGGGCCTGGTCGGCGCCGAGGTTCAAGTCTCGATCGAGATTCACGCGCAGGTGCCGGACGGCGTGCCCGAGAACGTGGTGCGCATCGTGACCGAGAACGGGCGGTCGCTGAAGTTCGAGCAAGGCAGCGGCTTCGAGGTGGAGTGACGCCGGTGTCTGTAGCGCGGGCTACTGCGTTGCCGCAGTGGTGGTCGCCGGCTGCATGCAGTGGGCGGCCAAGGCGGCGTCGATTGCTTCCAGTCGGGAGATCAACTGGGTGCGCTCCGCCCGGAGGCGGGACACCTCGTCCGTGGTTGCCAATCGCTCGATGATCGACACTTTGACCCCCATTGGCAGCTCCGACGTGATCAACGGCCGTGGTACGCCTTGCATGCGCGCGATCGAGCCTTCGCTGACAATTGTTCGCCATCCTTTGTAGTTGCTCTGGATGAACGCGCTGCCCTCCACAAGCACCACACCTGTGCCAAGGCGCACGGTCGATCCTCGACCGGATGCGCGGGCTACGACCCGGCCGAAGACTGCGACGGGCCCCGCATCGACGGACCGGCCGGCCGGGAATGTGATCTGAACGTCGACGAGGTCAGGCACTGTGGTTCCGTCGGTTCCGAACCACTTGCGGCAGAGGTCGCGAACGAGATCTTGATGTCGGTTCGAGAATGCCCAGAGCTTGTCGTTCGGCACCCATTTGCCAGCAAGCTTCTTGGCGCCGGAGATGAACCTTGTGTTGTACGGGCAACGTACAAGGACGCGGTCACCGTCGAGGGCGACGTTGACCCCGGTGATGCCGGTCTCATGTTCGACTTCGGTTTTCATCCCAGCTTCCTTGCGAGTGCGTCGGGTTGAAGGTGCGTGTACCGACGCAGCATGGTCAATGTCTTGAGAGCCGGCCGCGCAAATCTGAACACGGCCTAAAGTGGATTGGCTGCTCCGATGGGCGAGGATAGAGCCCGAGTCGAAGGAGCAGAGAACATGAGCAGAAGACCGCGCCGGAACCACTCAGCG
>Ga0209794_1000839_pt1 | contig 32778 bp, 28 predicted proteins | sample EBPBio232013_DNA_FD_185869 | JGI IMG/M metagenome (GOLD analysis project Ga0209794, IMG submission 185869) | Wastewater treatment Type I Accumulibacter community from EBPR Bioreactor in Madison, WI, USA - Reactor 1_5/23/2013_ DNA (SPAdes)... | ecosystem: Engineered > Bioreactor > EBPR >... | reverse complement strand
GGTCGCCGAGGTCTTCCGCAAGTCGCCCTATGTCGCGCATGTCGCCTCGACCGTCGGCGGCAATGGTGGCGGCGGCAGCGCGCTCAATGCCGGGCGCCTCTTCGTCGAGCTCAACCGCACCGGCACCGCCGTGCTGATCGCCACCCACGACCTGTCGCTGCTCGACCAGGTGGAGGCGCGCCACCTGATCATCCGCGACGGCTCCGTCGCCATCCTCGATCCGCGCCACGGGGAGGACGGCGGATGGTGATGTGGACCCGCCGCAGCGCCTCGCTCAGTCACTGGCTGGCGACCCGCGACCGCCCGGCCCCGGCCGATGGCGGAGCCGGCGCGCGCTCCGGCCGCGCCGCCTCGCTGGTGCCGGCGGCCTCGATCTCCGGCCGGGCGCTGGCGGTGATCATCGCCATCATGACCTTCCTCGGCTCGCTGACCGTCGGCGCGGTGGATCTGGTGCGCACCGCCGCCGAGGACTGGACGGCGTCCATCGTCCGCGAGGCGACGATCCAGGTGCGTCCAGTCTCCGGCCGCGACCTCGCCGCCGACGTGCGCCGCGCCACCGAGATCGCGGTCCGCTTCCCCGGTGTCGCCGATGTCTCGCCCTACACGGCGGAAGAGACGCGGCGCATGCTGGAGCCCTGGCTGGGCACCAGCCTTGGCGCGGAGGACCTGCCGATCCCGCGATTGATCGTCGTGAAGCTCACCGACGACCGGCGCACCGACATGACCGCCTTCCGCAACGCCCTTGCCGCCGAGGTGCCGAGCGCCAGCCTCGACGACCACCGGCAATGGTTCGATCGGCTGCGTGCCATGGCGCGCGCGGTGATCGTCGTCGGCCTGACCATCGTCTCGCTGATGGTCGCGACCATGGCGCTGTCGGTGGTCTTCGCGACGCGCGCGGCGGTCGAGACCAACCGCCCCGTGGTGGAGGTGCTGCATTTCGTCGGCGCGCGCGACGGCTTCATCGCGACGGAGTTCCAGCGCCACTTCCTCTGGCTGGCGCTGAAGGGCAGCGCCATCGGCGGTCTCATGGCGCTCGCCGCCATCCTCGTCTCCGGCTTCGTCGCGGCGCGCTGGCGCGCAACGGCCGGCGGCGACCAGATCGAGGCGCTGTTCGGCTCGTTCTCGCTGGGATCGACGGGCTATGCCGGCATCGTCGCGCTGGTCCTGCTGGTGACGGCGGTGGCCGCCGCCACCTCGCGCTGGACCGTCATGCGGACGCTCGGCGCCATCGACTAGGCTGCCTGCCGCGCGGCGCCGCTGCGTTGCCCTGCCAGGACCGCCATGGTCTTATCCGCCGCCTCACATCAGGAGCATGCCGAGATGAAGACCCGCGCCGCCGTCGCCTGGGAGGCTAACAAGCCGCTGACCATCGAGACCATCGATATCGAGGGGCCGAAGGCGGGCGAGGTGCTGGTCGAGATCATGGCGACCGGCGTCTGCCACACGGACGCCTACACGCTGTCGGGCCTCGATTCCGAGGGCAAGTTCCCCGCGATCCTTGGCCACGAGGGCGCGGGCATCGTCCGAGAGATCGGCGCCGGCGTTACCTCGGTGAAGGTCGGCGACCACGTCATCCCGCTCTACACGCCGGAATGCCGCGCCTGCAAAACCTGCCTGTCGCAGCGCTCCAACCTCTGCACCGCCATTCGCACGACGCAGGGCCAGGGGTTGATGCCCGACAACACCTCGCGCTTCTCCTGCGAGCCGGTCGGCTCGGCCAGGCGCAACGAAGTGTTCCACTATATGGGCTGCTCGACCTTCTCGAACTTCACGGTGCTGCCGGAGATCGCGGTGGCGAAGGTTCGCGAGGACGCCCCGTTCGACAAGATCTGCTACATCGGCTGCGGCGTCACCACCGGCGTCGGCGCCGTGATCTACACGGCCAAGGTCTGGCCGGGCGCGAATGTCGTGGTCTTCGGCCTCGGCGGCATCGGGCTCAACGTCATCCAGGCGGCCCGCATGGTGGGCGCTGACAGGATCATCGGCGTCGACCTCAATCCGGCCAAGGCCGAGATGGCGAAGAAGTTCGGCATGACCCATTTCGTCAATCCCGACGAGGTCGGCCGCGACAAGGTGGTCCAGGCCATCGTCGATCTGACGGGCGGCGGCGCGGACTTCTCGTTCGAGTGCATCGGCAACATCCACACCATGCGCCAGGCGCTGGAATGCTGCCATCGCGGCTGGGGCGAGAGCATCATCATCGGCGTGGCGCCTTCCGGCACCGAGATTTCCACCCGGCCGTTCCAGCTGGTCACCGGCCGCGTCTGGAAGGGGTCAGCCTTCGGTGGCGCGAGGGGCCGCACCGACGTGCCCAAGATCGTCGACTGGTACATGGAGGGGAAGATCGACATCGACAGCCTGATCACCCACACCATGCCGCTCGACCAGATCAACACCGCCTTCGACCTGATGCACGAGGGCAAGTCGATCCGCTCCGTCGTGGTCTATTGAGCGCATTGTTGCAGGTGACGGCCTTGCGCTGACGAAACCCTGCAACAAACTGCCTTCAGCTTCCGTTCATTCCGATGATGATGCCCTACCCGCGGGTATGGCGTCGTCTGACCTGAACGGGAGCATGTCATGCACGACCGCGACTACGTGAAGCTGCAGCCGGCCCAGATGGGCTTCCGCTATGTCGGCAGCGTGCCGGCCGACGCGCGTCCCCTGCTGACGCGGGCCTATGAGAGCCTCAAGCGCGACATGGGCCCGAAATGGGATGCCCAGATCGCCGCCGGCGAGATCTGCTGGATGAACGTCTGGCAGGAGGACGAGGAGGGCGACGTCATGGAGCTCTCCGACAAGGCCCTGGCCAGGGAACTGCACGCCTGGTGCGCCAGGGCTGCCGGCGAGTTCGCCGAAAAGGGCGCGATCATGGATGGCTACGGCTTCGTCGTGAATCCGGTCGGCTCCAAGCCTCAGGCCTGGCACGTCGACTACACGACCGATGCCGCCGCCATCTGGATTCCGCTGACGCAGTTCACCGACCGCAACGCGACGCAGTTCATCACCCTGCCGGAAACGACGCCGGAGGATGTGCTGGAGAAGGTTGCGTCCAATGTCGACGAGGTGGATTTCGCCGCCCTCGCCCGCGGCGTCGACCATTTCCAGGTCCACCAGATCGTCGCCCGACCGATGTCGGTGCTCTATATGGGGCGCGGCACGATCCATCGCGGCATTTCCAATACCGGCGACGACAACCGCATTTCCTTCTACGTCTCGCTGCACTTCATCCGCGACTATTCCGTCTATCCCTATGCCGCCGACGAACGGTCCGAGAAGGCGGTCGTCAATTTCAACGACTGAACGCACAACAGCCGGCACCTGACGGGACCGGCAGCATCGTGCTCTTCGTATCATGTCAGGGCTGCTGGTTCGGCAGGCCCTGCGGCGTGGTGCCCGGAGCAGATCCGGCCGCAGTGAAGAAGACTGGCGACAACAGCGACCTGGCGGTCCCGAAGGGATTCGAACCCCTGACCTTCGGTTTAGGAAACCGCTGCTCTATCCTGCTGAGCTACGGGACCGGCGCGCCCTCTATCTCACGGCGGCAGGGCCGGCCGCAAGCGCGTCAGCTCCCGAACAACGAGGCGCGCTTGGCCGCCGCGGGCTGCTCGGTGCCAGGATCGTCAGGAGCCCGCGCCATCGGAAACACCGTCTCGGTCGGCACCGGGCGCGGCTTCACCGAGGGCGTGGTTTCCGGCGGCGGCACCGCCGTCGGCGCCAGGACGACGGGCGGCGGCGGCGCGAGGGTCGGCAGCTCGACGACATTGGCCGCAACCGGCGTGGCGGCGACCTCCGCGACCGGCGGCGCGGGCTCCGGCGCGATCTCGATCAGCGGCGCCGGCTGGGGCGCCTCGTGGGCGTCCGCCAGCACGTCGTCGACCTGCAGCAGCGGCCCACCGATCTCGGCGACAGGCACCTTCCACTCGAAGGCATCGAGCCGACCCGACAGCAGTGAGGCCGGCAGCCAGACATCGCTGACCTGACCATCGGCGGTCCAGACGGGGTCGCGCGCGGCGCGCAGCGCCCGGGCCATCCATTCACGCGCGCGGCCGTGATCGCCGCTTTCCTTGGCGACCAGTTCGGCCATGAGCAGGCAGGCACGCTGTGTCGGCGTCGAGGCCGTCAGTTCGCCGAGCGCCGTGTGGGCGGTGGCGAAGTCGCCGGCATCGATGGCGGCGCGGGCAACCGCCATCAGACCCTCGGGATGCGAAGGGGCCAGGCGCGCGAGATACTGGACACGCTTCAGGGCGTCGAGCCGGGAATCGCCGCTGCGCGCATGGGCGTAGGCCTCGGCGAGATCCGGGTGCGGGGCGATCTTCCAGGTCGCCTCGATGACCTTCGACGCTTTGCGCGTATCGCCGTCGGCCGCGAGCAGCCGGCCGGCAATGGCGGCCGCCGGCACCAGCGACGGCGCAAGTCCATGAGCCTCCATGGCGAGGATTCGCGCCGCGGCGGGATCGCGATCCTCGGCCTGCACGGCCTTGGCCGTCAGCAGGACCGCCTTGAGGCGCTTGGCCTGATCCTTGTCGATGACGCGGGCGGCATATTGCCGCTCGATGCTGGCAAGCGCGCCGTCCCAGTCGCCGGCGCCGGTCTGGTGCTCCAGCACGGCCTGGCTCGCCCAGGCTGCCGTCTGCGAGGCCTTGGCAGCCTCCTCCGCGATGGCCCGCGCCGCCACCGGATCGGTCCGGCGCTGGGCCTCGACATAGAGGCCGCGCAGGCCGAGCACCCGCGTCTCCGGCTTCGCCACCATGGCGCGAAACGCCTGTTCCGCCCCGCCACGGTCGCCCGCCAGCTGAGCCGCCTGCGCGCGGAGCAGCAGGGCGAGCGGCGCATCCGGCGCCAACCGCTCGGCCTCGGCCGCATGGCGTTCGGCGGCGCGCCGGTCGCCCGCGCCGATCGCCACGATGCCGCGCTCGATCGCCTCCTGGCCGCGCTGGGCGCGGCGGCGACGCAGCACCCGCCCGGCAATGGTGGGGCTCGCGATCAGCCACTTCACGAAGCCGATGGCCATCATCACGATCACCGCGCCAACCACCAGCGCGATGACGCCGGTGAGCACCTCGAGCTCGATGTGGCGGCCAAGCCAGCGCACCGTCACGGTGCCCGGCTGATCGGCGATCCATGCGGCGCCAAAGGCCAGCGCCGCGACAAGGGCGAGGAACAGAACGACGCGAACCATCTGGAACTCCTTACCCGCCCGTCAGCGACTGCACGGCGTCGCCGGCAAGCCGCCGCAGCGCCTCGTCGGCAGCATGGCGCGCGCGGGCCTCTGCCGCCCAGTTCGCGCCGATGGCGCGGACCGGCTCCGGCAGCTTGTCGAAATCGGCCAGCCCGCCGCCGAGATCGCCGCGGCCGAGCCTGGCCTCGATCCGCGAAACCGCGCTCGGAACATCGTCGCCGGCGGCTTCGCCGATCGGCCGGACCCGGACGAGATTCTGCGCGCTGGCGGCCAGGCGGTCGAGAATGCCACCTGGCGCGCCCGCGCCCGGGGCCGCCTTCACCAGAGCCGGCGCGAGCGCAGCGAACCGCTGCGCGACCTGGGCCTGCGTCGGCAATCCGCGCTCCGCAGCGGTTGATAGCGGCCGCGCGGCCTCGGCGGGCAGGCCGAGCGCGAGGGCAGTGCGCAGTTCCGGCGCAAAGGCGCCGCCACGTTCCACGGCCGTGCGCAGCGTGCCGAGGGTCACGACGAGAGCCGCGCGCTGGCCGATATCCGAAGCCCGCGTCCGGTTGGCGTCGAGGGCGGCGATGCGCGTCTCGGCGGTTCTGCCAGCGGCGGCCGCCGCCTCGACCTCGCGGCGCAGCGCGGTCAGGGCGGTTTCGAGCCCGGTGATGCGTTCGGCCTGCGGGGCCGTGGCGCTGCGGATCCGCGCGTCGATGGCGCCAAGATCGGCGGCCGGAGCCGATTGAGCCGGCATCTGGGCCGAGGAAGCGGTGGCGGCCAGATTGCGCTGGGCGCCCGCAATGGCCTCAACCGCAACCTTCAGTGCCTCGATCTCCCGATTGATCGCCGCGGTGTCGACGGACGCGGCTGCGTCGCCGGGCGCAGCCGGCGTGGCAACCGGCGCGGGACGCTGCTCGAGGGCCGCGATACGCGTCTCCAGCCGTGCGCGGGCGGCATCGAGCGCCTCCAGCCGGCCGGTGACGGGCGCAAGATCGACGGAAGCCGCAGCCGCGACCGGTGCTGGCACCGGGCGGGCGGAAACCTCCTTCAGGATACGATTGAGCTCATCGACGCGCGCTTCGAGTGCTTGCGTCCGGTCGTGACTCTGTCCGGGCAGAAGCCCGCCGACCTGCGCCGCGACGCCGAGACCGCCGGTGAGCAGCGCACCGATGATGCCGGCGGCTGCAAGCCGCCCGAAGCCTGTTCCCTGTGCCGGCGGCGGTACTGCGGCGGGTCGCGGTTCGTCGGCAGACGCCTCGGCCATTGCTCGGGGCGGCGGCTCGCGAAACGTTCCATCCGGCTCCGAGGCCGGCGGATCGACGAGCGCCGGTGACGGCTCGGCGGTCGGAATCTCTTGACTGGATTCGGATGTGGGTGCCTCGGACGCGGCGTCGGCAGCAGTCACGCGGCTGTCCGTGGAGCCGGCCGCATCCGGCGCGGGCGAGGCCCCTGTCGCCGTCGTTTCCTGCACGACTTCGCTGGCCTCGAGCGTAATGGTCGGGGCCTTGCCGCGGCGCTTCGGCTTCCCGTCGTCGGTCGGGCGGTCGTCTGTCGCCATCCGTCGTCTCCCGTGAGCCCTGCCCATGATCTAGCCCGCGGCGCGCGCCGGCCGCAACCCGACTATTCCGCCAGCAGGGCAAGCAGAGCGTCCTCATCGGGCCGCGCCGCGACGGCGATCGAGCGCCAGCCGGTATCCCGGAACGGTGCGGCCACAGCCTCAGAGAGGCAGACGTGCACGAGACCGGCCGCCGCTGCCGCAGCTCCGGCCAGTGCGACAAGGCGCAGGAAGCCGGCGCTGGCATTGGGCGAGTAGTGCAGCGCCGCGTCGAGGCGTTTCACGGTCAGCGCCTCGCCGAGCGCGGCGGGCGGCTGGGGTTCGGACACCATCCGGTAGACCACTGGCGCGACCAGCCCGAGACCGGCGGAGGCGAGCGCGGCGCCGAGATCGCCGGCGCGCGTCTCGCCGCCGGGGCTGAGCACGGTCGCGCCCGGCGGAAGGCCTGCCGCGATGATCAGCGCGGCCAGCGCATGGACATCGCCAGCAGCGGAGCGGACGTAGCGGAAACCGGCAAGGCGCAACGCCTCGGCCGTGCGGTCGCCGACGGCAAAGGCTGGCCGGTCCCGCATGACGCCGACAATCGCTTCAGGCAGGAACGCCACGGTTCGCGGGCTCGTCACGGCGAGCGCCGCCGTCGCTTCGGCACGGTCGGCCGCGACAGGCTCCGCGCGGAACAGTGGCACGACGAGCGGTTCGTGGCCGAGAGCCGCGAGCCTTGCCGCAGTCGCCTCCGCCTCGGGCAGTGGCCGGGTGACCAGAACCCGCATCACGCAGCCTGGAAGAACCCGGGGCCGGCGCGGCCCTTCAGTTCCGCTGCCGCGTCTTCGCCGAGCGCCACCGCATCGGCGACCGTTCCTTCGCGGCGCGCGATGTGGCTCTCGCTGCCATCGGGCCGAAGAATCTCGCCGACGAAGGCGATGCGCCCCGTCTTGATCGTCGCCAGCCCGGCAATGGGGGTGCGACAGGAGCCGTCGAGCAGGGCGAGGAAGGCTCGCTCGGCGATCAGTGCCGTTTCGGTCGGCGCATCGTTCAGCGGCGCGAGCAGGTCCCGCGTGCGGGTGTCGGCGAGCCGCGCCTCGATGGCGATGGCGCCCTGCCCGACTGCCGGCAGGAAGCGGTCCGCCGGGATGATCTCGGTGACATGGGAAGCCAGCGCCAGCCGCCTGAGGCCCGCCATGGCGAGCAGCGTGCCCGCGACGCTGCCATTACTGACCTTTTCGAGCCGGGTCGGGACATTGCCGCGAAACACGACGACCTTCAGGTCAGGTCGCTCGCGCAGGATCTGGGCCTGCCGGCGCAACGAGGCCGAGCCGACCACCGCGCCCTCCGGCAATTCCGCGATGGTCAGGGCCTTGTGGCCGATGAAACCGTCGCGCACGTCCTCGCGCTTCGGGAACGCGACGAGGCCGAGCCCATCGGGCAGGACGGTCGGCATGTCCTTGGAGGAATGCACCGCAAGGTCGATGCGGCCGGCGACGAGCGCCTCCTCGATCTCCTTGGTGAACAGACCCTTGCCGCCAGCCTCCGACAGGGGCCGGTCGAGGATGGCATCGCCGCTCGTCTTGATGATTTCGACGGCGATGTCCGTCTCGTCGACGCCATGGACGCGCGCGAGCGAGGCGCGCACCTGATTCGCCTGGACGAGGGCCAGGGCGGAGCCGCGGGTGCCGATGCGGAGGAAGGGCGATTGCGCCATAGCAAGGTCCGGTGATACGCGAAGCGCGCGATCATAGCGATGGAACCGGCTACCGGAAGCCCCGCATCGCGCCATGTCTTTTGACGCACCGGCGTCAACCATTTGCGCCGGACGCTTTCGGCCGGGCAGGGATTTCATGCTGGTTCTGGGTATCGAGACGACCTGCGATGAGACGGCCGCAGCCGTGGTGCGCGTCGACGCGGCCGGCCATGGCGCGATTCTGTCCAATGTAGTGCGCGCCCAGCTCGACGAGCACGCGCCCTATGGTGGCGTGGTGCCGGAGATCGCGGCGCGCGCCCATGTCGAGGTGACCGATCTCGTCACCGCGCAGGCCCTGCGCGAGGCCGATGTCGCGATGGCCGATATCGACGCGGTCGCAGCGGCGGCGGGGCCCGGGCTGATCGGCGGCGTTCTGGTCGGCCTCACCACCGCCAAGGCCATGGCGCTGGTGGCCGGCAAGCCGCTGGTGGCGGTGAACCATCTGGAGGCCCATGCCCTGACCGCCCGGCTGACCGACCGGGTCGCCTTTCCCTATCTGCTGCTGCTCGCCTCCGGCGGCCACACCCAGCTTCTCGCGGTGAAGGGCGTCGGCGACTATGCCAGGCTCGGCACCACCATCGACGATGCCATCGGCGAGGCCTTCGACAAGGTCGCGAAGCTCGTTGGCCTCGGCTATCCCGGCGGCCCGCAGGTGGAACAGCGCGCGGCGAGCGGCAATCCCGCACGATTCGCCCTGCCGCGGCCGCTGATCGGTCGGCCCGAGCCGGATTTCTCGCTGTCGGGGCTCAAGACCGCCGTCCGGCTGGAGGTCGAGCGGCTGATGGACCGGCAGAACGAGGTGACCGAGCAGGACGTCGCCGACATCTGCGCCTCGTTCCAGATGGCCGTCGCCGACATGGTCGCCGACCGGGCCAAAGTTGCGATCCGTCGCTTCCGCGAGGCGCATGGCGAGCCGACCGCGCTGGTGGTCGCCGGCGGCGTCGGCGCCAACCAGACCCTGAAGGCGGTGCTTCAAAAGACCGCGGACGCTGCCGGACTGCCGCTGATCGTGCCGCCGCCGAAGCTCTGCACCGACAATGGCGCGATGATCGCGTGGGCCGGCGCCGAACGGCTGCGGCTGGGCATGACGGACGCCTTCGACATCGCGCCGCGTGCCCGCTGGCCCCTCGACGCCGGCGCGGCTAGCTTCGGCTCGGGGCGCCTGGGAGCCAAGGCATGACGGTGGGAGAAAAACCGGCGGTCGCGGTGCTGGGCGCGGGCGCCTTCGGCACCGCGCTCGCCAATGCCGCGGGTCGCGCGGGCCGGCGCACGCTGATCTGGGCGCGCGACGCATCGGCCGTCGCCGCCATCAACGGCAAGCGCAGCAACGAGGCCCGCCTGCCCGGCGCGCGCATCCACGACCTCGTTTCCGCCACCGGCGCGCTCGAGGAAGCCGCCCGCGCCGACATGATCCTGCTGGTGGTGCCGGCGCAGGCGCTGCGCGGCGTCACCGAAGCCGTCGCGCCTTTCGTGCGGGCCGGCACGCCGCTGGTGATCTGCGCCAAGGGTATCGAACGCGGCACCGGCCGCTTCATGTCCGAGGTCGTCGCCGAGGCGGCACCGGCAGCGGTGCCGGCAGTGCTGTCCGGGCCGGGCTTCGCCGCGGACATCGAGAAAGGACTGCCGACCGCGCTTACCGTCGCGGCCGAGGACGATACGGTGGCGAAATCCATCGCCGACCGGCTGGGTTCATCGACCCTGCGGCTCTATCACACCAGCGACCTGCGCGGCGTCGAGATCGGAGGCGCGACCAAGAACGTGCTGGCGATCGCCGCCGGCGTGGTGTCGGGCCGCCTGCTCGGCGCCAGCGCCGTGGCCGCCCTGACCGCGCGGGGCTTCGCGGAACTGACCCGATTCGGGCGGCATTTCGGCGCACGTGCCGAGACGCTGATGGGCCTGTCTGGCCTCGGCGACCTGATCCTGTCCTGCTCCAGCCTCCAGTCGCGCAATTTCGCGCTCGGCCATGCCCTCGGGCAGGGCAAGGGGCTGGACCTGGTATCGGGCAAGGGAGCGCTTGCCGAAGGCGCGCTGACGGCCGAAATACTGGTGGAGAAGGCGCGAGACGCCGGCATCGACATGCCCATCGCCGAGGCGGTGGACGCGGTGCTCGGCGGCATGATCGACGTCGACCAGGCGATCGCCCAGCTCATGGCGCGGCCGCAGAAGGCGGAATAGGGCTGGAGGAGCCTAGATGACGAACTTCTTCGAGAAACTGGCGCGCGGCGTCGAGGCCGCCACCAAGGCGATGGGCTCCGATCTCGTCGCCGAGACCCATCCCTTCGACCTCACCCATTCCGTGGTCTTTCCCGTCGCCAAGCTGATGAAGCGGCGCACGGGCGGCGAGCCGATCGTGGTGATCGAGCTCTCGGACGGCAAGACGACGATGACGCTGGCCGAATTCGACCGCTTCGTCACCGAGCTCGACGCCTTCCGCAAGCTGATCCCGACCGCCGGCAGCGCGCCGAAGATCGAGGGCGCGTGAATGGCCCACTGGCTCTACAAGTCCGAGCCGTTCAAATGGTCCTGGGACGCGCAGGTGAAGGCCGGCGCGAAGGGCACGTTCTGGGACGGCGTCAGGAACCATGCGGCCAAGCTGAACCTCATCCGGATGAAGCTCGGCGACCGTGGCTTCTTCTATCATTCCAATGAGGGCAAGGAGATCGTCGGCATCGTCGAGGTCATCAGGGAGGCCTATCCCGATCCGACCGCCGGGGCCGGCGAGCCGTGGGTCGTGGTCGAGATCAAGGCGGTGAAGCCCCTGAAGACCCCCGTGACGCTCGAAGCGGTCAAGAAGGAGCCGAAGCTCGCCAATATGGCGCTCCTGAAGCTCTCGCGCCTGTCGGTGCAGCCGGTCACCGACGAGGAATGGGCCATCGTCTGCAAGATGGGCGGCATCGACCCGTAAACGAAACAACCGGCCGGCAGGCCGACAAGGGGCAGCGGGATGACCTCCGGCGGTTCGCAGCACTGGGAAACGGTCTATTCCACCAAGCGCGAGACCGAAGTCAGCTGGTTTCAGGATTATCCGGCGCCGTCCCTGGCGATGATCGCGACGGCAGGCGCGACCGTCGCCTCCGCCGTCATCGACATCGGCGGCGGCGAATCGCGGCTTGTCGATGCGCTGGTCGCGGATGGACATCGCGACGTGACCGTCCTCGATCTCTCGGCCACCGCGCTGCAGGTGGCGCGGCAGCGGATGGGCGCCGCGGCGGCCGGGGTCGAATGGATCGTCGCCGATGTCACCGCATGGCGGCCGCCGCGCCGCTTCGATATCTGGCACGACCGCGCGGCCTTCCATTTCCTCGCCGACGAGTCAGAACGCGCCGCCTATGTCGCGGCGCTGGATGCGGCCTTGCCGTCCGGCGGGCATGCCATCATCGCGACCTTCGCGCCGGACGGCCCCGAACGATGCAGCGGCCTGCCCGTGACGCGCTATGACGGCGAAGGCCTCGCACGCGCGCTCGGCGCCGGTTTCCGGCGCATCGACTCGCGGCCGCACCGTCACGTGACGCCCTGGGGGGCGGCGCAGTCGTTCCAGTTCAGCCTGTTCCGCAAGGAGTGAGTTGCACCGGGCGCCGGGCAAGGCTTCCGGCCGAAGGGTTCGCAAGCGCCGCCGCGCGCATTAAGGTCGCGGCGAAACACCGTTTCGCGAAAGCCTGACCATGACCGAGACCCAGCCCGCCAATCGCGGCCCGCTCGCCGGCATCCGCATCCTCGACCTGACCGCCGTCATTCTCGGCCCCTACGCGACCATGCTGCTCGGCGACATGGGCGCGGAGGTCATCAAGGTGGAGAGCCCCGGCGAGGGCGGCGGCGACATCATGCGCTGGCCCGGCAGCCACCCGGAAGCGGCAGGACCCGGCATGGGTCCGCTGTTCATGATGTACAACAAGAACAAGAAGTCGGTGGCGCTCGACCTCAAGCGCCCCGAGGACCAGGAGGCCTGCGTCGCGCTGGCCCGCACCTGCGACGTCGTCTGCTCGAACATGCGGATGGACACGGCCGCCCGCCTGACGATGGATTACGAGAGCCTCAAGAGCCGGGTTCCGGGTCTCATCTACATCCATGCCGCCGGCTTCGGCGCCGATGGTCCCTATGCCGGCCGGCCCGCCTATGACGACCTGATCCAGGGCATTTCCGGCGGCGCCGACATCCTGCCGCGTGTCGATGGCAATCCCGCGCCCCGCTATCTGCCCACCCTCGCCGCCGACAAGACGGTCGGCCTGTTCATGGTGCAGGCGGTGCTGGCCGCGCTGTTCCACAAGCAGCGCACGGGCGAGGGCCAGTTCGTCGAGGTGCCGATGTTCGAGTGCTACACGCATTTCGTCATGCACGAGAACCTCTACGGCCACGTCTACGATCCGCCGCCGGCGGGCACCGGCTTCGGCTATGGCCGCATCCACAACCCCAATCGCCGTCCCTATCAGTCGAAGGACGGCTGGATCGGCATCCTGCCCTATAGCGACCGGAACTGGACCGATTTCTTCGTGCTGGCGGGCCGGCCGGAGCTGAACAGCGACCCGAAATTCTCGACCTACAAGGCCCGCATGATCAACATCAAGGAGCTCTACTCCATGATGGACTCGATGGTCTCGACCCGCACCAACGCGGAATGGGCGCGGGTGCTGACCGAGAAGGCCATTCCCTTCGCGCCGATCAACCGGTTCGAGGACCTGATGAACGACCCGCACCTCGCCGAGGTCGGCTTCTTCCGCAAGCACGAACACCCGGACGGCTATACCTGGGTCGACATGAAACACCCGGTGAACTACGCGGCGAGCCCGGCGACGACGCGCCTCGCCCCGCCGAAGCTCGGGCAGGACACGGAAGAGGTGCTGCGGGAGGCGGGGGTCAGCCTGCCGAAGGCGGCGGAGTAGCGCTCGAACCTCCCGAAAGACGCCTGACCGCTATGGCCGGGCCCTATCCGACCGTCCGTGATCCGGGCGAGGCGTAAGAGGACAGCCGTGGATGCCCGGCTCAAGGCCGGGCATGACAGATCAAGCGGGCATCGGCGCGGTGCTCAGATCGCCCCGTACACTCCCCGCTCAAACGCCTTGAACAGCTTGACCGAGCGCGGATCGTAGAATGGCACGACCTGCGTCAGGAACACCGCGGCGATGCCCTTCGCGGGGTCGATCCAGTAATAGGTGTTGGCGAAGCCGCCCCAGAACAGCGAACCGGCGGAACGTCCTTCGGCACTCTGTTCGCGGTTGATCTCGAAGGCCAGCGACCATCCCGTCGAGATGCCCGGAAAGAAATCGACGCTCCTGAGCCCCATCGGCGACATCAGCCCCATGGCCGGGATCGAGAGGTCGGGGATCTGGTCGGTGGAGAGCGCCACGATGCTCTCGGGCTTCAGGATGCGCGCGCCGTTCAGCTCGCCGCCGTTGAGGATCATACGCACGAAGGTCAGGTAGTCGGGCGCGGTGGAATAAAGACCGCCGCCGCCAGACTCGAATTCCGGTTCCTGCACCACCACCATGTCGGTCGGCACATAGCTGCCGTCTTCCTTCACGCCATGCACCGTCGCACGGCGCGCCTGTTGCGAGGGCCCGAGGCGGAACATCGAATCCGTCATGCCGAGGGGGCCGAAGATGCGCTCTGCGAAGACCTCGCCGAGGCGCTTGCCGGTGACCGCCTCGACGATCTGGCCGGCCCAGTCGGTCGAGATGCCATAGATGAAGGCGCTGCCCGGTTCGGCGATGAGCGGCGCGGCGAGCGAGGCCTTGAGGCCGGTATTGGTGCCCGGCAGGCCGGTCGCCTTCATATATTTGCGGATGGCCGAGGAGGCGAAGTCGTAGCAATAGCCGGAGGTGTGGGTGAGCAGGTGCCTGACCGTCACCGGCGTCTTGGGCGCGCGGGTCAGCGGCTTGCCGTCCGCGTCGAAGTCGTGGAGCAGCTGCGCCTTGCCGATCTCGGGGCAGTAGCGCCCGGCGGGAGCATCGAGATCGACCCTGCCCTCCTCGACGAGTTGCATCAGCGCGACCGTCGTCACCGCCTTGGTCATCGAAGCGACCCAGGCGACCGTATCGGGCGTCATCGGATCGGGACCGGAAAGGCTTCGCTTGCCGAAGGCGCCTTCATAGATCGTGCCCTTGATGTCGCCGACCATGGCGACGACGCCGGGCACCTCGCCGGATTCAGCCGAGCGGGCGAGGATTTCGTCGAGCGCTGCCTTCATGGGATGCATCCGGTCGTTGGCGGGGGCCGGCACCATCGGCGGCGGCCGGCGGCGGGTCAATTCGGCCGAAGCGCCAGACACCGTCTTCGCCCAAGGTCGGGCGACCAAAGTGTGACGCCGCCTCTCTTGAGCCGGCATGTCGCCGCGACGTAAAGTCCGCGCGACAGAGGAGGCGGCCGGATAAAGGGCCGCCCCGTGGGGAAACGGCCTGTTGCCGCCGCCGGACGGACGGCAACCCATCGAGAGGGACAGCAATGTCGTCGGAAAAGCTCTATCCCGTCAGCGCCGATTGGGCGTCGCGCGCCTACGTCGACGAGGCCAAGTACAAGGCCATGTACGAGGCCTCCGTGAAGTCGCCGGACGCGTTCTGGGGCGAGCACGGCAAGCGCATCGACTGGATGAAGCCCTTCACCAAGGTGAAGAACACCTCCTATGCGCCCGAGAACGTCTCGATCAAATGGTTCGAGGACGGCACCACCAACGTCTCCTACAACTGCGTCGATCGGCACCTCGCCCGGCGCGGCGATCAGGTCGCGATCATCTGGGAGGGCGACGACCCCAAGGATGACGCGAAGATCACCTACCGCCAGCTTCATCAGCAGGTGATGAAATGGGCCAACGTCCTGAAGGGCCAGGGCGTGAAGAAGGGCGACCGGGTCACGATCTACCTGCCGATGATCCCCGAGGCCGCCTATGCCATGCTGGCCTGCGCCCGCGTCGGCGCGGTGCATTCCATCGTCTTCGGCGGCTTCTCGCCGGACAGCCTCGCCGGCCGCATCGAGGACGCCTCGACAGCCGTGGTGATCACTGCCGACGAGGGCCTGCGCGGCGGCCGCAAGGTGCCGCTCAAGGTCAATGTCGATGCCGCCGTCGAGAAGGCGCCGGGCGTCGTCAAGAGTGTCATCGTGGTGAAGCGCACCGGCTCGCCGGTCGCCATGAAGGATGGCCGCGACCACTATTACGACGATCTCGCCGCCAATGCCGCCGACGAATGCGCGCCGGAGGAGATGAACGCCGAAGATCCGCTGTTCATCCTCTACACGTCCGGCTCGACCGGAAAGCCGAAAGGCGTGCTGCACACGACCGGTGGCTATCTCGTCTATGCCTCGATGACCCACCAGTACGTCTTCGACTACAAGGACGGCGACATCTACTGGTGCACGGCGGATGTCGGCTGGGTCACCGGCCACAGCTACATCGTCTACGGCCCGCTGGCGAACGGCGCGACGACGCTGATGTTCGAGGGCATTCCGACCTATCCGTCGATCTCGCGGTTCTGGGAGGTGGTCGACAAGCACAAGGTCAACACCTTCTACACCGCGCCGACCGCCATCCGCTCGCTGATGGGCGCCGGCGAGGACCCCGTGAAGAAGACCTCGCGCGCCTCGCTGCGCCTGCTCGGCTCGGTCGGCGAGCCGATCAATCCCGAGGCCTGGGAATGGTATCACCGCGTCGTCGGCGATAACCGCTGCCCGATCGTCGACACCTGGTGGCAGACCGAGACGGGCGGCATCCTGATCACCCCGCTGCCGGGCGCCATCGCCCAGAAGCCGGGCTCGGCGACAAGGCCGTTCTTCGGCGTTAAGCCCGAGATCGTCGATGCCGAGGGCAAGGTTCTGGAGGGCGCCGCCGAGGGCAATCTGGTCATCGCCGATTCCTGGCCAGGCCAGATGCGCACGGTGTTCGGCGACCACGAGCGGTTCGTCCAGACCTATTTCTCGACCTATCCGAACAAGTATTTCACCGGCGACGGCTGCCGGCGCGATGCCGACGGCTATTACTGGATCACCGGCCGCGTCGATGATGTCATCAACGTCTCCGGCCACCGCATGGGTACAGCCGAGGTCGAATCCGCTCTCGTCGCCCATCCGAAGGTCTCCGAGGCGGCGGTGGTCGGCTATCCCCACGACATCAAGGGTCAGGGCATCTATGCCTATGTCACGCTGATGGGTGGCGAGGACCCGACCGAGGACCTGCGCAAGGAACTCGTCGGCTGGGTGCGCAAGGAGATCGGCCCGATCGCCTCGCCGGACCTGATCCAGTTCGCGCCGGGCCTGCCGAAGACCCGTTCCGGCAAGATCATGCGCCGCATCCTGCGCAAGATCGCCGAGGACGAGTTCGGCGCGCTGGGCGACACCTCGACGCTTGCGGACCCGGCGGTGGTCGACGACCTGATCACCAACCGGCAGAACCGCAAGAGCGCGTGACGATGGGCGCCGGGCGGCATCTGACGCTCGGCGCGGCTCTGGTGGCTCTCGGCCTGCCACCCGCCTTCGCCTGCAATCCTGATCGCGCGGAGGCCGTGACCGGCCTGCGCGCCGACACGCCCCTCGCCTTCTCGGCGCCCGACGGGCGGCGCCTGCGGCTCCTTGCCCTGACGGGCGACGCCGCAGTCCCCGTCGAGCGGATCGACCGGATCGCGCCGCTGGGCGGCCTCGACCGCCACGAACGCCTGCCCGTCATCGCCCTCGGCCCCGACGGCCCCGTCGAAAGCCACCTCCTGCGCGACGGCCGCGCCCGCCTCTCCGCCAGCAGGGTCATCCCCCGCGACTGCTGGAGGGCGATGGAGGCCGCCGAGACCGAGGCCGTCGCGGCACGGCGCGGCATCTGGGCGGAGCCCGGCGCCTTGCTCGATGCCGGCGATGCCGATGCCCTGAAACGGTTCGATGGCCGATTCGCCGTGGTTGCGGGGCGCGTCCGCAGCGTCCGGACGGTGCGCCGCATCACCTATGTGAATTTCGGCGCCTTCGGGTCCGGTGCGCTGACGGTAACCATAGCCGAGCGCGACATGCCCGCCTTTCGGGAATTCGGGCTTGAACCTGCCGCAATCCGCGGGCACATGCTGCGCGTGCGTGGGGTCGTGACGATCCGGCGCGGCCCCTTCATCGCGGCGGCGATGCCGGAGCAGATCACAATCGCGGAGGCGCCGACACGAGGCGCGAGGTAGCTCAGGACCGTGATTCGGTTCGCAGGAGCGCAGGGTGGGTTTTGCCGGTCGGCCGTGCCGGCCGCGATGGCGCTCGCCCTGATTCTGTCGGGCTGCGCGACCTCTCCCGAGGTTCCCGTGCCCGTTCCGGAGCCGGCGCCGACCGAGTCCCGTCTGCCGCCGCTGACCTCGCGCGACCATTCGCGCATCCTCGCGGCCTTCGGCGGCGAATACAGCGCCCCGGCCGTCGAGCGACTGGCAAGCGAGATCTTCGAGAAGCTCGGCGCCGCCTCCGACCGGCCGGACCAGCGCTACCGGCTGACCGTTCTCAATTCGCCGACGATCAACGCCTTTGCCCTGCCCTCGGGCCATCTCTATGTCACTCGCGGCATGCTGGCGCTGATCAACGACGTCAGCGAATTCGCCGCCGTTCTCGGCCACGAAATGGCTCATGTCTCGGCCCGCCATGCGAGCCAGCGCGAGGACCAGGTGCGCACCAGCGAACTGGTGGCGGTGATGCGCGCGCGCCTCCTCAACGACCTTGCCGGCGCCGAGGCCCGGCGCGAGGCGGCCCGCCTGTCGCTCGCCGGCTTCTCCCGCAGCCAGGAGCTGGAAGCCGACGCCATCGGCGTCGCGCTCATCGCCAAGGCCGGTTTCGATCCCTACGGCGCCTCGCGCTTCCTCCAGACCATGGATCGCAACGCCGCGCTGCGCACGCCGACACAGGCCGCTGGCGGCGGGCCCGACTTCCTCGCTTCGCACCCCTCGACGCCCGAACGCGTGCGCCAGGCCGTGCTCACCGCCCGCCAGCACATCGCCCCGGATGGACGGCCGCGCGACCGCGAGCGCTATCTGCGCGCCATCGAAGGCCTGACCTTCGGCGAGGACCCGCGTCAGGGCGTCGTGCGCGGCCGCACCTTCATCCACCCGCGCCTCGGCTTCACGGTCACGGCGCCGGATGGCTTCACGCTGGAGAATTCGCGCTCGGCGGTCACCGGCCTCGGCCCGAACGACATGGCGGTGCGCCTCGACGTAGTGCGGGTGCCGGCGAGCCAGACGCTGACCGCCTACCTGACTTCGGGCTGGATCGACGGGCTGTCGGAGACGACGGTCGAGCAGGTCACGGTCAACGGTTTCCAGGGCGCGACCGCCGTGGCGCGCGGCAACGACTGGTCGTTCCGCATCTTCGTCGTGCGTTTCGGCAGCGAGGTCTATCGGATCATCTACGCCGCGCGTGACCTGAACGGCGAAGTCGATGCCACCTTCCGCGCCTCGATGGAGAGCTTCCGTCGCCTCACCGCAGCGGAAGCCGCGGTCAAGCCCGACCGCATCCGCCTGATCCGCGCCGGCGAGGGCGATACGGTCGACACTTTCGCTCGCCGCATGCAGGTGCAGGATCGCGCTGTGGAGCGGTTCCGGGTGCTCAACGGCCTCGGCGACGGCGACCAGCCGCGCGGCGGCGAGCTGGTCAAGGTCATCGGCGAATAGACTACCATACAAGTTTCGCTTGCACCGGGCCGCCCCTTGGCCTTTCCTCTCCGGCCTGAACGAGGAAACATCAGGGGCATCCGACAATGACACTCAAGACATTCGACCTGACCGGCCGCCGCGCACTCGTCACCGGTTCGGGCAGCGGCATCGGCCTCGCCTATGCCGAGGGTCTTGCCGGGGCCGGCGCGGAAGTGGTCCTCAACGGCCGCGACAAGGGCAAGCTCGACGCGGCCGAAAAGGCGTTGAAGGCCAAGGGCTTCAAGGTTGCAACGAGCGCCTTCGACGTCACCGATCCCGCGGCGGTCAATGCCGGGATCGACGCGATCGAGAGCGAGCGCGGGCCCATCGACATCCTCGTCAACAATGCCGGCATGACCATTCGTCAGAAGCTGGAGGATTTCGCCGATGCCGACTGGCGGCGCGTCATGGCGACCAATATCGACAGCGTGTTCTACGTGTCCAAGGCCGTCGCGCGGCACATGCTGAAGCGCGGCTACGGCAAGATCATCAACACCTGCTCGGTGATGAGCGAACTCGGCCGGCCCTCCATCGCGCCCTATACCGCGTCGAAGGGCGCGGTGAAGATGATGACCAAGCAGATGGCGGTCGAATGGGGCGCGCGCGGCATCCGTTCCAACGGCATCGCGCCCGGCTATTTCAAGACCGAACTGACCGACGCACTGGTGAAGGATCCGGCCTTCAGCGCCTGGGTCGGCACGCGCACGCCGCTGGGACGCTGGGGCAATGTCGAGGAATTGCAGGGCGCCTGCGTCTTTCTCGCGGCGCCGGCCTCGGACTATGTCACCGGCCACGTGCTGTTCGTCGACGGCGGCCTGACGGCGTCGGTCTGAGGATCAGCGCACCACCATCACGGCGTCCTTCGCCAGCCGCGGCAGAATCTTTGCGAAATCCGCGATGCGGATGGCGACGCATCCCGCCGTCGGCGTGAAGCCGTCGCGCGCGCCGTGCCAGAAGATGGCACTGCCGCGATGACGCCGCACCGGCGCGTCGTTCCAGCCGAGCTCGGCGATCACGTCATAGAGGTGGTCGACGCGCGTCAGCCGCTCTTCGGCCGGCCCCGGCGGACGGCGGATCAGGCGGTTATAGCGCCGGTCGCCGGCATCGTCGCACCAGGCATCCTCGGGGCGGATGGCGCGGACCGGCCGACGCGTCTGCGGCCGGACGAGCCTGTCCTTTCGGAAGAAGACGCGGCGCAGCGGCAGGCGCGCACGCGGCGTCCGGCCGTCGCCCTCGCGCTTCACCGCGTTGATGCCGCCCCGGCCGAGGGCGCAGGGAAAGGCGGCAGCGCCGACATGAACCATGCCGCGCGACGGCCTGCCGGGCAGGGAATGGACAAAAATCCGTGTAATCAGGCCTTTCGCCATGAAAATGTCATCCATATCTCTACGACCGCGTCCGGCACTTCCGTAACGCGTCCGGCTGTTTGCGCGTAGTGCCCTTCTGTGTCCTATTCGAGCGCCCGTGACCACGGCCGCAAGTCCATCCCCCGGGTGATTCCATGAGCCAAGTCCGCAAGATCCTGCTCTGCGACGACGATGCCGACATGCGCGAAGCGCTGGCGGAACAGTTGGCGCTGCACGAGGAGTTCCAGACGATCAGCGTCGATGCGGCCGCCAAGGCGATCCAGTCGGTCAAGGGCGATCATTTCGACCTGCTGATCATGGATGTCGGCCTGCCGGACATGGACGGACGCGAAGCCGTCAAGATCATGCGCAAAGGCGGCTTCAAGAGCCCGATCATCATGCTGACCGGGCACGATACCGATTCCGACACGATCCTCGGGCTCGAGGCCGGCGCCAACGACTATGTGGTGAAACCGTTCCGGTTCGCCGTACTCCTCGCTCGCGTTCGCGCGCAATTGCGCCAGCACGAGGCCAGCGAGGACGCCGTCTTCCAGATCGGCAGCTATTCGTTCCGCCCCTCCGCCAAACTGCTGGTCAACGAGAAGAACTCGAAGATTCGCCTAACCGAGAAGGAAACGGCGATCCTGCGCTACCTTTATCGGCAGGGCATCAAGCCGGTCTCGCGCGAGATCCTGCTGTCCGAGGTCTGGGGCTATAACTCCGGTGTCACCACCCACACGCTGGAGACACATATCTATCGGCTTCGCCAGAAGATCGAGAAAGACCCCGGCAACGCCTCGCTGCTGGTCACCGAGGGCGGCGGCTACAAGCTCGTGCCCTGAAGACGGTTTCGGACGGCGGCATGCGTCCGGCGCGCTGGTAGTCGGATGCATTTTCTGCGAATCGTCGCCGTCCGGATTATAAGAAGCCTTCTCGCCCCCAGCGGACCTCATGGCCCTCGACGACGACATCGCCCTTCTGGCCCGGGTGCCGCTATTCGCAAGCCTTGGCGGCGAACCGGTTCGTCTCCTCGCCTTCTCGTCGGAGACGCGGGAATTGCGGGCCGGCGACATCCTGTTCAAGGAGGGACAGGCCGCCGATTCCGGCTATGTCGTGGTCGAAGGCAGCCTGGTCCTTGCCAATTCTGCGGGTCTCGCCGACAGACATGCCACAAGAGGCGCGCTGCTCGGCGAGATCGCTCTGATCGTCGAGACCTTGCGGCCGGCGACGGCCACCGCGCGCGAACCCTGCACGGTGCTGCGAATCCCCCGCACGCTGTTCCGCCGGGTGCTCAGCGAGTTTCCGGATGCGGCCTTGCGCATCCACGAGGATTTCCGCGAGAAGATGCGGGCCACGACCGCCGACCTCAACCGCGTGGGGCGGCTGTTCGGGCCGGACGACCGCCGCTGAGCCTTGCTTGACGCAGGGTGATGGGCCCACCAATGTCCGCTGCGGTGGCCACGCGCCGCCCGGAGAGCGGTGATGCCGGATAGCGGCGCGCGTGGCATTCTGCCCCGCCAAGACGGTTCTGACCTGTCCCGGCGCTTCGCCGGGCTGCTGATCTTGTGCGGCCTGCCTCTCCTTGCCCTCGTCCTGCTGCTCGGCTGGTCCACCTATGGCCGGGCCGAGATCACCGCACAGGCGCGCGAGCACCTCCTGGAACATCTCCTGCTGGTCGCCGGCACCATCGCGACCTTTACGGTGCTGGCCCTGCTCGTCTGGCGCCAGTTCGTCGCGCCCGCGGTCGCCCTCGCGCGCGCGGCCGCCGGACAGGGGGCGGCCGACGAACTCCCGACACCCTGGCACGGCCTGCGCGGGCAGCTCGATCTGGCGATGAGCCAGCAGGAAGCGAAGATCCATCAGCAGCGCGCCATGATCGACGGCATCCCGCTGCGCACCGTCTATGTCGACCCCGACCTGATCTATCGCGACGCCAACAAGGAATTCCTCGATTTTCTCGGCAAGCGGCGCGAGGAGGTGCTCGGCCACACGGTCGAGCAGATCCTCGGCCCCAAGGTCGTCGCCCAGTACCAGAACATGGCCGAGCGCGTTCAGGGCGGCGAGACCATGCGCTGGGAGGGCTGGATCAACTTCACCACCCGCGGCGAGCGCTACCTGCAGGTCTCGCTGATGCCCTATGTCGCGGTGGGCGACACCCGCATCGGTTTCCTCACCTTCACCCGCGACCTGACCGAGCTCAAGCTCGGCGAGCAGGAGCTCGCCCGCAACATGGAGGCGCTGGCGCGCAGCGAGGCGCTGAACAAGGCCGTCGTCATGTCGTCGCTGGATGCGATCATCGTCACCGACGAAAACTGGTCGGTGATCGAGTTCAATCCCGCGGCCGAGGCCATGTTCGGCTACCTCCGCGCCGAGGCGCTGGGCCGGCGCGCATGGGATCTGGTCGTGCCCGCCGACCAGCATCGGCTCCAGATCGACACCATGGCGCGCTACAAGGCCCGCGCCGACGACCGCAACCTCGCCCGTCGCTTCGAGGCGAAGGCGCAGCGCAAGGACGGCTCGACCTTTCCCGTGGAATATTCCGTCAACACGGTGCGTTCGGGCGACCATCGCCTGTTCATGGCGCATGCCCGCGACCTGACGGAGCCGCAGCGGCTGCAGGCCGAGGCCACCGCCAACCGCGAGCGGCTGCATCAGGTCGAAAAGCTGTCGGCCATGGGCTCCCTGCTCGCCGGCGTCGCGCACGAACTCAACAATCCGCTTGCCATTGTCATCGCGCAGTCCTCGCTCCTGGTCGAAAAGGCCGCCAGCGACGATGTCCGGCGACGGGGCGAGCGCATCCATGCCGCCGCCGAGCGCTGCGGGCGCATCGTCAAGAGCTTCCTCGCCATGGCGCGGCAGAAGCCCCCGCAGCGCGAGCCGATCGACATCAACGCGGTCGCCTCGGGTGCCGTCGACATGGTGAGCTACGGCCTGAGGAGTTCGGATATCGAGCTCGACCTCAGCCTGGCGCCGGACCTGCCGCCGGTGACCGGCGACAAGGACCTGCTGGCGCAGGTCATCGCCAACCTGCTGATCAACGCCCAGCAGGCGCTGATGGACCGGCCCGCGCCGCGCCGGATCAGCCTGCACACCGCCCGCAGGGACGCCAGCATCACCATCATGGTCGCCGACAACGGGCCCGGCATTCCCGACGAACTGATGCGACGGGTCTTCGAACCCTATTTCACCACCAAGCCGGCCGGCGTCGGCACCGGCATCGGCCTGTCGATCTGCCGCAACGTGATCGAGGCCCATGGCGGCAGCGTCGCGCTGTCCAACCAGCCCTCGGGCGGCGCGCGCTTCGATCTCGTCCTGCCCGCCGCGGAGGCGGCAATAGCCTCGGCGCCGAAGGCGGCCGGACCGGCGGCGACGGGCGGGCTTTCCGTCCTGATCGTCGATGACGAGGCGGATGTCGCGCGCAGCCTCGCCGAGATTCTCGAAGGCCTCGGGCACCGGCCGATCGTCACCGACCGCTCGACAGTGGCGCTGGAGACCATCGAGCGGACGCCTGTCGATATCGTCTTCGCCGACCTGAGGATGCCCGGCCTCGACGGCATCGACTTCCGCGACCGTATCCATGACCGCGACCCAAAGCTTGCCGAGCGCACGATTATCGTCACCGGCGACACGGTGGCCGGCCCGGACAGGCTCGCCAAGGCGCGCGGCGGCGAGGTGGTCGTGCTGGAAAAGCCCTTCACCTTCGAGGATGTGCGCGGAATCCTCGCGAAGGTCGCCATCAGCGGCCTCGCCGATCGCCTGAAGCGCTGACCCGGTTCTATTCGGCCGCGATGGCCATCTCGGCGGCCGCCTCCGCCATGGCGTCGGCGACAGTGCCATAGGCGAGCGCCCAGGCCGCCTGGGCTGCGTCGTCGAAATCCTCGCCCAGCATTTCCTCGAGCGTCGCCAGAAGCGCCTCGCCGACGGCGTTGTAATGGTCTGGCTGAACGCCGTAGCCGGCATGGCGCATGCCGAGCTCGCGCACGTCGGGCATCACGGCCTGGAGATTGTCCAGCGACAGGATGATGTGCGCCAGCGCCTGGACCAGCTTCGCGCGCTGCGGCCGCATGTCGGCCGGGAACATCGGGCGAATGGTCGGATCACCGTCGAACAGGCGATCGTAGAACGCCGCCGCGAAAGCCTCCTTGCGGGGGGCGATCTGGCCGAACTGGCGGCGGATCGTGGCGGTCTGGGCGGGCGTCATGGACGACAGATGTTCCGGCCGGTGTCAGGGGTCTGCACCATGACGCCGGCATCCTTCGCCACCGTTGCGGCGGCGCCGCTCAGTGTTTCCTTGGTTTCCGTTTTTCGCCCCGCGCTGCCCGGCCGACGAAGCAACTGAAACACGGTGCCCCTCGCGGCGACATCGAACCGCATGACGGGCGGGCGCACGGTCGCCGGTCAGGGGAGACGAGTATTCAATGCGTGCCTGCGACCCATTGTGCCCGATAGAGGGGCCGGCCCGCTGGCGGGCGGGCCGCGGGGCGCGGCGCTCCAGCTCAACCCCCGTCGGGTCAGACCGCGTCCGGGCTGGCCGTGTCCTTGGCTTCGCTGGCAACCTCGGGGCCGTGATTCGGCAGGTCGAAGACGTAGCCGTGGCCCCTGACGGTGCGGATCGCCTCGGTGTCGAGCTTGCGGCGCAGCCGCGCGATGCGCGAATCGATCGCCCGGTCGAAGGCTTCCTCGTCCTCGGCCGGCGCGCGCTCCATGATCTCCTCGCGCGTCAGCACCTTGCCGGGATTGTCGGCGAAGGCGCGGATCAGCGCGACCTCGCCGGCCGACAGGCGGTCGGTCGAGCCGTCGGCCTTGAGGATGCGGGCTGCCACCAGATCGACGGAAGCGGTCTCGAACACCACGAGGTTGCGGCGGCGCCCCAGCCGGCGCTGCAGGATGCCGGCGACGCGGGCGGCGAGCTCGCGCAGCTCGACCGGCTTCTGCACATAGTCCTCGGCCCCCAGTTCCAGCCCGAGCACCCGGTCCACGGGGTCGGGATTGCCGGTCAGAACCAGCACGGCGATGTCGCTGGCAAGGTCGGTGCGAATCAGGATGTCGATGCCACCCTCGCCGGGCAGTCCGAGGTCGAGGATGATCAGGTCCGGCTTCTCGCGGGCGAGATAGGGCTCAAGCTCCCACGCCGCCTTCAGGCAGTCGACGTCGTAGCCGAGATCGGTCAGGTATTCCTTGACCGCGTCGGACCAGTCCGGTTCGTCGTCGAGCACCGCGATGCGGCCGCGCCTCGCCATCGGTCAGCCTTTCGATATTGCGTCGCGCCGCTTGCTTCCGCGCGCGAGTTCCATCCTAGTTCGTGGCCGCATCTGCTGTCACCCTCGCTTGAAACACAAGGGCATCTGGCATGAAGACGACGGTCGCTATCGTCGACGACGAGGAACATCTGCGCGAGGCTGTCGGCGAATACCTGGAGCTGCAGGGCTTCGAGGTCCTGAGCTTCCGCAATGCCCAGGCATTCCGCGAAGAGGGCGCCGGCAAGGCGATCGACGTGGCGGTCCTCGATGTCGCCATGCCCGGCGAGGACGGCCTCTCGCTCGCCCGTTTCATCCGCAAGTCCGGTTCGACCGGCATCATCATGGCGACCGCCGCCGGGCGCCCGATCGACCGCATCGTCGGTCTCGAGATCGGCGCGGACGACTACCTGGTGAAGCCCTACGAGCTGCGCGAGCTGCTCGCCCGCATCAAGAGCGTGCTACGCCGCGTGAAGGCGGCTCCCCCGGCTGGACAGGCGGCGCCGGCAGCGGCGCCCGAGAGCCGCAGCCTGCGTTTCGGCACGCTGGTCCTCGACCTCGACGCACGGCGGCTGGTCGATGGCTCCGGCGGCCCGATCGAACTGACTGCGATGGAATTCGATCTCCTGCAGGCGCTGGCGACCCGGCCGAACCGGGTGCTGTCCCGCGGCCAGCTCCAGGAATTCGCCCATGGCAGGACGGTGGACGAAAGCGACCGCTCCATCGACATCCGCGTCACGCGCCTGCGCAAGAAGATCGAGCCGGATCCCGAACACCCGCGCTTCATCAAGACGGTGCGCGGCGAGGGCTACGTCTTCGTTCCCGGCGGAGGCTGATCCGTGGCGGAAGCCGAGCAGCTCATCGATTCCGCGCCGGCGGTTCCGTTCGGCCGGCTGTTCGAGGACAGCATGGTCGCGCCAGACGGCCAGCTCGACCCAACCGTTCTTGGCCGCCTGTTCGAGGCCATGCCGATGCGCGTCACCGCGCTCGATGCCGGCCAGCGCTTCGTCTTCGCCAACAGCGAGACGCTGGCCATGCTGGGCAAGCGCTCGGACGAGGTTGTCGGGCACACCGTGCGCGAGGTGTTCGGCGCCGCCGTCGACGAGCGCAGCAAGGTCTTCGAGGCAAGGCTCGCGAAAGGCGAGGTCGTCCGCTGGGCCGACTGGGTCGTCTATGCCAACGGCCAGCGGCGCTATGTGGAACATCTCTATTCGCCGTGCTTCGGCCAGATCGGCGAACTGATCGGCTATATCAGCTTCGTTCGCGACACGACCGATCTGAAGGAGCGCGAGGAAGCGCTGGAGGCGCGGATCGCCGCGCTCAACATTGCCGAAACCATCAATACCGCGATCATCAAGACCTCGGTCGACCCGATCATGGTTGTCGACGAGGGCGGCGTCCTGATCGATCTCAACCCCGCCGCCATGGCGACCTTCGGCTATTCGCGCGCCCATGCGGTCGGCCGCCCCATCGCGGAGCTGATCATCCCGCCGCACCTGCGCGAGAGCCACACGCAGGGCATGGCCCGCTATACCGCGACCGGCATGAGCCGCATCCTCGACCAGCGCATCACGGTCGATGCCAATCGGGCCGACGGCACGATCATCCCGATCGAACTCACGATTTCGGAAATCCGGCTGCCGCAACGGCGCGTGTTCACCGCCCACCTGCGCGATCTCTCGTCGGTACGCGAGGCCGAACGGCAGCTCGAACAGCAGCGCGAACGGCTGCACCAGGCCGAAAAATTATCCGCCATGGGCTCACTTCTGGCCGGCGTCGCCCACGAGCTCAACAACCCGCTGGCGATCCTCGTCGCGCAATCGACCCTGCTCATGGAGACCGCGTCCAGCGATGCCCAGAAGCGCCGCGCCGAGCGCATCCATGCCGCCGCCGAGCGATCCGGCCGGATCGTCAAGAGCTTCCTCGCCATGGCACGCCAGCGGCCGGAGAAGCGCGAACCGACCAGCCTCAACGCGCTGGTCAAGGCATCGACCGAGATGCTCGCCTACGGACTGCGCACCCACGGCGTCGAACTCGCGCTCGACCTCGACGAGCGGTTGCCGGCGATCGTCGCCGACCAGGATTTCCTCGGCCAGGTCGTCGCCAACCTGATCATCAACGCCCAGCACGCACTGGCGGAGCGCCCCGATCCCCGCCGGATCGTCGTCTCGACCCGGAACGAGGGCCGCCGCGCCGTGCTCCAGATCGCCGACAACGGGCCGGGCGTACCCGCGCAGCTCGCCGAGCGCATCTTCGAACCCTATTTCACCACCAAGCCCGCGGGCGTCGGCACCGGTATCGGCCTGTCCATCTGCAAGACCGTGGTGGAATCGCATGGCGGTACGATCAGCCATGCCGCCGCCCCCGGCGGCGGCGCGATCTTCACCGTCTCCCTGCCTGCCGCCTCCGGCGGACAGGCGGAGGAGCCCGTGCCCGCCACCACCGAGGCCGATGGCCTGTCCATCCTTGTGGTCGACGACGAGGCCGACGTGCGCGAGGGGCTCGCCGAAATGCTCGAACTGCTCGGCCACCGGGTCCTTCCCGCCCAGACAGCCCGCGAAGCGCTGGAGGGCGGCGGTGCGGAAGCGGCCGATCTGGTCTTCGTCGATCTCAGGATGCCCGGCATCGATGGCCTGCGTTTCCGCGATGCCGTGGTCGCGCGCAATCCCAGGCTCGCCGACCGCGTCATCATTATGACCGGCGACGCGGTCGAGGGGCCCGGCGCGGTGGAGCGTCATGGCGGCGAGGGGCGCATTCCCATCATGGAAAAGCCGTTCACGCTGGCCGACGTGCGCGATGCCCTCGCGGCCTTCGCCTGATCGTCGCTTGAGTCTTCGCGAAAGCCCCGGAGTCGAGGCATCGCCGCAGTGAGTCTCCGCGCAGGCCGCCTGAATCGAGAGGATCGACGGCGGGCGCGTCGCATGCATGTCCCGGCGGCCGGTAAGAATTCGTTTACCGAAATGACTCGCGGCGAATTCCGATTGACTCGACACCTTGCGATCAGGACTCGGCTAGTAGCCCACTAGACTCTCAACCACCATATCTTGTCGTGAACGAATCAGGATTCGCCGCGAGTCAGCGATTCGGCCCCGATTCGTTCCAGACTCGTTCCAGGCGTGAACGAGCGCGCTGGCCGATACCGAAATGTCACGCACGTCCCGTGCCGGCGTGATACACAAGGTTCCGAATGACCCTGTCGCTTCCGCCACTACCCCCCGCCCTCCGCGGGCGTGGGGTAACCGCAGTCCTCGGCCCGACCAATACGGGCAAGACCACGCTCGCCATCGAGCGGATGCTGGCCCATCCCTCGGGCCTGATCGGACTGCCGTTGCGGCTCCTTGCCCGCGAGGTCTACGCCAAGCTGGTCGCCCGTGCCGGCGAGGGCGCTGTCGCGCTGGTCACCGGCGAGGAAAAGATCAAGCCGCCCGGCGCGCGCTACTGGGTCGCGACCGTCGAGGCCATGCCGCTCGACATCGACGTGTCCTTCCTCGCCATCGACGAGATCCAGATTGCCGGCGACCTCGAGCGCGGCCACGTTTTCACCGACCGCATCCTCAACCGGCGCGGGCGTGACGAGACCATGCTGCTCGGGGCCGCCACAATGCGCGGGCTGATCGAGAAGCTCATTCCCGGCGCCAATATCGTCACGCGGCCGCGCTTCTCGAATCTGATGTTCGCGGGCGAGAAGAAGCTCACCCGCCTGCCGCGCCGCTCGGCCATCGTCGCTTTCTCGGCCGATGAGGTCTATGCGATCGCCGAGCTGATCCGCCGTCAGCGCGGCGGCGCCGCCGTGGTGCTCGGAGCGCTGTCGCCGCGCACCCGAAACGCGCAGGTCGAGATCTACCAGTCCGGCGATGTCGACTATCTCATCGCCACCGATGCCATCGGCATGGGCCTCAACCTCGATGTCGACCACGTCGCCTTCGCCGCCGATCGCAAGTTCGACGGCTACCAGTTCCGCCGGCTGAACCCGGTCGAGTTCGCGCAGATCGCCGGGCGCGCCGGGCGCTCCAATCGCGACGGCACATTCGGCACGACGGGCCGCTGCCCGCCGCTTGAGGATGATCTCGTTCAGGCTCTGGAGAGCCATTCATTCGACGGCGTGAAGATGCTGCAATGGCGCAACACCCATCTCGACTTCACGTCGGTGGAAACGCTGCTCGCCAGCCTCGATGTGGTGCCGACCGAACCGGGCCTGACCCGCTCGCCCATCGCGGTCGACCAGCGGGTTCTGGAACTGGCGCTGAGGGACGAGGATGTCAGGGCGCGCGCAAGGGGCCGCGAAGCGGTGTCCAAGCTCTGGGACGCCTGCCTGATGCCCGACTATCGCCGGATCTCGCCGGCGAGCCATACCGAGCTGGTCACCGCGCTCTACAGCCACCTCACCGGCCGGAAGGGGCGCATCCCCTCCGACTGGATCGCCACCCAGGTCGCCATCGCCGACCGCACCGATGGCGACATCGATACGCTGTCCAACCGGATCGCCCACATCCGGACCTGGACCTTCGCAGCCAACCGGCCGGACTGGGTCGACGACCCCGTCCACTGGCAGGCAGAGACACGCCGGGTGGAGGACATTTTGTCCGATGCTCTTCATGAACGCTTGACGCAGCGCTTCGTCGATCGCAGGACGAGCGTGCTGATGCGTCGCCTAAGGGAAAACACCATGCTCGAGGCCGAGATCACCAAGACCGGCGACGTGACCGTCGAGGGCCAGCATGTCGGCCGGCTCGAGGGCTTCCGCTTCGCCCCCGACCCGCAGGCCGGCGACGGCGAGGCCGGACGCGCCCTGCGCTCAGCCGCCTCCAGGGCGCTGGCGAGCGAGATCGACTCCCGCGCCGAGAAACTGTCGTCCTCCGGCGACGAGGCCTTCATCCTGTCGAATGACGGCACGATCCGCTGGCACGGCGAGGCCGTCGCCAAGCTCGATGCGGGCGACAAGATCCTCGCGCCGCGCGTGCGCATCCTCTCCGACGAACATCTGACCGGCGGTCCGCGCGACCAGGTGCAGGCGCGCCTCGACCTCTGGCTCCACGCCCAGATCGAGAAGCAGCTCGGCCCGGTTCTGGCGCTTGAGAGGTCCGAGGAACTGACCGGCCTTGCCCGCGGCGTCGCCTTCCAGATCGCCGAGGCGCTCGGCGTCGTCGAGCGGCCGAAGGTCGCCGAGGACGTGAAGCAGCTCGACCAGGAAGCACGGGCCGTGCTGCGCAAGCTCGGCGTGCGCTTCGGCGCCTATCACATCTACCTGCCCGCCACGCTGAAACCCGCGCCGCGCGCACTGGCGCTGCAGCTCTTCATGCTCAAGCAGGACATGCTGGGCGAGAAGGGCCTGACCGAGCTGCCCGCGCTTGCCGCCTCGGGCCGCACCTCGATCGCCGTCGACCCCGCGATCAACAAGGATCTCTACCGTCTCGTCGGCTTCCGCGCCCTGGGCGCGCGAGCCGTGCGGGTCGATATCCTCGAGCGCCTCGCAGACATCATCCGCCCGGCGCTCGCCTGGCGGCCGGGCACCGCGACGCCGGAGCCGGCGGGCCATTTCCCCGGCGGCGGCTTCACCGCCACCGTCGCCATGACCTCGCTGGTCGGCTGCTCGGGCGAGGACTTCGCTTCCATCCTCAAGGGCCTCGGCTACCGGATGGACAAGCGTCCCGCGCCGCCGCCGAAGCCGGTGCAGGCTGCTGCACCGGTCGAGACCGAGAACGCCGCTCCGGTCGAGACGGACGTCGCCGACACAGCGGAGCCGGCCGACGCTGGCGTCATCGTCGACACGGTGGAGGAGGCGGTGGCCGCCGACGCCCTGCCGCCGGAGCCGATCGCCGAAGCTCTCACTGCGGATGCGGAAACGCTGGCCGCACAGCCCGCGCCCGAAACGCCCGTCGCGGCCGAACCGGTTGCGCCCGCCTTCGAGGCACCGGCCCTGTCCGAGCCGGTCGCTGCCGACGGGCAGGCGCCGGCAGAAGCGCCGGCCGAGGTTGCGGAGATGGCGGCGGACGCCAGCACGGAGCCGAACGTCGAGGCTGCCGCTGCCGAGCCGGCCATGGTCGAGGTCTGGCGTCCCGGCGGCCGGATGGATGGCGAGCGGCCTCAGCGCCGCGACTTCCGCAAGGGCGGCGATCGCGGCGGCGAACAGGGGCAGCGGCGCGATCATCGCCCGCGTCACGGTCAGCCGCGCGATGGGCAGCGCCATGGCCAGCCGCGCGACGGCCAGCCGGGCGGCGAGAACCGTGCCGACCGCGCGCCCCGAGAGGGTGCTCCGGAAGGCGAGCGCCGCGAGGGCGGCCGCCCGCCGCGCCGCGACTTCTCCAAGTTCAAGGACTTCCGGGGCAAGGATTCGCGCGGCAAGGGCGATGGCGAGCGCCGGGACCGGCCGCAGCGCGAGGAACGCGCCGACTTCCGCGGACCCCGCCCGCAGGACCGGGCCCCGCGCAAGGAGCGCGAGCCCGACCCGAACTCGCCCTTCGCCAAGCTCGCGGCGCTGAAGGACGCCATGACCAAGAAGCCGTGACGCGCTAGCCGCGAGGCATCGTTGAACGAGACGGACCGCCTGCGCATCGACAAGTGGCTGTGGTTCGCGCGCGTGGTGAAAACACGGAGCGCGGCTGCGAAGCTCTGCGAGGACGGATCGGTCCGGCTCAACGGCGCGAAGGTCGAGCAGGCCCACAAGCCCGTGCGGCCGGGCGACGTGCTGACGGTGGCGCTCGCCGGCCGGGTCAAGGTGCTGAAGGTTGTCGCGCTGGCCGAACGGCGCGGCCCCTACAGCGAGGCGCAGCACATCTACGAGGATCTGTCGCCCGAGCCGCTGCGCTTCGACCCGCCTTCCCCCATCGTCGAACGCGATCCCGGCAGCGGCCGGCCGACCAAGGCCGAGCGGCGCGAGACGGATCGGCTGAAAGGCTGGGACGACTGAACACGTCATCACAGCGATTTCTCTTGCCACGGATGGCCTGTTCGGAATAACGAACGAACTGATTGACGAGAGAAACGCGACCGTTTCGTTCCATGGCCCGCGCCCAGCGCATCTCCGACGACCTTGCCCGCCGCCAGGCCGATGAGCCGGCTGGCGAAGTCGCGCATTTCGGTCCGGACGAGCCGCTCGTGCTCGATGCGGGCGTGGCCCTGTCG
>Ga0209794_1000836_pt1 | contig 32899 bp, 31 predicted proteins | sample EBPBio232013_DNA_FD_185869 | JGI IMG/M metagenome (GOLD analysis project Ga0209794, IMG submission 185869) | Wastewater treatment Type I Accumulibacter community from EBPR Bioreactor in Madison, WI, USA - Reactor 1_5/23/2013_ DNA (SPAdes)... | ecosystem: Engineered > Bioreactor > EBPR >... | reverse complement strand
TGATCCCGGAATGAATCGTTACTGAGGAATCGAATGAAAAAGATTGCCTGGCTTCTCGCCTGCCCGCTGTTCGTTTCGCCGCTGCATGCCGCCGACCTGATGCAGGTATACCAGGCCGCCCGCGACAACGACCCGGTCTTCGCCGCCGCGCGGGCCACCGTTGCTGCCGGCCGCGAGAAGGCACCGCAGGCATTGGCCGGGTTGGTCCCCAATGTGACGCTCAGCGGCAATACGGTGTGGAACGACACCGAGAGCACGGTGCGCAACAATCCATTTGCCAACGGCAGCCGGCAATACAACACCAATGTTTATCAGTTGACCCTGTCGCAACCCCTGTTCCGCTGGCAGAACTGGGTTGCCCACGATCAGGCGAAACTGCAGGTGGCACAAGCCGAAGCCAGTTTCGTGCAGGCTCAGCAGGACCTCATCCTGCGCGTCGCCCAGGCCTATTTCGACGTCCTGTATGCCAGCGAGAACCTGAGTGCGGTGCGAGCCAACAAGCAGGCGACGGCGCAGCAGCTCGAACTGGCCAAGAAGACTTTCGAGGTTGGCACCTCGACGATCACCGATACCCACGAGGCGCAAGCCCGCTTTGACCTGGTGACCGCTCAGGAAATCGCCGCCGAAAGCGAACTGGAAATTCGTCGTCAGGCATTGCAGACCATCGTTGGCAATGTTCCCGACAATCTTTCTGTGCCGCGCAAGGACGCGACGCTGAAGCCGCCCGAGCCGAATCGCCTGCAGGACTGGCTGAGCGCCGCCGAAAAGGACGCCCTGCCAGTGCAGATTCAGCTTGCCCAGGCCGAGATCGCCGCCCGCGAGGTGGATCGCCAGCGAGCCGGCCACTATCCGACGCTGGACATTGTCGCCAACCGGGGCAAGGCCAAGTCCTACAACAACGCCACCATCGACTCCGATTTCAGCAATGTCGGGCTGCAGTTGAACATCCCCTTGTTCCAGGGGGGGCTGACCGTCTCACGTCAACGCGAAGCGGCCGCCAACCGCGATGCCGCGCGGGCCGGACTGGAATCGGCCAAGCGCAATGCGACACTGGCAACCCGTCAGTACTACCTCGGCGTGACCAACGGTCTGGCCCAGGTGAATGCACTCAAGGCCGCGCTGGTCTCATCGCAATCGGCCCTGGAGTCGAACAAGCTGGGCTACGAGGTCGGCGTGCGCATCAACATCGATGTGCTCAACGCCGAGAACCAGCTCTACGTAACCCGCCGCGATCTGGCCAAGGCGACCTTCGATACCCTGATGGCCCAGTTGCGCCTGAAAGCCGCCGTCGGTGCGCTGAGCGAGGATGATCTTGCCCGCATCAACGGCCTGCTTGAGCCAGCCGGCGCGCAATGACATCCACGGTACGGGCCGTTGCTCCCCGGTGGGCGGCAGCGAAGGCGGAAGCACCATGGCGCATCGCACCCAGCGCAGCATCGTCCTGAAGTAAATCCAGCGCCTGCGCAACCAGCGCCGACGCATCGGCAACCCGCCGGGCGGCGCCGGCGGCAATTGCATCCTCGGTGGCTGCCAGAAAATTGAAGGTGTGCGGTCCGACCAGCACCGGGCAACCGCAGGCGGCGGCTTCGATCAGGTTCTGTCCGCCCAGGGGCAGCAGGCTGCCGCCAATGAAGGCCAGATCGGCCAGTGCGTAATACGCGGCCATTTCGCCCATGCTGTCGCCCAGCCAGACCTGGGTTTCCGCAGTCGGCAAGCCTTCGCTGCGATGGCGGAAGCGCAGTCCACGGGCACTCAGCAGCCCGGCAACCTCGGCGAAGCGTTGCGGATGACGCGGCACCAGCACCAGCAGCGCAGTACTGGAAACGCGCTGCCAGGCGTCGAGCAGCAGCGCCTCCTCGCCCTCGCGGGTGCTTGCTGCCAGCCACACGGTTCGCCCGGCCAGGGTCTGGCGCCAGTAAGCGCCCAATTGCAGGCGTTCGGGCGACGGCTGAACGTCGAACTTGAGGTTGCCGCACACTTCAACCGTTTTCGCGCCCAGGGCGGCCAGCCGTTCGCCGTCGGCGGCAGTCTGGGCCGCTACCGCACGCAGGCGGGCGAAGGCTGGTCGGGTAAGCGGCGCGAAGCGCCCGTAACCGCGGGCCGAGCGCGCCGACAGCCGGGCATTGGCGAGACCGACCGGGATGTCGCGGGCAGCGCAGGCGGCCAGCAGGTTGGGCCAGATTTCGGTTTCCATGAGGATGCCGAAAGCCGGCGAGAAATGGTCGAGAAAACGTCCCACCGCGCCCGGCAAGTCGTAAGGCAGGTAGGCCTGAATCACCTCATTGCCATAGACTTCGGCACCGGCCGCACGGCCGGTCGGGGTCATGCCGGTCAGCAGGATGCGCGCCGCCGGCCAACGGGCGCGCAAGGCCTCGATCAAGGGCTGGGCGGCGCGCGTTTCGCCGACCGAGACCGCATGCACCCAGATCAGCATGGCGTCGTCCTTGCCCCGTCGTGCTCCGTAGAAGGCGAAACGCTCCCCGAGATGCTGCCCGTAAGCCGGCTGGCGGCGCGCCCGCCAGGCCAGGCGCAACAGGATCAGCGGGATCAGCAGGTAAAGCAGCAGGGAATAGAGAAGGCGTGCCATCAGCCGAGCACCGGCGACAGTTCGGCGAGAACGTCCGTGACCGCGGGGCATTGGCCAGCGCCGCCGAGATTGCGGTGAAAACCGCTGCCCAGGACACCGGTCAGCCCTGGTTCGGTCGCCGTGTACAAGGCGACGGTAGGCGTTTTGAGGGCCACCGCGAGGTGGGTCAGGCCGGTATCGACGCCGACCACGGCGCGGGCGCCGCCAAGCAGGGTGGCCAGGGCATCGATGCGCATCGACGGTGCTGCCAGCGACCCCGGGATGGCTGCTGCCAGACGGGCGGCACGGGCGCGCTCGGTCGGGTTGCCGGCGGGCAGAACGGATTTCAACCCGAGTTCGCCAAGGGCGCAGCCCAATGCCACCCAGTGCGCCTCGGGCCACAGCTTGTCGTCGCGACTGGTGGCACTGAGCAGGACGACGTAGGGCTGCGCCGGCAGCCAGTCGAGCGCAACGGCCGGGGCTTCGATTCCGTAGTCGAGCTCATTGTCCAGTGGGTATCCCAGCGCGGCCGCCGCCAGCATGCGGTTGCGCTGGACGGCATGCAGGTCGCGGGCGACCTGGAAGCGCCGGTCGTAGAAACGCGAGGCCAGCCGCTCCTTGGCCGAATCCCCGGTATAGCCGGCCAGCGGCCCATTGGCCCCCGAGGCCAGGAGCGCGCTCTTGATCAGGCCCTGGGTGTCGAGCACCAGGTCGTAATCGAGTTCGCCGACACGCTCCCGGAACTCGCCGATCTCCCGCCAGGTGGCGGCCTTCATAAGATTTTTGCGCCAGCGCCGAACGGCCACCGGAATGATGCGGCCGACCGCCGGGTGCAGACGGGGCACGGCGGCGAAGCTGTCCTCGACACACCAATCCATCCTCGCCTGCGGCAGGTGGCGACGAATGTCGGTGACCACCGGCAGGTTATGAATGACGTCGCCGAGTGAAGAGGTTTTGACCAATAGAATGCGCATCGGCCACGGTACCGAAAAAACGAAACCGCGATTATAGATCGCCGGGGGCCGGCTTTCCTTTAGCGAACGATGCCAGGAGGCTTGCGTTAAAATACGCCCTTTCGATCAACGGATACCTCAACCATGTGTGGCATCGTCGCGGCAGCCGCCGCCAGGAATATCGTTCCCATCCTCGTCGAAGGCCTCAAGAAGCTCGAATACCGGGGCTACGACTCGGCCGGACTGGCGGTCATCGGCAAGACCGGTGTCGAGCGCGTGCGCTCGGTCGGCCGCGTTGCCGAGCTGGAGCAGGCCGCCGCCGGCACCGATTCGCCGACCGGGATCGCCCATACCCGCTGGGCCACCCACGGCGTACCTTCGGAACGCAACGCCCATCCGCACGTTTCCGGCAGCATTGCCGTCGTCCATAACGGCATCATCGAGAACTACGAAAGCTTGCGCAGCGAACTGAGCGCGCAGGGCTACGTCTTCACTTCGGACACCGATACCGAAACCATCGCCCACCTGGTCGAATCGATCCTGAAGAACGAACCGGACCTGTTCCGCGCCGTGCAGTCAGCCTGCCGTCGTCTGATCGGCGCCTACGCCATCGCCGTCATCGACCACCAGCAGCCCGGACGCATCATCGTCTCCCGCGAGGGCTCGCCGCTGCTGCTTGGCTTGAGCGACGACGGCAACTACGCAGCCTCAGACGCCTCGGCGCTGCTCCAGGTAACGCGCAACATGGTCTACCTGGAAAACGGCGACATCGCCGAACTGAAGCGCGAAGGCGTCCGCATCGAGCGCCTCGACGGGACGCCGGTCGAACGCCCGGTGCATGTTTCCCAGCTGTCCGCCGCCGCCGTCGAACTCGGCAATTTCCGCCACTACATGCAGAAGGAAATCTTCGAGCAACCGGAAGCCCTGGCCAACACGCTGGAAATCGTCGGTGGCAGCAAATCCATCCAGCCCGGTATTTTCGGTGCCGAAGCCAGCAATCTGCTGCACGATATCGACCATATCCTGATCCTTGCCTGCGGCACCAGCGCCCATTCGGGGATGACCGCCCGCTACTGGCTGGAAGCCGTCGCCGGCGTGCCTTGCACCGTCGAAATTGCCAGCGAATACCGTTATCGCACCTCGGTGCCCAACCCGCGCCAGCTGATCGTTGCCATTTCGCAATCCGGCGAGACCGCCGACACCCTGGCCGCGCTGCGCCACGCCAAGGCGCTGGGGCAGGGCAAGACCCTGGCCATCTGCAACGTGCCGGAGTCGGCCATCGTCCGCGAATCGGCACTGCGTTTCATCACCCGTGCAGGCCCGGAGATCGGCGTTGCCTCGACCAAGGCCTTCACCACCCAACTGGCAGCACTGTTCCTGCTCACTCTGGTGGTTGCCAAGGTGCGCGGCCGCTTGAGTGGCGAACAGGAGAGCGCCTATATCGACCAGTTGCGCCACCTGCCGGTCGCGGTCAACAAGGTGCTGACGCTGGAAGACGAGATCGCCGCCTGGGCCCGCCGCTTCGCCGACAAGCAGCATGCGCTCTTCCTCGGGCGCGGCCGTCACTACCCGATCGCCCTCGAAGGCGCGCTCAAGCTCAAGGAGATTTCCTACATCCACGCCGAAGCCTACCCGGCCGGCGAGCTCAAGCACGGCCCGCTGGCCCTGGTCGACGCCAACATGCCGGTCATTTCGGTGGCGCCGGCCGACGATCTGCTGGAAAAGCTCAAGTCCAACCTGCAGGAAGTCCGTGCCCGCGGCGGAGAGTTGTACGTGTTCGCCGACGACGATTCGGAAATCCCCGAATCGGAAGGCGTGCACATGCTGCGTCTGCCGGAGCACTACGGCCTGCTGTCGCCCATCCTGCACGTCATTCCGCTGCAACTGCTGTCGTATCACGCGGCGCTGGTCAAGGGAACCGATGTCGACAAGCCCAGAAACCTGGCCAAGTCGGTAACGGTGGAGTAAATGGCCACTTACGCCATCGGCGATATCCAGGGCTGCTACGACTCGCTGCAGAACCTGCTCGCCGCCTGCGCCTTCGACCCGGCCAGGGACCGCCTGTGGCTGGTTGGCGACCTGGTCAACCGCGGCCCCAAGTCGCTGGAGACCTTGCGCCTGATCCGTTCCTTCGGCGATTCGGCGGTTACCGTGCTCGGCAACCACGATCTTTATCTGCTCATGGTCGCCGAGGGCGGTGCCAAGTTGCGCGCCAAGGACGACACCCTGGACGACATCCTCAATGCCCCCGACCGCGAGGAACTGCTCGACTGGCTGCGGCATCAGCCGCTCTGCCATGTCGAAGGCGATTACTGCCTGGTTCACGCCGGCCTGTTGCCGCAATGGACGGCGAAGCGCGCCCGCGAGCTGGCGCGCGAAGTCGAGGCCAGGCTTCAGGGCAAGGATTATCCGGAGTTCGTCCGCAATCTGTGGGGCAGCGAACCGGTTGCCTGGGACGACGAGCTGAAGGGCTGGGCGCGCCTGCGGGTGATCGTCAACGCGATGACCCGGATGCGCTTCTGCACCAAGAAGGGGCTGATGGAATTCAAGGCCAAGGGCAAACTGGTCAATGCACCGGCCGGCTACCTGCCCTGGTTCGACGTGCCCGATCGCAAGAGCGCCAACAGCATTCTGGTCACCGGCCATTGGTCGGCGCTGGGTCTGCGGATCACGCAGAATCAGCTGGCGCTCGATTCGGGTTGCCTGTGGGGAGGACACCTGACGGCAGTCCGGCTCGAAGACCGTCGGGTATTTCAGGTGGATTGCTCGCCAGCGGAAGTCCAGCCGCTAAAGCGATAGCCTCGCGCGCCTCGGCGGCCACCTGCTTGCGCTCCTCGCCCTGCAGGCCGCGCAGCGGCGTTGTCACCAGCCGGGCAATGATCCGTCGGCGCTTGAGAATCGCGGTCGTGCACTGGCCGAGCGAGATATCACCATCGTAGCGCGGCGCCAGGCTGCGCGTGCCGTTCAATTCCCAATAGGAAATCGCCGCCGGCAGTACCGGCCGACCGGCAACCAGCGCCGGCTGCAGCAGGGCAGCGTGGAAATGCAGCAGGCTGCGACCGTCGGTGGTGGTGCCTTCGGGAAACACGGCGACGACCTTGCCCTGCGCCAGGATGCCGGCGATTTCCTCGTTGACGATGCGGGCGTGGCCGCGACTGCCGCGCCGCAGGAACACGGTGTCGTTCTTCCAGGCCAGCCAGCCGATCACCGGCCAGCGTCGGACCTCTTCCTTGGAAGCGAAGGCCGAGGGCACGGCGGCATTGATGACGAAGATGTCGATCCAGGAAACGTGGTTGGCAACCAGCAGCACGCCCGGTGCCAGGTGGGTCAGGTCGGCTTCCAGTTCGACGCCCAGGGCATCGAGCACCGCTGCCGACCAGCTCTGCTTGAGCAGCAGCCGGCGCCGGTCACCGCAGATGCGGAACACGCTCAAGGCGACCAGCGCCCCGGCCAGCACCAGCAGGAACAGGCGGAATATGCGGAAGGCGCGGGTGAGGGGCGTGGTCTCGTTCAGTCTGTCTGTCCCAGGTAGTGCTTGGCGTAACGGCCGGCGACCTTGGCCATCGGCATCAGGATGGGCAGGTCGGCGGTATTGAAGTCGGGATCCCAGGCCGGTTCGCCGCAAATCCAGGCGCCTGCCCGCAGGTAGCCCTTGATCAGCGGCGGCACTTCGGCCGGACGATCCTGCTGCAAGGCCGCCAGCGGCAGCGGACAGCGCGGGAAGACGCGATATTCCTGCGGCCCGAGGTGGTCGACAGCGAGTCGATTATACAGACTGGCCGCAGCATGACCGCCGTCGGCCATGCTGATCGAGGCGCAACCGATCAGGTAATCGTGACCATGCTCCAGCATGTACTGCGCCAACCCAGACCAGAGCAGGGTGATCGTGGCGCCGGTGCGATAGTCGGGATGGACGCAGGAGCGACCGATCTCGACCATGCGCGAACGCAGGTGCTGGAGACGGGTCAGGTCGAATTCGTTTTCCGAGTAATAGCCGACCTGGCGGGCATTTTCCGGCGGCAGGATGCGGTAGGTGCCGACGATGTCGCCATTCTGCGTATCGCGCACGACCAGGTGCTCGCAGTACGGGTCGTAGATGTCGTGATCAACGCCGGGCGTGCGGCTGGGCAGGTTGGCGCCCATTTCGCCGGCGAAGACGCGATGACGCAGGCGCTGGGCTTCGAGGATGTCGCCGGCGCTGCGGGCAAAGCCCACCGCCAGGCTGCGCTTTTCCGGACGGGCACGGGCCGTCGACTTGTGCAATTGTTCCATGTCGTTCTCCTTGGTTTATGGAGAACAGGATGGAACAGGCGTGTTACATGCCTATTGCCCGTGCGTGACAGACCGGTTTCAGTCCTGCCAGGGCAGGGTGCCGAAGGCCTTGCGGTAGCGCTCGCCGATTTCCTCGCGGCTGGGGCGATGGTTCTGGCCGCCGCGGTGGGCGATCTTGATCGAACCCATGAGCGAAGCCAGCCGGCCGGTCGTCGGCCAGTCGTAGCCGTTGGCAATCCCGTAGAGCAAGCCGGCGCGGTAGGCGTCGCCACAACCGGTCGGGTCGACGATGGCATCCGGCGCCACGCAGGGAATCCGGAGACAGCTGCCGTCGGTGTGGATTTCCGAGCCTTCGCCGCCACGGGTGACGATCAGTGCCTTCACCTCGGTTGCCAGTTGCTCTAGGTTGCGACCGGTACGATCGCAGGCCAGCTTGGCCTCGTAGTCGTTGAAGCAGGCGTAGTCGGCCAGGCGCAGGAATTCCATCAGGTCGTCGCCGTCGAACATCGGCAGGCCCTGGCCCGGATCGAAGATGAAAGGCACGCCGGCCGCGGCGAAGTCGCGCGCATGCTGCAGCATGCCTTCGCGGCCATCGGGGGCGACGATGCCCAGTTTGGCCCCGGCCTGTTCAACCTTGTTCAGGTGCGAAAAGGCCATCGCACCGGGGTGGAAAGCGGTGATCTGGTTGTCGTCGAGGTCGGTGGTGATGAAGGCCTGGGCGGTGAAACTGCCGGGAATCTGGCGGACATGGGCCCGGCTCAGGCCAAGCTGGTCGAGGCGGGCAAGATAGGGCCCGGCATCGTCGCCGACGGTGGCCATGATGCTGGCGTCACCGCCGAGCAGCATCAGGTTGTAGGCGATGTTGCCGGCGCAGCCACCGTACTCGCGGCGCATTTCCGGAACCAGGAAGGCGACGTTGAGGATGTGAATCTGCTCGGGCAGGATGTGATTCTTGAAGCGGTCCGGGAAGACCATGATGTTGTCGAAGGCCAGGGAACCGCAGATCAGTGTCGTCATCTTGTCGTTCAGGGGTAGAAAATGTAGAGGCGGTAGCCGGTGGCACCAATGTCCTTGGCGTCGATCCACAAGCGCACGCCGGTTTCGCCGTTGGCCGGGAAGTGGGTTTTCGGGGTGTCGGGCAGCAGGTAGTCGCCGTGTTCCAGGATGCGTCTGGCGACTACCCGGTCGTTGATGTCGGTCAGTGTCAGTTCGAGGCTGGGCCAGGCCTGGGCGTGACCGGCCAGATTCTTCAGGCTGGCATTGAGCACGAACAGGCCGCGGGTGGCGTCGGATTGCAGGTCGGAGCTTTCAATCGAAACCATGGCGACGTCGCGCGGCAGCGGTACGTCGATACCCAGCGCCGTATAGGCCGCGCCGAGCGTCGGCAGGTGCTGGACGATGCTGGTGCGGAAATGCCACGCCAACTGGCCGGCCAGCAACAGCAGGAGCAGCAGGAAGGCGGTTAGATAAGGCCAAAGCGGGGACTTCTGGGCGTCCTCGTCGAAACTGACGAAGCGGTGGTCAGCCAGCGTGCCTGCCGACCAGCGGTCATAAACCGGGCTTTCCGCCAGGTCGCGTACCGCTACCAAGCCGGCTTCCCTGGCTGCCAGCGTAGTTTGCTCCGGACTTTCCGCGGCTTGTTCGGGCAACGCTTCGGGAGCGTCGGCGACGGGGGCGGCCAGCGGTGCCTCCTCGCTGGCCGGAGCGTCCGTCGTCGCGTCGTCGGCGTCCGGGAGTTCCGGTACCGGTGAGAGCGGCTCCACCGTCGGTGCCGGTGCCAGGGTGTCCGGTGCGGACAGCGTGGTCAGCGGCAATTCCTCAAGCGGCGTTGGTGGCTCGATCGCAGGCGGATCGGCAAGCACCGGTTCGGGAATGAAAGTCGCCGGCTCGACGGTAGCGGGCTCGTCCGCCTGCAAATGATCGAAGGCGTTGAATACCGTCTGGCAGTGGCCACAGCGGACCTTGCCGGCCTTCAGCCGAAGTTGCTCGGCGGTGACACGAAAAACCGTGCCACATGCCGGGCAGCGGGTGCGGCTCAGGGTCTGACCCCGGCCAGGCATACCCAATCCTCGCGCACATCGGCTACCTGCAGCGGAATCCACGGTGCGTACACGGCAACGATCTCCTCGGCCTGTTCGCGGAGGATGCCGGACAGGGCCAAGCGCCCGCCGCTGCGAACATGGGCGCAGATGGCAGGGGCCAGGACGCGCAGCGGATTGGAGAGGATGTTGGCCACGACGACATCATACTCGCCCGCCAGCGCTTCTGCCGAATCGGCAAAGCGGGCCAGGACGCCGTTGCGCTCGGCATTGGCCTTGGCGGCTTCGACGGCCTGCGGATCGATGTCCACGCCGGATACTTCAGCCGCCCCGAGTTTGCCCGCAGCAATGGCCAGGATGCCGGAGCCGCAGCCGTAGTCGAGCAGGGTGTCGCCGCTGGCAACGGTGCGCTCCAGCCACTCCAGGCAGAGCCGGGTGGTCGGGTGGGAACCAGTGCCAAAGGCCATGCCGGGGTCAAGAATCAGGTTGATCGCCGCCGGGTCGGGGGCCTCGTGCCACGAAGGAACGATCCACAGGCGCCCGGAAACCTGGATCGGGTCGAACTGGGCCTGGGTCAACTGCACCCAGTTCTGTTCTTCAACCGTTGCCACAGTGAATTCCGGTACCTGCGCCAGTCCGGCTTGCTCGGCCGCTTCGGCCAGCATGGTGGCGACGTCGGCGTCGCTGTCGAACAAGGCGACGACCCGCGAGTGCGCCCATCCCGGTGTCGTCACCGAGCCGGGTTCGCCGAACTGCGGCTGCTCGTCCGGGGTGCCGGCGTCGGCATCCTCGATGCTGGCCGACAACGCCCCGATTTCAATCAGGGCATCGCAGACCGGCTCGGCGTTGGCCGCATCGGTAAGAAAACTGACGTTCTGCCAAGCCATCGTTACTGCTTGACCTCGCTCTTGTCGGCCAGCTTGTGCTCCAGGTAGTGAATGCTGGTGCCGCCTTCGTTGAAGCGGGCGTCGAGCATCAGTTCCTGGTGCAGGGCGATGTTGGTCTTGATCCCCTGGATGCTCATTTCCGACAGCGCGACCCGCATGCGGCGGATGGCTTGTTCGCGGGTATCGCCGTAGGCGATGACCTTGGCGACCATCGAATCGTAGTGCGACGGCACGCGGTAACCCTGGTAGATGTGCGAATCGACCCGGATGCCGGGGCCGCCGGGCGGGTGATAAAACTCGATCTTGCCGGGAGATGGGACGAAAGTGAAGGGATCTTCGGCGTTGATGCGGCATTCGACGGCGTGACCGCGGAACACGATGTCCTTTTGCCGATATCGGAGTTTCTCACCGGCGGCGATCCTGATCTGCTCCTGGACGATATCGACACCGGTGATCATTTCCGTCACTGGATGTTCGACCTGGACACGGGTGTTCATCTCGATGAAGTAGAACTCGCCGTTTTCGTACAGGAATTCAAAGGTGCCGGCGCCGCGATAACCGATCTTGCGGCAGGCCTCGGCGCAGCGTTCGCCGATGCGGCTGATCAGGCGTGCCGGGATATGCGGTGCCGGCGCTTCTTCGATCACCTTCTGGTGCCGGCGTTGCATCGAGCAGTCGCGTTCGCCCAGGTAGATGGCATTCCGGAATTCATCGGCGAGCACCTGAATTTCGACGTGGCGCGGGTTCTCCAGGAATTTCTCCATGTAAACCGCTGGGTTGCCGAAGAACTGGCCAGCCTCCTGGCGCGTCATCTGGACGGCGCTGATCAGTGCCGCTTCCGTATGGACGACGCGCATGCCTCGACCACCGCCACCACCGGCGGCCTTGATGATCACCGGATAACCGACGGCCCGGGCGATCTTGACGATTTCCTTGGGGTCTTCCGGCAAGGCGCCGTCGGAGCCCGGTACACAGGGGACGCCGGCCGCTTTCATCGCGTCCTTGGCCGACACCTTGTCGCCCATCAGGCGGATGGTCTCGGCGCGCGGGCCGATGAAGACAAAGCCGGAAGTCTCGACCCGCTCGGCAAAATCGGCATTCTCGGAGAGGAAGCCGTAGCCCGGGTGAACGGCCTGGGCGTCGGTCACCTCGGCGGCCGAGATGATCGCCGGCACATTGAGGTAACTCTGCGCCGACGCTGCCGGACCGATACACACCGATTCGTCGGCCAGCTTGACGTACTTGGCCTCGCGGTCGGCCTCGGAGTGGACAACCACGGTCTTGATGCCCAATTCCCGACAGGCGCGCTGAATCCGCAGCGCGATCTCGCCCCGGTTCGCGATCAGGATTTTTTCGAACATCGCCATGATCAGCCAATCACGAACAGCGGTTCGCCAAATTCGACCGGCTCGCCGTTGTCGAGCAGGATAGCCTTGACCGTGCCGTCGGCGTCCGATTCGATCTCGTTGAGCAACTTCATCGCTTCGATGATGCACAGGGTGTCACCCTTCTTGACGACGCTGCCGATCTGGACAAAGGCATCGGCACCCGGCGAAGGCGAGCGGTAGAAGGTGCCAACCATGGGCGACTTGACGACGTGGCCTTCGGGCAGGTCGTCCTCGTCGTCCAGGTTAACCGACGATGCCGGTGCTGCCGGCGCGGCGGCAGGCATGGCGGCCGGCATGGCGTATTGCACAGGGGCGGCGGCAACGGCACCGAAGTGCTTGGCGATGCGGACCTTTTCTTCACCTTCGGTGACTTCGAGTTCGGAAATGCCGGACTCCTGAACGAGGTCGATGAGTTTCTTCAGCTTGCGCAGATCCATGATGACTCCCTAATTTTTCGCGCTTTTTGGGCGCATGATCACGACTTTGGTCGTTATTGATCCAGGTTGATCTTGTTGAGAAGGTATTCGAGGGCCAGTCGGTAGCCCTCGTGACCCAGGCCGCAGATGACGCCGATGGCCAGGTCGGAAAAGTACGAGTGATGCCGGAAAGGCTCGCGGGCATGCACGTTCGAAAGATGTACCTCGACAAAGGGGATGGCAACGGCCGCCAGGGCATCGCGCAGGGCAACGCTGGTATGCGTGTAAGCCGCCGGGTTGATGATGATGGCGCGAACGCCCTGCTCACGGGCGGCATGGATGCGTTCGATCAGTGCGCCTTCGTGGTTGCTCTGAAAGGACTCCAGTTCCACTCCGGCGCTGTCGGCCAGGCGCGCCAGCGTCAGGTTGATGTCGGCCAGGGTGATCCGGCCGTAGTGTTCGGGTTCGCGCGTGCCAAGGAGGTTCAGGTTCGGCCCGTGCATCACCAGGATGCGAGCCTTTTCCGGTGCCTTGGAAGCAGTTTTTCGCTTCGTCATGGCGGCAAGTTTGCCGCAAATCGCTGCAACTTGTCCAGTCTACCCCGGTAGCAGGCTGCGTAACTCGGTGGCTCGGACACGCTCCCTTGGCCGGCCGTCGCGGTGTTTGAGGCTGACCCGTTCGAGGTGAGGCGGCAGGACGATTAGGTTGGCATCTACCGTATCCGTCTCGATCTGCAGTACAGCCTCGACCTTTTCGTTGCGTGGTTCGCCATGGCCGACGTCGATGCCCCGGTTGAGCAGGAATATCTCCACCTCCTTGGCGCTGTCGGCAAACAGCAGGATGTCGATATGCGCATGTTCGCCCGCCGTCCCGTCGAGTACGGAGCCGGTCAGGTAGGGATTGAAGGCGGCCAGCAGTTCAAGTAGTTCGAGTGCGGTGTGGCGCATCGCCAGCAACATTTCGGCGTGCTCTTCCCCTTGGTACAGGCTGCGATAGGCGCGCAGTTCGGCCTCGACCTCGGCATTATCGGGAAAGGCAACATGATCGGGCAAGCCCAGTTGCCGTGCCGCTTTCTTCTTGGCGTGGTGGTAGTCGCTGATTCCATCCTCGGCCATCAGGCGGGCAGCGGCGGCGGCAATGCTGGCACGGGTGCCGGATGCGGCTCTCGAGCTTTCGTGGCGGGGCATGTTGTCTCGCTCAGGGTAAAATCCCCCTCATTCTAACCACAGTAAGTGACATGCACATTCACATTCTCGGCATCTGCGGCACCTTCATGGGCGGCCTCGCCCAGCTTGCGGTCGCCGCCGGCCATCGGGTCACCGGTTGTGACGCCAATGTTTATCCGCCCATGAGCGACCAGTTGCGGCAGGCCGGCATTGCCCTGAGCGAGGGATTCGGAACCGATCAACTGGCTCTGGCGCCGGACATCTTCGTCATCGGTAATGCCGTGTCGCGGGGTAATCCCCTGCTGGAAGCCATTCTCGACCGCGGCCTGCCCTATGTTTCCGGGCCACAGTGGCTGGCGGAGAACGTTCTCCAGGGGCGCTGGGTGCTCGGTGTTGCCGGCACTCACGGCAAGACCACGACCAGCGCCATGCTTGCCTGGATTCTGGAAGATGCCGGACTGGCGCCGGGTTTCCTGATTGGCGGCGTGCCGCTGAACTTCGGTGTCTCTGCACGCCTCGGCGACACGCCTTTCTTCGTCATCGAAGCCGATGAATACGATACGGCGTTTTGCGACAAGCGTTCCAAGTTCGTTCATTACCGGCCACGGACTGCCATCCTGAATAATCTGGAATTTGATCATGCCGACATCTTCGCCGATATTGGCGCGATCGAAACGCAGTTCCACCATCTTGTGCGTACCTTGCCGCAGTCCGGGCTGATCGTGACCAATGCCGGCGAAGCCAGCCTTGGACGCGTACTCGACCGCGGCTGCTGGACGCCGGTCGAACGCTTCAATGACCCGGCTGGCTTCCACACTCGCGGTGACGATGCCAGCGGCGAGCTGATGCTGTTCGACGCAACCGGCGAGATTGGCCGTACCGTCTGGCAGCTGAACGGCGAGCATAATCGTGCCAATGCCTGTGCTGCCCTGCTGGCTGCCCGTCATGCCGGTGTTCCCTTCGCCATGGGCTTGGCAGCGTTGAGCCGCTTCGGTAACGTCAAGCGGCGCATGGAAGTTCGCGGCGTTGTCCGCGACATCACCGTGTACGACGATTTTGCCCACCATCCGACGGCGATCGCCACCACGCTTGCCGGTCTGCGCCGCAAGGTCGGATCGGCACGCATCCTGGCGGTGCTGGAACCCCGCTCGAACACGATGAAGCTGGGTACAATGAAATCGCAGCTGCCAGATAGCCTGCGGGAGGCCGACCTGGCCTTCTGTTACGCGGGTAATCTGGGCTGGGATGCAGGCGCAGCGCTGGCCCCGATGGGCGATCGAGCCTGTGTACATGAGAGTTTTGCTGCCCTGGTCGACGCCATCGTCGCAGCGGCTCGCCCTGGCGACCACGTGCTCGTGATGAGTAACGGTGGTTTCGGCGGGATTCACGAAAAATTGCTGGAAAGCCTGTCCTCATGAATCGACGCATATTCCTTGCCCTGCTCGCTGCGACATCGCTGGTTGCCTGTGGCGGTGATGGCGAAGCTCCCCGCTTCAAACACACCGACGTTTCGGCCGGCAATATCATCCCCGCCGCCACCCTGTTCGACGGTACCGGACAGGCACGGAACTTCGAGGAGTTCCGCGGCAAGGTGGTGATTGTGTATTTCGGCTACACCGCCTGTCCGGACATCTGCCCCGGCGCCCTGCGCAAGTACGCCAGCCTGGTCCGCAACCTGCGCAGCAAGGATGCCGAGCGGGTGCAACTGGTGTTTGTCACGGTTGACCCCGAGCGTGACACGCCGGAACGCACCGATACCTACGTCAAGTGGTTCAACCCGGGCTTCCTCGGCTTGTCCGGGCCGGCCGAGGAGATTGCCAAGCTGGCCGGCCAGTTCAAGGTGATCTACAGCCGCAAGGAGGTCGAAGGTGGCATGGATTACGTGATGGATCACAGCGACAGTGCCTACCTGATTGATCCCAAGGGGCAGCTGCGCCTGGTGGTGCCGGCCAATGCGCTGATCGAGCCGATCGTTTCGGATCTCCAGCAGCTTCTCGACGAGAAATGAAAAAGCCCCGCCGCGGCGGGGCTTGAGGCTGACGAACCGGGTTGGCGATCAGCGTTCCATCGATTCGACGACGGCCAACGCTGTCATGTTGACCAGGCGGCGAACGGTCGCCGTCGAGGTCAGCACATGCACCGGGCGGGCTGCGCCGAGCAGGATGGGGCCGATGGTCACGCCTTCGCCGGCGGTCATCTTCAACAGGTTGTAGGAGATGTTGGCGGCGTCGATGTTGGGCATGACCAGCAGGTTGGCTTCGCCCTTGAGCGGCGAATCCGGATTGGCCTCGCGGCGGACGTCTTCGCTCAGCGCCGAATCACCGTGCATTTCCCCGTCGACTTCGAGTTCGCCGGCCGACATCGCCGACACCAGCCCGGCGGCAACACTCATCTTGCGTGCCGATTCCGAGTTGCCGGAGCCGAAGTTGGAATGCGACAACAGCGCCGCTTTCGGGTGACTGCCGAAGCGCTTGACCTGCTCGGCCGCCATCAGCGTCATTTCGGCGATTTCCTCGGCACTCGGATTCTCATTGACGTGCGTGTCGCAGATGAACAGCGAACGGCCGGGCAGCATCAGGTAGTTCATCGCTGCCAGCGTATTGACGCCGCTGCGCTTGCCGATGATCTGGCTGATCACGCCCAGGTGGTGGCTGTACTGGCCGGTCATGCCGCAGATCAGGCCATCGGCGTAGCCAAGCTTGAGCAGCATGGCACCGATCACCGTCGGCTTGCGACGCAGGGTTTCCTTGGCGATCGCCGGGGTGACGCCACGGCGCACCATCAGCTTGTGATAGGCGGTCCAGCATTCACGGTAGCGTTCGTCCGATTCCGGATTGACGACATCGAAATCGACGCCCGGTTTGATCCGCAGATTGGCCTTCTCGAGGCGCAAGGCGATGATGTCGGGACGACCGATCAGGATCGGGCGAGCGAATTTTTCCTCGATCACCACCTGAACGGCACGCAACACGCGCTCATCTTCGCCTTCGGCGTAGATGATGCGTTTGCCCTGGGCCTGCCGTGCGGCCTGGAAGATGGCGCGCATGCCGACGCCGGTGTGATAGACGAATTCCGAGAGCTTGGCACGGTAAGCGGCCCAGTCGGTGATCGGGCGGGTGGCGACGCCGGAATCGATGGCGGCCTGGGCAACGGCTGGCGCGATCTTGACGATCAGGCGCGGATCAAAAGGCTTGGGAATCAGGTATTCGGGACCAAAGGTGAGGTCATGGCCGGGATAGGCCATGGCCACCTCGTCGGTGACTTCGGCTTCGGCCAGTTCGGCGATGGCGCGCACCGAGGCCATCTTCATTTCTTCGGTGATGCGGGTGGCGCCGACATCAAGCGCACCGCGGAAGATGAAGGGGAAGCAGAGGACGTTGTTGACCTGGTTCACATAGTCGGAACGACCGGTGGCGATGATCGCCTCCGGGCGGACTTCCTTGACCAGTTCCGGCATGATTTCCGGGGTCGGGTTGGCCAGCGCAAAGACCATCGGCTTGTCGGCCATGCTCTTGACCATGTCCTGGCTGACCACCCCGGCCGCCGACAGACCAAGGAAGATGTCAGCGCCGACCATGGCATCGGCCAGCGTGCGCTTGTCGGTTTCCTGAGCGTAGCGGGCCTTGGTTTCGTCCATGCCGCCCGGACGGCCGACGTAGATGACGCCCTTGGAGTCGCAGATGGTGATGTTCTGGCGCTTGACGCCAAGATCGCACCACAGGTTTACGCAGGAAATCGCGGCGGCGCCGGCGCCGGAAACCACCACCTTGATCTCTTCGATCTTCTTGCCGACAACCTTGAGGCCGTTGAGCATGGCGGCGGCGGAAATGATCGCGGTGCCGTGCTGGTCGTCGTGGAAGACCGGGATGTTCATCCGTTCCTTCAGCTTCTGCTCGATGTAGAAGCATTCCGGCGCCTTGATGTCTTCCAGGTTGATGCCGCCGAGCGTTGGCTCAAGTGCGGCAACCATGTCGATCAGCTTGTCCGGGTCGTTTTCGGCCAGTTCGATGTCGAACACGTCGATGCCGGCGAATTTCTTGAACAGGCAACCTTTGCCTTCCATCACCGGCTTGGCGGCGAGCGGGCCGATGTTGCCGAGGCCGAGCACGGCGGTGCCGTTGGTGACGACGCCGACCAGGTTGGCGCGCGAGGTGTACAGCGCGGCGGTCGCTTCGTCCTCGACGATGGCGTCACAGGCCGCGGCGACGCCGGGCGAGTAGGCCAGGGCCAGGTCGCGCTGGTTGGTCAGGCCCTTGGTCGGGCGGACTGAAATCTTGCCCGGGGTGGGCCAGCGGTGATATTCGAGTGCGGCTTCGCGCAAATCCTTTTCCACGGATAATCCTCGGCAAACGTGTTGGGGAAAACCCTGCAGACTACTCCAAAAAGCTTCCTGAGGGTGTGTAATTATGAATTATGAGGAGGGCTGTAGCAATCCCGTGCGTTAGCACGCCCCGATACAGCTCGCCGACCTTGTATCGCGTCCGGCTCCCTCCTATGATCCTCATCTGATGCGACAACCCGACAAGGATGCACGATGAAAGTGTTACACCGCCAGATGTTGATGGCCCTCTTTTTTCTGGCCGCACTCGTCATCAGCGGCATTGTCGGCTGGCGAGGGCTGTCTTCGACGGTTAATGGACTGGAAAGCGTTTACCTCGATCGGGTCGTTCCGCTGCGCGACCTCAAGCAGATCGCCGACCTCTACGCCGTCAACATCGTCGATACGACGCATAAGGCACGCAATGGCAACCATTCCACCGAGCAGGCCTTGAAGGACATCGAGGCGGCAGAAACGACCATTGCCCGCATCTGGAGTGCCTACCTGAAGAAACCCCTGATCGCCGAGGAAGAAGCGCTGGTACGTGAAATCGATCCGCTCATGCGCCTGGGCAATACCAGCGTCGAGCGCCTCAAGGGCATTCTGCGGGCGCAGGATATGGACGCGCTGGCGGCCTACGCCAGCGCCGAACTCTACCCGGCAATCGATCCGCTGTCGGCCAAGTTTTCGACCCTGATCGAGGTTCAGCTGGATGCCGCCAGAGCGGAATACGAGCGTGGCGAACAGACTTATGCCTCCAGCCGCCTGCTGCTGATCGCCATTGTCCTGCTCAGTGCCATCATCGGCGCCGTCATCGCCCTGCGTGTCACCCGGCGCTTGCTCGGTGACCTCGGCGGCGAACCGGCGGCGGTGTGCGAGGCAGTTGCCAGAATCGCCGCAGGTGATCTGCAGCACGAATTGCCAATCGAGCCGGGCGATATGCGCAGCATTGCCTACTCGCTCGCGCAGATGCAGATTGCCTTGCGTCAACTGGTGGAGGAAATCGCTCAGGTCGTCGAAGCCGCCGGCAAGCGCGGGGATTTCACCAGGCGTCTCGAGCTGAACGGCAAGCAGGGCTTCATGCATACCCTGAGCGAGCGTCTGAACGCACTGTCGCAGATCACGCAAACCGGCCTCGCCGACATCACCCGGGTGGCGGATGCACTGGCCCGCGGCGAACTTGAGCACCGCATCGAACACAACTATCCCGGCCAGTTCGGGCTGACCGCGACGGCGGTCAACGCCACGGTCAGCGCGCTCAACCGCACTGTCGCCGATGTCCGCGCGCTGGTCGATGCTGCCGCCAGTCGGGGTGATTTCAGCCAGCGCATGAGCCTCGATGGTCGTCACGGTTACGAACGCACCCTGGCCGACCTGCTCAATCACCTGTGCGCCATGACCGAAGGCGGTCTTGCCGACATCCGCCGGATCGGCGCAGCGCTCGCCGACGGCGACCTCAGCCAGCGCATCGAGCACCGCTACCCGGGGGTTTTCGGCGCAACCACCGAGGCCATGAACACCACGGTCGATAACCTGCAGGAACTGGTCGGCGACATCCAGCTCGCGGTCGACCACATCAACCGCGCCGCCAAGGAAATCGCTGCCGGCAACCAGGACCTGTCTTCGCGTACAGAAGAACAGGCCAGCAACCTGGAAGAAACTGCCGCCAGCATGGAAGAGATCACCAGCACGGTGAAGCAGAACGCCGAGAGCGCCCATCACGCCCTGGAACTGGCCGGCGACGCCCGCAGCACCGCCGGCCGTGGTGGCGAAGTGGTCAGCCGCATGGTGCACACCATGGAGGACATCCAGCAATCCAGCCGCCGGATCGCCGACATCATCGGCGTCATCGATGGCATCGCTTTCCAGACCAACATTCTCGCCCTCAACGCCGCCGTCGAGGCTGCCCGTGCCGGCGAACAGGGACGCGGCTTCGCCGTCGTTGCCACCGAGGTGCGTACCCTGGCCCAACGCAGTGCCGCCGCGGCCAAGGACATCAAGGGACTGATCGCCGACTCGGTAAGCAAGGTCGAAGACGGCAATCAGCATGTCGCCGCAACCGGCAAGGCGATGGACGAAATCATCGCCAGCATCGCGCGGGTCGGCCGCATCGTCGAGGAAATCGAAGTCGCCAGTGCCGAACAGCGTAACGGGATCGAGCAGGTCAACCTGGCGGTGACGCAGATGGACGAGGTCACCCAGCAGAATGCGGCACTCGTCGAAGAAGCTGCGGCCGCTGCCGAAAGCCTTGAGGAACAGGCGATCCAGCTCAGCCGGGCGGTGGCCGGCTTCCGGCTGCGCCGGGATAGCGCCCCGGCGCCTGAACTGCTTGCCGCGCCTGCAGCCAGGCGCCTCGCCGCGCCGCCGAGCAGAACCGCCTCGCTCGACGACGAATGGCAGGAGTTCTAGATATCCCAGTCATGCGCATGCAGATGTGCGTGCGCATGACCGCCGTGCCGATGGCGGTGACGATGTGCCAGCCCGGCTGCCTGCAGCAGTTCCAGGTCCTGTAGCGCGCCTGCCAGCGGGCCGTCGTAACAGAGCTGGCCGCTGGCGTTCAGGATCAACGCCCGGTCGCCCAATTCGACCGCCAGGCTGAGGTTGTGCGTGCTCGCCAGCACCGTCCGCCCGGAATCGAGCAGGGTATCGATCAGCCAGCCGACGGTGGCCGGATCAAGCGAAGCACTTGGCTCATCGAGTGCCAGGAAAGCAGGATCGAGCGCCAGCAGGCAGGCCAGGGCGACCTTCTGTTTCTGCCCGCCGGACAGCGCGAAAGGTGCTTCGTCGAGCAAGGCCGACAGACCGAGCTCGCCGGCCCAGCGCGCCACTCGGGCAGTGCAGTCGGGCAGGCCAAGCTGGCGGGGCCCGTAGGCAATCTCCTCGCCCACCGTCGGGTTGAACAACATGGCCTCCGGATGCTGAAAGAGCAGCACATTGGCCTGGCGAAAGCGCCGGGCGAAGTCGCGCTGACGCAGCAGTGGCTCGCTCAGTACCTGTCCATGCCAGACGATGTGGCCGCTGCCCGGCGCCAGCAGGCCGTTGGCCAGGCGCAGCAGGGTGGACTTCCCGGCCCCGTTGGCTCCGAGCAGGACCACCTTCTCGCCGGCCTGGATGCGAAAGTTCAAACCGCTGAACACCTTCCGCCCATCCGGCCAGGCGTAGGCTACATCGACAAACTCCAGCATCGCTTCAGCCATCGAAACTTCCTCGCGAACGCATTGCCTGCGCCGCCTGCTCGGCGCCGTGCAAGGCTTTTTCCATCAAGGCACCACCCTGCGCGCCGGCATGCCTGAGCACGGTCACGGGACGGGGCGGCAAGGGGTTGCGACTGCGAAAAGCGGCCCGAAAATCGTCCAGCAAACAGCGGTAGACCGCGATCTGTCCCAGCGTCAGGGTCGTCACCATGGACAGCAGGGGCCAACCGCGCAGGGCATCGAGCAGGCGGACCCGGTCGACCAGCCAGAAGCCGAGAAAGACCAGGAGCAGCACCCGCAGGTTGATCAGCAGCAAGGGCGCCCACACCGGCTGCCCGCGCCAGCCGGCGAGCAGGGCATAAGCCAGGCTGACGCTGGCGTTGAACAGCAGCAGGGCGAGCAAGGCACGTCGCAACAAGGACCAGCGCGCCGGCCCCGCCGCCAGCACGGCCGTCAGCAGCCCCAGGGCAAGCCACAGCGGCTGATGGATGAAACTGATCGCCAACACGGCCAGCCCATAGCCCAGCAAGCAATAGCGCGCCCGGTTCATGTCGCCACCCAGCCTTTCCGCCGGGCCAGGCGCCAGACGAACAGGGTCAGCGCCGCCTCGCCGACGCCGATCAGCAGATGCGGCAGCAGTACCGCCGGCACGGTGATTTCCGGGCCGAGCGGAAAGAACAGCGGCGTACCATCCTCGCGTCGGGCAATCGTCGGCTGCAGACCCAGCACCAGCGCCACGATCAGGGCCGAAACCTGCAGCGAGACAAAAGCCGCCACGGTTACCGCCAGCGCTTCGCCGAAACGGGCCAGCAGGCGGTACAGACCGACCGTCACCAGGGCGCCAACCAGGCCCAGGGCCAGCGCGTTGACCCCCAGCGCGGTAATTCCGCCGGCACCGAACAGCAAGGCCTGCAAGAGCAGGACCCCGCTGTAGGCAAGGAAAGCCAGGCGTACCCCGAACACCAGCGCCAGCACCGCCACCCCCAGCGCATGGCCGGAAGTGCCACCGGGCAGCGGCAACATGATCAGGCCCAGCGCGTAGGCCAGTGCCGTCAGCATGGCCAGCCGCGGCACCAGGGTTTCATCGAGGCGTCGCGCCAGCCCGCGTCCGGCCCAGGTCCAGGCCGCCGCGGCCACGCCCCAGGCCGGCAGCCAGGTCTGCGGCGACAGGAATCCGTCGGGAATATGCATCGCTCAGCCTTAGAACATCAGTGAGGCGGAGAAGATCAGGCGGTATTTCTCCTTGCCTTCGGCGCCTTGCTGCGTGCCTGATTCGTTGAGGTCGGTCCACACCGGCTTCTTGAGGCCGAGCGCGAAGCTGGCATTGTGCCAGTAGGCACGCACGCCGGGCAGCAGATAGACCATGCGCCCGCCGGTGCCGCGTTCGCCGACCCCGTTGGTGCGGTCGCGGCCGATGCTCAGGTACTGCACTTCAAGTACCGGATCGAGGCGAAAGGACTGCTCCGCCAGCGTCAGCGCCCGCCACGAAAACGCGGCGTTGAGGCGGTTCTCGGCGCCGAACTGGACGCGGTCGGCGTTATCGTAGGTGTAGGGTTGAAAGCGGAATGTCGACGCCTCCAGGCTCAGGGTCAGCGTCTGGCTGAGCATCTTGCTGGCGGTAAGCCCGAGGGTCCACGCCGGCTTGCCGAAGCCGAGCGACTTGCCCGGGTCGATCGAGCCGTCGCTGAGGCGGTGATTGGGGGCGCCGGTGGGCAGCGTGGCGCCGGCAAAGACGCTGAAATGCCAGTCCTCCAGATCGTCCAGGCTTTCGTTGGCCGGGGTCAGACGCCAGCCATCCTGATCGTATCGGAAGCCGACCTGACCCATCAGCGACATGTCGGCCCAGCCGCGCGAATCGAGGCCACCGGACTGCTCGACCTTGGTGTTGTGCGGGACGAAGGCGTAGGCGGAGAACCACGGGGTGACGCCGTAGCCCAGGCCAAGCATGGTGAAACGGGCATAATCGGCGTTCGGTGTCGCCCAGTCGTACTGTTTGAAACGCGCCTGATCGACCTTCAGATAGGCGAGCACACCGCCTGCCGGCAGCACCGACGATGCCGCCGACTCGATCGGCGCCCCCGGCCCCTGCAGGCCGACCGCCCCAACCCCGGCGACGCCGTGGTGGGCCAATGCCGGTGATACCAGCCCGGCCGCCAGCCAGGCGCCCACGCCAACCATCGACTGTTTCATTGTTTTTTCCTCCCCAGGTAAAGCTGCCACAGGCCGAACAGGCCAAAAATCGCCCCCAGACCGGCCAGCCAGAGCACCGGTCGCGGCGTCTCGGCGATTGGCGCTACCGCTGTCAGTTCGCCGGCAATCGCCGTAATCGGCCGGTCTACTCCATGGCCGTCGTCCGACCAGGCTTTCAGTCGCCACTCGGCCCGGCCATCGGCGACGAAGGCGATACGCCCGGCGGCGTCGGTTCGCCCAACCTGAGCCGGCGTCTGGCTGCCGACCGGATAAAGTTCGTAAGCCTCGAAGGCAAAGGGCTGACCGTCGGCATAGCGCAAGCTGAGCACGGTTGCCGTCGCACCGGCGGTGCCGACCTGGATCTCATGCGCTGTCGCCGTCCCGGCAAGCAGCAGCAACACGGCAAGCAGGCGCCTCATCGGGCAATCTCGAACTGCAGCGTTGCGCTGCGCAATGAGCGGTCGGCCTTGCCGTCAGTGAGCGGCGTCTCCAGCGTCGTCGAAATCAGCTGCACACCCGGATGGCGCAGACGGATCGCGATGCGCCCGTCGGCACCGCTGACGCCGCGGGTGTCGTCGCCATAGGCGACCGGCAGGCCAGCCACCGGCTTGCCGTCGTCGGTGGCCAGCAGGTTCAGTTTGTCGCCGCTGACCAGCGTGAGCGGATCGCGCAGCGGTGTGATTTCCAGCCCCTGGCCGAGCGGCTGACCGGCGGCCGGGATCCATTTTGCGACACGCTTCACCGATTCGGCCGAATGCCAGCTACGGAGTACGCCGGCGATTCCGGTCTTCGGCAGGTTCTTCGTTTCCCAGGCGGTTTTCGTCCAGTAACCGGAAACATAGTTCACCAGGAGCACCGTGCACGCACCGGCCAGACGAACCGGCGAGGTTGCCGGAATGCTCAGCGTCCGTGGCTTGCCTTCGGCGTCCAGGCAACGTGCGCCAACCACCCGGGCAGCATCGTAGGCAACGGTCTCGGCGCCCTCGTGCGCCGAATGCCGGTGGCCCTGGAGCAGCACCAACTCCTGGCCATCGGCTTCCAGCCAAAGATCGTGTCCCCAGGCGGGCGAGGTGCAACACAAAAACAGGAAAAGCAAAGGAGTGCGCATGATCGGGCAGGTGTTGTATGAAAATATTCACTATCTTCATACAAAATCCGTGCCCGCGCCATAAGTCATTGTGCGTATTCGATTTGCACTTCTACGCAGGGTGCAAAGTGGTTAGTGGCTTTCCACTGGCAGTGTCAGCGTGAATTCCGCTCCGCCTTCCGGGCGGTTGGCGGCGCGCAGGTGGCCGCCGTGGCGTTCGGCGATGCCGTAGCTGATCGATAAGCCGAGGCCGGTACCCTGGCCAACCGGCTTGGTGGTGAAGAAGGGTTCGAACAATTGCGCCAGGTTGGCCTCGGGGATGCCGGGGCCGTTGTCGAGGAAACGCAGTTCCAGCTTCCCGTCGGCGACCTGCCCGGTGACCAGCAATTGCGCATCGGCCTGGCCGGCGGTGGCGTCACAGGCGTTCTGGACGAGGTTCATCGCCACCTGCTGCAACTGGCCGGACGAGCCGCGACAGCGCAATCCCGGCGGCAGTTCGATGCGCACCGCGAACCTGCCGGCGGCGCTCTGACTGACCCAGCGGACGGCACGCTCGATCACCTCGTTGACGTCGACCTCTTCGGGCGCCGCACGATCGACCGCGGAAAAGCGCTTGAGCGCGTCGACAATGTCGCGGGTGCGCTCGGCGCCTTCGATCATGCCGTCGATCAGGTGCGGCATGTCGGCCAGGATGCGGTCGATCCGCAGTTCCTGGCGCAGCTCGGGCAGGCTGGCAAGTTCGCCGGCATGCACTGCGTCGACATAACGCCCGAGTCGGCCGGCGTAGCGTTGCAGCGACAGCACGTTGCCGAGCACGAAACTGATCGGATTATTCAATTCATGGGCGACGCCGGCCACCAGTCTGCCCAGCGAAACCATCTTTTCGGCGTGCAGGAGCTGGCTTTGCGTGCGCTTCAGGTCGTCGTGCGCCTGGCGCAGGGCATGGTAGGCCTTGCGCAGTTCGCCGACCGGCCGGCCGGTGACCACTACGCCCATCAGCTTGCCGGTCTGCGACACGCGCGGCGTGCAGTTCATCGACACCGGCACCGTCGAACCGTCGCCGGCGCGCAGGAAGAACTCGCAATCGTGCACGCCTTCGCGGGCGTAGCGGGCGAACAGGTCGCGGGCACGGGCGCGTTCGACTTCGTCGGCGAACAGGTCGAAGACCGGCGTGTGCGCCAGTTCTTCCATGCTTTTGCCGGCAAAGTGGCAGAGCGAGGGATTGACCTCCTCGATGCCGCCGTTGCGGTCGCAGACGATGAGGATGTCGGACATCGAGGCGAGCACGCTCTCGATGAACTGGTGCGACTCTTCGAGGGCGGCGTTCTTTTCTTCGAGGGCAACTTCGTACTGGAGGAGGTCGTTATAGACCTCGTCCATCTTCTGGATCACTTCGATCCAGGCCTGCTCGCCGCCGCCGGCGAATTCAGCGGGTGGGGTGGTAGTGGACATGGTCGCTGCCATGCGCATCGTGGGCATGGTGGTACTCGGCTTCCAGCGCCACCAGGTTGAGGTGGCCGTGGCGCACGCCGCGCTCGGCGATCATGGCGTCGGCGAATTGTCGGACAGCCGCCGTTGCCCCCTTGAGAATGACGGTTTCCAGACAATTGTCGTGGTCCAGGTGCGCGTGCATGGCTGCCACGGTCAGGTCGTGATGGTCGTGCTGCAGGCGGGTCAGGCGTTCCGACAGCTCGCGCTCGTGGTGATCGTAGACGTAGGAGAGGTTGGCGACGCACTGGCCGGCCGGCTCGCCGCGCTGGCGATCATGCTCGATGGCGCCGCGGATCAGGTCGCGGACGGCCTCGGAACGATTGACGTAGCCGCGGGCGGCAATCAGTTCGTCGAACTGGCGGGCGAGCGAATCGTCCAGCGAAATGGTGAAGCGTTCCATGAGCGTCCTGCCGAGAAAGCGATTCCGGCATTATTTCCCAAACTGCCTGGAACGGGAAATGCTTGTTGCTAACCGGGGCCCCTGGGCTCAAGCCCAGGCAACTCCGCCCCGTTAATGCAGTCAACACGCGTCAGGAGGAAGTCATCATGGCAAGCACCGACATCCGACTCACGGTCGCCGAAGAGCGCACCATCTACGACGTCGCCGCCATCGAGCGCGCGCTTGAGGACGCCGCGGGCAACCGCAACGAAGCGCTCGCTTCGCTCTACGAAAAGATGAAGCAGCGCGGCGGCGGTCGTTTCCTGATCCGCCCCAGCGGCACCGACATGGTCGACGACCTGTACGACAGCTGCCCCAACTTCGGCGAAGTCATCGACGACATCCGGAAACATCTGGCGCTCGCCGTCGCCGGCAGCGAACCAATGCATTTCACGCCCATCCTGCTGCTCGGCGAACCCGGCATCGGCAAGACCCATTTTGCCCGCGAACTCGCCGCCCGCCTGGGGACCGGCCATGAATTCGTGTCGATGAGCTCGCTCACCGCCGGCTGGATCCTCTCCGGGGCCTCGGCGCAATGGAACAATGCCAAGCCTGGCAAGGTCGCGCACACTTTGGTGCATGGCGACTACGCCAACCCCATCGTGGTGCTCGACGAAATCGACAAGGCCGGCGGCGATTCGCGCTACGACCCGATGGGCGCGCTCTACAGCCTGCTCGAACACGACACCGCCCGTGCCTTCAAGGACGAGTTCGTCGATATCGACATCGACGCCTCGCACATCCTGTGGGTGACCACGGCCAACGACGAACGCAGCATTCCGGAGCCCATCCTCAACCGGATGAACGTCTACGAAGTGCCGCGCCCCGACCACGAAGCCTCGCTGAGCATCGCCCGCGCGCTGTACCGCGACTGCATCAACGAGCACGACTGGGGCTTCCCGCCCGAGGCCGAGGACAGCGTCCTCGAACGGCTGGCCTCGCTGCCGCCGCGCGACATGAAGAAGCGCCTGCTGTCGGCGTTCGGCACCGCCAAGCTGGAAGGCCGCAACTGGCTGGAAAGCCGCGACTTCGACCAGGCCCGCATGGGGCGCAGCCGCAAGATCGGCTTCTGAGAACGACGGGCGACGACCTCAGACGGTCGTCGCCAGCTCCTTGCGCCGACGCAGGTATTCCGGCTGGAACATGGCCATGCGCAGAACGTCACGGTACTCGCCGTCGACGAAGAACTCCTCGCGCAAACGCCCTTCCTCGGTGAAGCCGAGTTTGGCATAGACCTTGACGGCGCGTTCGTTGTCGCAATCGACGATCAGGTAGAGCTTGTACAAGTTGAGCACGGTGAAGGCGTAATCCATCGCCAGCCGCGTGGCCATGGTCGCGAAACCCTTGCCCTGGTGCATCGGCGCGATGATGATCTGGAACTCCGCCCGGCGGTGGATGTGGTTGATCTCGACCAGTTCGACCAGCCCGACCCGCTCGCCGCCGACTTCGGCGATGAAGCGGCGTTCGCTCTGGTCGTGGATGTGGCGGTCGTAGAGATCGGCGAGTTCGACGAAAGCCTCGTAAGGCTCCTCGAACCAGTAGTGCATGACCGTTTCGTTGTTGTCCAGCTCATGGACGAAGCGCAGGTCTTCGCGCTCCAGCGGGCGCAGGATCAGGGATTCCGACATAGGGGCTCCAGTAGGTGGAAGACCTGGAGGATTCTACGCCGCTGGCCTTAGTGGACCGTACACACCATGCACGGATCGAAGCTGCGCACCACGTGCTGCACGGTCGGTGGTGCGCCGTCGCCGGCGGGCAGGCCGACCAGGGCCTGTTCGAGGGCGCCGGGGGTGCCGGCGGCGTCGCGTGGGGAGAAGTTCCAGGTGGTCGGGGCGATGATCTGGTAGCGCTCGATGCGCCCGCGTTTGACGCTCAGCCAGTGGCCGAGGCTGCCGCGCGCGGCTTCGACCAGACCGACGGCGTGGCCGCTGTCAGGTAGCGGCGCTGGCAGGCAGAAGGGGGCGCCAGGTTCGATCGCGCGCAGCCAGTCCTCCATCGCCGGCAGCACGCGGGCGACTTCGATCAGGCGGGCGACGATGCGGGCGACGACGTTGCCGCCGTGGCGGGCGACCAGCGAGTGTAGCAGCGGTTGACCGGCGACCAGTTGGCGGGCGAGCGCGCCGGTCTCGACGACCTCGCTGGCGTAGCGCGGTGCCTTGCACCAGGTGTAGGCGCCGGCCTTGTCGGCAGCGACACGGGTCTCGCCCTCGGCCGGCGGCAGCGGCGCGTCGCCGTAGAGCCAGGCATGGCTGACATCTTCGGCGATTCTGCCGGTATCGAGCGCAGATGTTTCACCGCCGGGCTGCCAGACGCCGGCCGGGAACAGTTCGTAGGCGCCGTAGGAGAGGAAGCGCTCACTGCCGCGGCCGATGGCATCGAGGCCGAGGTCGGTGGCGGCGCGCAGGAACAACGCGGCGTCGCTGCTGCGGCTGGCGGCCCAGGCGTGCAGGGCGTCGGCGTCGGGCAGCGCGGCGAAGGCTTCGAGGCGGTCGCCGAGCAGCCGCCCCTCGACGAAGGCGCGGAACTCGCGCAGCAGCGCCTGGATGCGGATGCGTTCGCCGGCGCCGATCGCCTTGGTGCTGCCGCCGGCTTGCAGCGCCAGCGTGTGCGGCCAGCGGCCGGCGAGGAAGCCGGCCAGATTGAACAGCCGGGCGCGCGCCTGCAGCCAGGGGGCGACGGCGCTGCCGGTTTGCGCCGTGAAGCGTTCGGCGGTGGCGGCGTGCCAGGGCCGGTCGCCATAGGCCGGGCGGCAGAAATCCGGCATGAAGAAGAGGTAGAAATGGGTCAGGTGGTCGGCCAGATTCTCGGCCGCCAGCACCAGGCGGCCGGCGAGTTCGCCGTTTGGCGGCGGCGTGACGCCGGCCAGCCGGCTCAGCGCGTTGGCGGCGGCGGCCGACTGGGCGACCGAGCAGATGCCGCAGATGCGCGGCACGACGGCCAGCGCATCGGCCGGGTGGCGGCCGACCAGGATTTGCTCGAAACCGCGGAACAGCGGCGAATTGACGCGCGCGGCGACGACCCGGCCGGCGTCGACGTCGAGGCCGATCTCGAGGTCGCCCTCGACGCGGTTGAACGGGCCGACCTGGATCCGCTTCACTTGCCGCCCTTTTTCACACTCGGGCGAACCACGGTGTGGTCGACGACAGCGTTGTCGCGCACCCGTTTCGGCGTCGCCGACTTGGACAGCGCGGCGAGCGCGACGAACCAGGCTTTCGGCATGTCGGTCGGCAGGCCAACCGGGATGCCGGCCAGCTTGGGGGTTTCCTGGAAAGCGTGGCCGGGCGACTCGAAGCCCGGTTCGGTGCAGGCGATGCAGGCGTAGCCGCCCTTCAGGCAGGAGCCGACGCCGTTCCACGGCCGCGTGTTGCAGTCGGCGTGCGCCTGGGTGCCCTTGCAGCCGAGGTTTTCCATCATGCAGCCGAGGTCGGAGTGCTTTTCGGCGCTTGCCTTGAATTCGTAGAACTCGTTGCGCGGGCAGCCGTGGTGCACCAGTTGTTCGGCGTAGAGCAGCGGGCGGCCGACCTCGTCGAGGTCGGCGGCGCTCAGTCCTTCGAGGGCCAGCTTTTCCAGCGTATCGACGATCCAGCCAGGATGCGTCGGGCAACCGGCGAGATTGACCACCGGCAGCCCGCCGGACGAACGAAAAGCCTTGCCGAGCAGGCCGCCCGGCGTGTCGGTGTCGTACTGCAGGCCGCAGGCTTCCAGCGGATTGCCCGGCGTGTTCGCCGAAAAACCGCCCCAGGCGGAGCAGGAGCCGATGGCGAACACCCATTTGGCGCGTTCAGCGAGACGCTGCACCCATTCGGTCAGCGGCCGGCCACTGCCCGCCATCAGGTGGAACTTGCCGCTGCCGTTGGGGCCGCGCAGCATCGCGCCTTCGATGCAGAGGACGTCGAACTCGCGGCGGCCGCTGGCGCAGTCGTCGAGGATGGCCAGCGCTTCCTCGCCGCTGGCTTCCGACAGCGCCGGGTGCCAGACGAACTCGATGCCGGCGCCGCGCAGTTCGTCGAACAGCGGCCGTGGCTCGTGGCAGAGCAGCGACTGGGTGCAGCCGCCGCAGCCGCCGCTTTGCAGCCAGAGCACTTTCATTCGTCGCCCTTCCCGTCGTCGGCCAGGCCGTGGCGCGCCAGTTTGGCGCGCAGGCCGACGCGCGACAGCCCGAGTTCGTTGGCGGCGCGCGACTTGTTGCCGTGGTGACGCTGCATCGCCGCCAGCAGGACGCGGCGTTCGAGCTGGTCCATGCGCTGGCGCAGGTTGCCGGACAGGCCGTCGGTCCATTCGTCGCTCGCCTGTGCCACTGTCGCCGGTCCGTGCAGGAGGCGTGGCGAGAGCAGTTCGGGGCCGAGCAGTTCGTCGTCGGCAAGCGCCACCAAGCGCAGGATCTCGTTCTGCAGTTCGCGCACGTTGCCCGGCCAGGGGTAGGCGGCGAGGCGGGCGAGCGTTGCCTCGGCGAAACCGCGCACGCGCTTGCCCAGCGTCGCGCAGCTCTGTTCGAGCAGGCGGGCGGCGAGCAGCGGCAGGTCCATCGGTCTTTCGCGCAGCGGCGGCACATGCACCGGGATGGTCGCCAGCCGGTAATAAAGGTCTTCGCGGAAGCGGCCGGTGCGGACGTCTTCTTCGAGGTCGCGGTTGGTGGCGGCAATCACCCGGACGTCGACCGAGACCATCTTGTTGCTGCCCAGCGGCCGGAATTCGCCTTCCTGCAGCGCGCGCAGCAGCTTGACCTGGAAGGCCGGGCTGGTTTCGCCGATCTCGTCGAGGAAGAGCGTGCCGCCGTCAGCCTGCTGGAACAGGCCGATGCGGTCGTCGACAGCACCAGTGAAGGCGCCGCGCTTGTAGCCGAAGAGTTCGGATTCGAGCAGGGTGTCGGGGACGGCGCCGCAGTTTTCGGTGATGAAAGGTTTGTCGGCGCGGCTGCTCTCGTAGTGGATGGCGCGGGCGACCATTTCCTTGCCGGTGCCGGATTCGCCGGTGACCATCACCGACAGGTCGTAGGGGGCGATGCGCGCGACCAGCGCGCAGACCGGCTCGATCGGGCTACCCTCGGCACGTACCAGGCCGGCCAGGCCGAAGGCGCTGCGCACCTTTTCCTGCTTGCCCTCGACCCGGCGGCGCAACGTCGGCTCGGCGGTGCGCAGGTCGAGCGACAGGCGCTGGTTTTCCTGCTGCAGGCGCCAGAGTTCCGAAGCGCGCTGCAGCGTCAGCAGCAACTGCTCGGGCTGCCAGGGCTTCAACAGGTACTGCCAGATGCCGGCTTCGTTGACGCCGCTGATGATGTCCTCGGCGTCGGTGTAGCCGGAGAGAATGATGCGGACGATGTCCGGCCAGCGCTGGCGGACTTCCTTGAGGAACTGGACGCCGGTGGTGCCGGGCATGCGCTGGTCGCAGAGGACGACGCGGATGCCGGCGCTGGCTTCTTCCATCTCCAGGATTTCCCAGCCTTCGGCGGCGCTGGACGCGCAGAACACCTCGAAATCCTCTTCCAGCGTGCGCCGCAACGCTTCCTGCGAACGCAACTCGTCGTCGATGACGAGGACGGCAGGCAGGCGGCGCAACACGGGGGCATTCATGCGGGCGTTATCCAGTCGAGGTCGCGGTGCCGGGCGAGATGGCGCGGCGTCCACGAATGCGGGCTCTTGTGGACGAAATGATAACGCGCGACGTGGTAGGCCGGATCGAAGCCATAGAAATTGCGCCGCATCGCCGCCAGCTCTTCTTCCCGGTACTGCGCCAGCGGCTTCGCCGCCTCGTCGGCGGCCCGGCGCGCCACCTTGTCCGCCAGTTGCGCGGCGAAATCCGCCGCCTGCGCCATTTCCAGCGCCCGTCGGGCGACATCGACGGCAAAGCCGGGCGCCGGCAGGCAGGCGTCGTAGAAGCCGCAGGCGACCGCTTCACTGGCCGGCATCGGCAGGCGGTGCTGCATGATCGCCCGGGCACCGTCGGCGCCGACGCGCGGCGGCAGCAGATAGGTCCAGAACTCGGAACCGTAGAGGTTGCCCATGTTCTTGTAGTGCGGATTGAGGACGACGCCGTCGCGCACCCAGACCTGGTCGCAGGCACGCGCCAGGAAACAGCCGCCAGCGCCAGCATTGCCGCCGACGGCGGCGACGGTCAATTGCGTCTGGCAGCGCAGGATGGCCTCGGCCAGGTCGTCGATGGCGTTGATGTTGGCCCAGGATTCGTCGGCCGGGCTGTCGGCGGCTTCGATCAGGTTGAGGTGGATGCCGTTTGACCAGAAGTCGCCGCCGCCGTCGAGGACGATCACCCGCACCGGCCGCGTCGTCGCCCAGCCGAAGGCCTCGGTCAGCCGGCGGCACTGCGCCGTGCCCATCGCCCCGTTGTAGAAGCGGAAGGACAGGAAACCGACGCCGTCGGCCTCGCGCCAGGCGATATCCTGCCAGGTCGGGTGGTCGGCCTGCCACCAGCCGGCAAGCGGCGCCTCAGGCAACTCAGCCGCTTCCGGGAAGGCGACGGTCGCCGGCAGCTTGATGCC
>Ga0209794_1000835_pt1 | contig 32964 bp, 24 predicted proteins | sample EBPBio232013_DNA_FD_185869 | JGI IMG/M metagenome (GOLD analysis project Ga0209794, IMG submission 185869) | Wastewater treatment Type I Accumulibacter community from EBPR Bioreactor in Madison, WI, USA - Reactor 1_5/23/2013_ DNA (SPAdes)... | ecosystem: Engineered > Bioreactor > EBPR >... | reverse complement strand
GAACTTTTTAACAATAGACCTTCTAATTCCAAGCGGTCTTTTGAAGCTAATTTAATGTGTTGCTTCTGCATAGTTTTGAGTTTCAGAAAACAACAGAAAAAATCGTACCAATTTAGTTTACAGTGTAATTAGTTTCTATGAATATGTGTCTGCGCTATGTGCTTGCTCTATGTGCAGAAGGTTGCTATATGTGTCTGCGGTTGCTCTATGTGCCTGCGGTTGCTCACAACCGCAGGGGTCTCAGTCGGTTGTGAGCAACCTCCTGCACGAGCCGTATTCTTGCGGTTGTGAGCAACCTCCTCCACGAGTCGTCCCATTTGTCGAGTTTTCGTCGAGAGGAAAGCGAGGTTCGTCAAAAAACTTTGGTAACGACAACGTATCCGTGCAGTTTTGAAGCGTGATTTCTAAACAAACCAAAGCGTATGGCAAACCGATTTTTTCTCTGTATTTTTTTCCTTTTTGCCACTGAAAGTAGGGCCCAAAACTGTGAATGTTCGGCGGTGTTGGCTACCTACATCCAGAAAACAGAAGCCAACTATGCAGGTTTTCAAGACAAGGTAACTGCCCAAACAAGGCCACGTTACGAACGACTACTCGATAGTTTGCGAACGGCAGCCCATGACTTGCCAGGCGATAAGCGTTGTTTCCAATTGGTACGGGCCTACAAACGTTTTTTCAAAGATGGGCATTTTCAGGTTTCTTTTAATGAGCCCGAAGTAACGGTTCCCATCCGTACCATCAGCACCGACGAGCAGCAAGCGAAAAGCTACTTTGATGCCCACGCTGGCAAATTACATCCATTGGAGGGAATTTGGGAAATCGCGGATGGAAGTTACCGCGTGGCCCTCATGCGTGATCCACAGCAACCCGACAAAATGGCGGCGGTGGTGTTGGCGGCTAAAAATAAAAAATGGCAATTAGGTATGGTCAAATTTGAAGCCGCCGCCAGTGGCCCAAGCCCTTATAAAGGAATTTACTGGGCAGGCGACCTCATTTCTTCTGAACGTACCTTCCCGCTGGAAGGGAACTTGCTCAACGTCCCTAATTCTGGCTACTGGGTACGGGAGTATCCTCAAAAGGCAACCCCCGATGAGCTCGCTAAAGTACAGCAAGGCGACGAGGAGTTTCACGTAAAAGCGATTGATAAGCAAACTTTTTACGTACGAATCCCTTCCTTTGGTATTTCCTTTGAAATGGTAGATAGTGTCCTGAAGGCACACGATGCGACGATACGGAATTCCCCCCATTTGATTGTAGATATTCGTGACAACTTTGGCGGAATGAATGGATCTTTTCCTGCCATTTTAAAATACCTCAATACCAATACTTTTCGAGATATTCACTCACATTTTAGAAGTACTCCCGACAATTTAAAAGCGGAAGAAGCGATGATTGACCGAGCGCTGACTCAAGGGTGGATTTCGGCCAAAGACGCGAAACCTTGGCAGGAATCATTGGCTAAAAATCGACTAAAAGTGGGACAAATGGTGGAATATCCTGCCGATACGATGTCGTACGGGGAAGTGTTGCCGTACCCTCAAAAAGTAGCGGTGCTAATGAATGAAAACTGTTACAGCAGCGCGGAGTACTTTGTGTTTTATGCCAAACAAAGTAAAAAAGTAACGCTTTTTGGCAACCATACGGGCGGCATGATGGACTATGGAAATGTGCGTGAACACGAGTTGCCGTGCAAAAATTTTGAACTACGCTTGCCCACCACCCGCACAGGTTGGGTCGATTATGCCCCCATCGACAACGTTGGTTTTCAGCCCGATGTTCAGATTCCAAGCTCGGAAAAAGATTGGATAAAGTTTGTTCAAAATTACTGGCAATCAAAATAGCGTTTTAACCCTTTTTTCTTAACAGTCATGAAACATCTTTTCGTTGTACTGACCCTGGTCAGCGGGCTATGCTTTGCCCAAAACAAAGGAAGCATCAAAGGACGCACGGTGGAATTGAGCACCCAAAAAGGCGTGGAGTTTGCGAGTGTAGCGCTGCTATCATCGTCAGATTCATCGCTCGTAAAAGGGGGCGTGACTGACACACTAGGGCGTTTTAATTTTCAAAATATCGCAGATGGCCACTATTTGCTGGCCATTTCTAGCGTTGAATACCAGCGTTTTGTGTCGGCTCCAATTCATATTAGTGAAAACCAACGGGACTGGGATGTAGGAACGCTATTCTTACAAGCCGACCAAAAGCAGCTCAACGAAGTTGTGGTGAAGGGGACTAAGCCTGTTTTTGAGCAAAAAATGGGTAACATCATTGTGAATGTGGACAGCAAAATGTTCAAAACTGCCACTAATGCCCTTGAGGTAATGCGGCGTTCACCAGGGTTGTTGGTGGACATGAGCGGAAAAATTACGTTTAGGGGAACATCACCCAAAATTTTGATTGACGGCAAAGACCTACGAATGACCGAAGAGCAGGAAAAAAACTACCTAAAATCGCTGACGCCCGACCAGATTGAAACGATTGAACTCATGCCCACGCCGCCTGCCAAGTACGAGTCGTCGTTCCAGACGGTGATTAACATCAAGCTCAAACGCGATCAAAACTTGGGTGGGCGAGGTTCAATCTATGGGACGTATTTGCAACACCGTTTTGCGACGGGCGATGCGGGTGGAAACCTGTCGTACAAAACCCGAAAAATGGCGTTTTCGCTCAATACAGGTTGGAGTTCATCCAATTGGTACCAAGAACTGACCGACCGACGTATAATGGGAAAAGAAGGAAATAAAGATGTGTTTGAGTCGTATGCCTACCTTAAAAACCCCAACCAAAGCCTCAATGGATTAGTAGGAGTAGAGTACGTGGTCAGTCCGCGTCACAGCTTTGATATTAAACTTACGTGTGATATGGGTAGGGCTCCCAGTTCGACGTATGCAGAAAACAAGTCGGTGCTGCGCGGAAATGAACAACCGTTGATGATAAGCTACAACCAAATGACGGAAAATAGCCGCTCGTTGACGGGACTAGCGGGCTATACCTACAAAAACAACAAAGGCCGTGAACTGATGGTGGAAGTGGCCGTGGCAGGCAGTCAGAAACCAGGAACACAGAACATGGTTTCTGAATATGTGCGAAACAACGAACAAGTACGGGGTATATCAGTTCAGCGAAATGACCAACTCGCTAATTCAACCTTTAGAACATTGAACGCGATTTACACGGATGTTGTGGGGAAAGAGTGGAAATTGGAGGCGGGGTTTAAAATGAATTACGTAAAAAACCTTGCCAAAATTGACTACGATACGCTCATTCGGACGGATGCTTCTCGTTCGACTCCTTTGACGGTTGCTGATTTTCGTAAAGATTTTGGGCGAAGTAATGAGTTTACGTTCGACGAAAACATTACGATGTTATTTATGCAAATGAGCAAGCAGTTTAAAAAGCTAGGTTTTACGGCAGGGCTTCGGGCAGAAAATACCGTTACCCAAGGTGAATCCGTCACATTGGGAGCGATTGTAAACCGCAACTATTGGAATATTTTACCTAACCTAACACTACAGTATAAACTCAACGACAACAGCAATTTGGTATGGAGTTCGTCGCGTAAAATTTCGCGGCCTACAGTCTGGCAACTCAATCCTTTTCCTTTTTTCATCGACCCCTACACAGTAGCGATGGGAAATCCGTTCTTGTATCCTCGTATTCGGAATGTATCGGAAGTGACCTATTCGTATAAAAAACTTATGTTGGTCACAGGCTATAATTACAATCAAAACGGGGTGACTCAGTTGCCATTGTACAATGCCACCACGCGCCTGACGACTTGGCAACAGGTCAATGCCAACAACCATCGACTGTTTTTTGATGTGAGTCATTCGGCTACTTTGATGCCCAAATGGAACTATCAAATGTACCTCAGCACTGCCTACGGGGGCGAAAATGTCACCCTCAATGGCCAAAGCAATTCGGTAGCTGGGCTATCGGCTTCGCTCTGGGTTTCCAATATGTTTACGTTGCCCAAAGGATATACGCTCGAAGTGTCGGGTTGGTACAATGTTCCCGACCGTGCTAGTTTCTACCGTGCGCGCTCGTTGGGAGCAATTAATTTAGGCATCCAAAAAAGCTTTGCCAATAACCGCTGGAATACGCAACTGAACGTCAACGATATTTTTTGGACAAGTATTTTTAGGGCAAACATCCAAGTGGATGATTCGGATATGACGTTTACCAACGTGCAGCCGCAGCGCTATGCGTCGTTTCGGGTGACGTACAACTTTGGGAAGTCGAAGTACCAAGCTCGGGGTCGAAAATCGGGGGTAAGTGAGGATGCGGCTCGTATTCGCAAATAACTCAGCATTCCTTTAATTGTCTCTTTTTCAACCGCTGCCTTTGCGCTTTGCAGAGGCAGCGGTTGCCATTTTTAGTGCAGTGCTGGTCGATACAAAAAGATTTTCCGAAAACTGGCGAATCTTATTGTTTATGTGGATAATGTCCTATATTTTGGGGTTTTATTCCAATAAACTACTTCAACCTTGAAAATAGCTATTTTGAAAGAAACCAAAACCTACGAAAAGCGGGTTGCGGTCACACCTGACGTTGTTAAGTCCCTTCTCAAAGCGGGTTTTACCTGCGCCGTCCAAAGTGATGCTGGCGAGAAATCTTCCCTACTTAACACCGATTACGAGAAAGCAGGCGCTCAAGTAGTAGCAGATGTCAAAACGCTCCTTGCCGATGCCGATGTCGTTCTAAAAGTCAACGCCCCTACGCTGGAAGAAGTGGCTCAAATGCGCGAAGGTGCAGTGAGCATTTCGTTTCTGTACGCCTACACGCAGCCTGAACTGGTTCAAGCCCTCAATGCCAAGAAAATTTCGGCCTTTAGCATGGATGCCGTTCCACGTACGACCAAAGCCCAAAGCATGGATGCGCTTAGTTCGCAGGCCAACCTCGCGGGCTACAAAGCGGTTTTGCTTGGGGCCAATGCCCTTGGGAAAATTTTTCCATTGATGATGACGGCCGCAGGAACCATCAAACCTTCGCGAGTACTGATTTTTGGCGCTGGGGTGGCAGGATTACAGGCCATTGCGACGGCCAAACGCCTTGGCGCAGTAGTGGAAGTAACCGACGTTCGCCCCGAAACCAAAGAACAGGTGGAGTCGCTGGGTGGGAAGTTTTTGAGCGTAGAAGGCATGGAAGCCAACAAGTCGGAAGGAGGCTATGCCAAAGAAGTGTCGGCGGAGTTTCTCCAAAAACAACAAGACCTCATCAAACAGCGCATCAAGGACGCAGACATCGTCATCACAACGGCCTTGGTGATGGGTAAAAAAGCGCCTATTCTGGTGACGGAAGAAATGGTGAAATCAATGAAAACGGGCAGCGTGATTGTGGATATGGCCGTAGAATCGGGTGGAAACTGTGCCTTGAGCGAAGCCAATCAGACGGTCGTAAAAAACGGGGTCACGATTATTGGAGAGTCAAATCTACCTGCACTACTCGCGACCAATGCCAGCGATTTGTACGCCAAAAACATCAGTACGTTGCTGTTGCATTTGGCCAACAAAGACGGTTTTAAGTGGGAACTGGAGGAGGAAATCACCAAAGGAAGCCTCATCACGCACCAAGGTCAGTTGGTCCACGCCTTTACCAAATCAATTTTAAAATAATGTCATCTTCAAATTATGGACGCAATCATCACATTTATTGGCGAAAATATACAGCTTATCTACATCCTCATTCTTTCCATTTTTGTGGGGATAGAGGTGATTTCTAAAGTGCCCTCCGCCCTGCATACCCCGTTAATGTCGGGTGCCAATGCCATCCACGGGGTGGTTATCATCGGGGCGATTATCGTCATGGGGCATGCCGAAGCGGGCAATTGGCCCGCGTTGATACTCGGCTTTTTGGCGGTTATTCTCGGAACGCTCAACGTTGTGGGCGGTTTCGTCGTTACCGATCGTATGTTAGAAATGTTTAAAAAGAAAAAGTAACCGTTAACTGAAATGATACAACAATATTGGTTATACCTTATTTACCTTTTGGGCTCGGTATTTTTTATCGTAGGATTAAAAATGCTTTCGGGGCCTAAAACTGCCCGTAACGGCAACTTCTTGGCAGCGGCAGGGATGGCGATTGCTATTTTGGGTACTATTTTTATGCACACCAACGAAGACGGCGAGCCGATTGGCAACTACGGCTGGATTTTCGGCGGGATTGCCATCGGAACTATCATCGGCTGGATTTCGGCCAAAAAAGTAAAAATGACCGATATGCCGCAAATGGTGAGCCTTTTCAACGGAATGGGGGGCGCTTGTGCGGCACTTATTTCGTTGGTCGAATTTGGACACCTGCACGACGATGCTTCTCCCGCCACCGTCCTGACGATTGTGGCAGGATTGGTCATCGGTAGCGTGTCGTTTTCGGGTAGTATCATCGCCTACGCCAAGTTGCAGGAAATCATGAAAAAAACCTTCCGTTTACCTGCGCAAAACATCCTTACCTTGGTGCTGTTGATAGCGACGTTAGGGCTGACCGTTTACATTGCGTTGGGGCATCCAAGCACGACCTTGGTTTATACGGTTTTTGCGTTGTCGTTGGCCTACGGGGTCCTTTTTGTGTTACCAATTGGAGGGGCTGATATGCCTGTAGTGATTTCACTTCTCAACTCCTTTACGGGCGTAGCGGCGGCTTTTGGTGGGTTTTTGTACGACAACCAAGTGATGCTCACGGGCGGGATTTTGGTAGGTTCGGCAGGGACGTTGCTGACGATTTTGATGTGTAATGCCATGAACCGCTCTCTTACAAACGTAATTTTTGGCTCATTCGGTGGAGGTAGTGCCGCCGCCGCAGGTGGAGGAAGCGCCACAACGGGGGGAGCGGTGAAAAGCAGTACGCCTTCTGACGTCGCTATCATGATGAACTACGCCCAAAAAGTGATTATTGTACCAGGCTACGGATTAGCGGTAGCGCAGGCGCAGCACGTGATTCACGAATTGGAAGCTTTGCTCGAACAGCGCGGTGTGGAGGTAAAATACGCAATTCACCCCGTGGCAGGACGGATGCCTGGGCACATGAACGTACTTTTGGCGGAATCGAACGTGGCCTACGATAAGTTGGTGGAAATGGAAGAAATCAACGACCAATTTGCGACGACCGACGTGGTGTTTGTCGTAGGAGCCAACGACGTAGTAAACCCCGCTGCTCGCAGTAACCCTGCCAGTCCGATTTACGGAATGCCGATTTTGAACGCCGACAAAGCCAAAACGGTGATTGTCAGCAAGCGTTCGATGGCGGCGGGTTACGCTGGTATCGACAACGAATTGTTTTATTACCCCAACTGTATGATGTTGTTTGGGGATGCCAAAGACTCTATCACCAAAGTAGTAGCAGAATTAAAGGGCATGGATTAGCAAAGGTAGAATCAAGGAACGACGAAGTACAAAATTGGTAAAGCGCTTGGGGAAACCCGAGCGCTTTGCTTTTAGTAGGTAAACTAGGTTGGACTTAGTAGAAAGAATGAATCAGATTACAGCGGGAGGAGGAGAGTTTTCACTCACTTTCTTTCTTCCTTCGCCAAAATTGCAGCCGCTTCGGTGTCTTCGTATTGGCGGATAAGTTGTTTTAGGTCGGCTATGAGCTGTTTTTGAATTTTCCGATAGGCAGGTTTGTCGTACAAATTATTCATTTCTTCAGGGTCTTTTTGAAGGTCATATAACTCCCAAAACTCGCCATCTTTATAAAAACGAATCAGTTTATAGCGGTCGGTACGGATGCCAAAGTGCGTTTGTACGCTGTGCTCGGCGGGGTATTCGTAATAGTGGTAATAGGTCGATTTGCGCGTTTTTTTGCTAAAAAATGACTGTCCTTGCATATCAGCAGGAACACTCAGCCCTGCTTCTTGTAAAATAGTAGGGGCAAAATCGGTATTGTTATGAATCGCACGGTCGATGGTACCTGCTTTGATGCGTTTAGGATAGCGAATGAGCATCGGCATGTGGTGCGATTCTTCGTACATAAATCGCTTGTCGAACCAACCATGTTCGCCCAAATAAAACCCTTGGTCGGACGAATACACCACCAACGTATTTTCGGTTAAGCCTTTTTTGTCCAAATAATCAAGCACTTTTCCCACGTTACGGTCGAGCGAAAGAAGTGTTCCCAAATAATCTTGCATATAGCGTTGGTATTTCCATTCATCGAGTGCGCGCCCCGACAGGTTTTGTTTTTTAAAATCGGCCGACACTTGGTCGTAGTAGGCGAGCCACGCCTTGCGTTGGGCGGGGTTCATGCGTTTCACAAAAGGGTCGTTACCCGCGTCCACTTTGAGGTCTTCTTTCAAACGCATGGTTTTAGTTACGGTCATGTCTTGGCGTTTGGCGGCAATTCGTCCTTCATAGGCGTCATAAAAGCTCTTTGGAAGCGGAAATTTGACGTGGTCAAAAGCCCGCAAATCGGTCGTGTCAGGTTGCCAATTTCGGTGTGGACATTTGTGACCAATCACCAAACAAAACGGCTTCGAGGGGTCGCGGTCTTGGTCGAGCCAATGCAGTGCTTTTTCGGTAATAACGTCGGTGGCGTACCCTTCTTGGCGAACCGTTTTACCGCCCATTTCGATAAAATCAGGGTTGTAATAAGCACCTTGCCCAGGCAACACCGACCAATAATCGAAGTACTGAGGGGTAGCTTCTAAATGCCATTTGCCAATCCATCCCGTTTGATAACCAGCTGCTTGGAGGTATTTGGGGTACATGGGTTGGCCTGCGTCAAACTTTGTGAGGTTGTCGCGGTGGCCGTTTTTGTGGCTGTACTTTCCTGTCAACAACGTAGCACGGCTGGGGGCGCACAAGGAGTTGGTGCAAAACATATTTTGGTACACCGCCCCTTCTTTGGCCAAGCGGTCGATGTTGGGGGTTTTGATGTAGGGACTTCCGTAAGCGCTGATGGCTTGCAAGGCGTGGTCGTCCGAAAACAAAATCAAAATGTTTGGGCGTTTGTCTTTGGGCTTAAACGACAACAATCCCATGCCGAGTGTCAACCCAAAGGCAATGACGATTAGGGAGGTCTTTTTCATTATTGTTTGTTGTTTACGTTTTAGTGTTTCGGGTACTGTAACCGAAGATTTTTATTTTATCTACCTTTTATCCGTGTGAACCTGTTCTATCAGTGTTATCCGTGTGCTATTATCGACGATTTGAGCACACGGACGATATGGATTAGACACGGATTTTATGGATTTAAAAAATACTCGGGCAGAGTATGTTTCGGTTTGCCTGTTGTTCTTTGTTACTTATCAATCACAATCCCTTCAAAGTCAGTCAATTTAGAAAGTTTTAGCTCAAGCTGGCCATTTTTCCATGAATAAACGACGGGTTCTTTACTGACCATCGAAAAAACCTTGGAAGGTTTGAACGGCGTTTGAATCCGAAAGCTTAGGTTAGCAATGGGCAGGGGAGCAAAATACGTATTGCCGCTAAAACCAGTAATATTCACCAAATGTAAAATCAGGCCATCCGAAACGGTTTTATTCCTGTTTTCGGGCGTATTTTTGGTATATTCTTTCAAAATCACCTCTACGCGTTCGTGGGCGTTGGTTTGGAGTAATTGACCTGCTTCGGGGTAAATAAGGTCGAGGGCATCGAGGAGAATGTTTTTGTGCTCTTCGTACCCGTGCAGGTAATAAAGCTTGCCGAGGTTAATGGGTAAAATCACAGCTTTGCTCCGCGCGTGTTGTTTTAGCCCCATCGCAAAATACCCCATAGGTTCGTGTCCTCCAATGATTTCGGGCGGGCCAGGGCGGCCTTTGGAAAGAATGGGTAACAACCGCTGGTCGCTGCCTGAAAGGTCGTAAAGCCCCAAGTTAAATTTCCAGAATACCATTCTTTGTTGGGCAAAACGTTTAAAAACATTTTTGTTGTCGGGAGAAAGGTAAAAACCGCTGCCTTCGTGGTCTTTGTTGATGATTTTTGCGCCAAACAATTCTTGCAAAGCCGCTGGGTTATCAAACATCGTCTGATTGGTGGCAATGAGGTGAACACCTTGTTTTATAGCTTCTTTTAATACCTCAATGGCGGTTTTACTCAAATACGTTATGTCGGGCAAAATCACCACTTTGTAATTATTTATTTTGGCGGCTAAATGCTCAATTTGAGCGTCTTCGATAAGGTCAAAAGGCAAATGTGCCTCGCGTAACATGAGCTGAATGCCACGGTATTCTTGCATGGGATTGCCGCTGGGCCATGCGCCAGGTGCAACCACCGCTATTTTGGCGACCGAACGATACTTCCCAAAATAAGGCTCAAATTTTTTGTGGTGCGCATAGACTTTCTTAATCACCCCGTAATTGCGTTCGTCTTCGTAGCCGCGCATGTCGCCCATCATACTAATGTCGAGGCCCGAGCCATTGGCAATATTTTCGTAGAGTCGAATGGATACTTCTTCGGGTTCGACGGCGTTGTAGCGCGACTGAAATGAGATTTGCTGAATACTGCTGTTGCTAATGATGTGGTTGGGGAAAGAGTTAGCCGCATTTCCGACGTTATCAGAGGCCGAGTAAGGCCAATAAGGTAAGCTATTGGTCTGCGATTCGTGGCGAATAATGTCCACAAAGCGATCCATGTACGTGCAGATGGCAATCTGCTCATTTTTGGATTTGACAAGCTTGTGCAACCGCTCCGACCAATCTTCGACCGTGAATTTTTTAAAAGCGAGGTATTTCTGAAAAACGGGGTCGGCTTTGTTTTCCTCGGTGGGTAAGGTGAGGCCATTGCTATATTGCGCAAATCGCTTTTTATCCGCTTCGTTTTGGTCAATGCCGTGGTATTTGCCTTCGTACGGATTATTGACTTGGTACCCAGGCATATTGAGAAAAATACCGTCGATGGGGTAGTTATCAATGACCTCTTCAATAATTTTAAAAGCACATTCCTGAACGTAAGGTGCGTTGATGGACACCACATACATATCGGTATTGATGATGCGTTCGCCTTTGGGAGAAATATAACACCAGTCGGGATGGGCTTTGAAAATGCTTTCGTGAACGCGACTAAAGTCAAATCGGACAATGACCTTGATGCCTTTTTGATGACAACGGGCAACGACATCGCCCAGCATATTGCCTTTCATGTAGGGATTGGTATAATGAAACGGCAATTTGGTGGGATAAAACGCCATAATCCCGCCCGCATTGATAAGTAAGGTATTGGCAGAGCACGCTTCCAAATCTTTCAGCAGTGAGTCGGCATTGAGGGTAGCGGCCTCGTAAGCAGGTAAGTTGGTCTGGATGACGCGCAGGTTATTTCGCTTCCACCAAGGAAAATCGGCTGGCCATGCGCCCGCTTTTTGGGCAAAGCTTAGGACATTACATAAAATAAAAACCAGGCAAAAAGTAAATGATTTCAACATCGAAAGGAGGGGTTAATCATTTCTCAAAGCATTTTATGGGTAACGTTTACCTAAGTCTTGCTTATGTATTGCATGTCGTATGCACTCGGTCTGACTGTCGTCTGACCGAGTGGTCTTTTTCTGTATTCGGTTAGACGATAGTCAGACCGAGTAATCGTTTTAAGATTCTTTTATGAAAAAGCTATTTGTTGTAAGCATTTCCCTTTCGCTACTAGCTCTGTGTGCCTTTCAAGCACCGCGTAAAGCGCCCAATATTGTTTTTATGTTGGCCGACGACCTCGGTTGGGCCGATTTGGGATGTTACGGTAATACGTTTCACGAAACCCCTAATCTCAATCAGTTGGCGGCCGAGGGAGCGCAGTTTCAGCGAGCTTATGCCGCTTGTGCGGTTTGCTCGCCTACGAGGGCTTCTATCATGACAGGAAAATATCCCGCTCGTCTCAAAATCACCGATTGGATTCCTGGCGTGGTGTATCCTTACGCCAAGTTTCAAACGGCCAAAATGCGCTACGAACTTCCTAAAGAAGAGGAAATCTTACCCGAAATTTTACATAAAAATGGCTATGCTACTTACCACGTAGGCAAGTGGCATTTGGGCGAAACCGAGGAGTTTTGGCCTCATAATCGGGGTTTTGATGTCAATATCGGGGGTCATTCGAAAGGACAACCTGGGTCGTATTTTTATCCTTATAAAAACGTAACGCCCACTGCCGATTATTCCGTGAAGTTTTTACCAGAAGGCGGAAAAGAAGGTGATTATCTCACTGATTTTTTGACGGATCATGCGCTAAAGTTGATTGAAAAACACGCCAATAGCACACAGCCGTTTTTCCTCAATATGAGTTACTACCAAGTACACACCCCTCTGCAAGGAAAACCCGATTACGTTAAAAAATACGAGGAAAAGAAAAAGACGTTGGGTGTCAGCAAGCCTAATCCAATCTATGCCGCCATGATTCAGAGTTTGGACGAAAGTGTAGGCCGAATCTTAAAAAAACTGGACGAGTTGGGAATGCGTGAAAATACGATTGTAGTGTTCACGTCGGACAATGGGGGTTTGGTAGAAGTGGACGGGAACGCGCCTTTGCGCGAAGGAAAAGGGTTTTATTACGAAGGTGGGATTCGAGTGCCGTTGTTAGTGCGTTATCCTGTGATGACTACGCCGCGTTCTACGCTGCAAGACGTTGTGGCTAGTATTGATTATGTGCCTACGCTCCTCGAATTGGCGCAGTTAACCAAGAAAAAAGACGTGGATGGACGGAGTTTTGTGTCCACTTTAAAAGGGAAATCTCCCAAGGAAACGCGTACGTTATACTGGCATTATCCCCATTATCATACCCCTCAGCGCCCACCTACGGGAGCTGTGATGGAAGGAGACTACAAATTGATTGAGTTTTTGGGAGAAAATCGGTGGGAGTTGTACAACGTCCGTGAAGATGTTTCGGAACAACATAATTTAGTAAACGAAAAACCACAGCTAGTTCAGCAGTTACGCCAAAAACTCCAACGCTGGCAGGCGGAGACAGGAGCGATGTTTCCATCACCGAATCCCAACTACGACGCCGAGAAGCCCTTTCGCAACTCAATCACGGCTTGGAAAGGCGAGAATCGGTTGTAGAGGTAGGAGAGTAAGCATGGATTTTAGTATCTTTGTTTAGAGCTCAAATCAAAACTTCTTCTACTATGAAATACCTTTTATTGGTTTGGTGGCTCGCGTTCTCATTTGCGCTAAATGCGCAATCATATACCAATGCTGACTCAATCAAAATCTATCGGTTGCTCGCTGCTGCGGATGCCTCCGAAGAAATGTCACAAGCGTTACAGTTGGCAAAGCAGGCTTTGGATTTAAGCCAAAAAACGACAATGCTTCGCGGAGAGGGGTGGGCTAATTTGAAAATCGCTTTTTTGTTGGTGGAGCATACGCCGAATACCGATGTACGCCAATATTGGGACATCGGGACGCGTATTGCGACTCAGCTCAACGATCCATTTATGTTTGGGATGGCCCAGGTTCAACAAGGGAAATACTGGATGTATAATAATGACTTGGTTAAGGCTGCGCAGTTTTATCAAAAAGCACTTTCTACGTATTTTGAAAAAGAGCAATCTCAATATACAGCCGTGTTATACAATGATTTAGGTATGGTGGCGGGAAAACAAAATCAGCGCGACCTAGAAGCTGGTTGGTACCTAAAAGCTATGAAACTACATGAAAACTTGGGCAATTTGCACGGATGGGCCAATTCAGCAGGCAACTTAGCCAATACGTTTTTTCGGCTTGGCAACCAAACCGATGCCATCAAATATGCCAAAGAGGCATTGCATGTGCATACCAAAAATAACAATGTTTCGGGGCTTGCGACGGTAGCGGGAAACTTGAGTACGATGTATGCTTCTTATAATCAGCTCGACTCAGCCGTGCTGTATCGTCAGAAGGCCATGAAGTATGCAGAAATCAATGGGCAAACAAAACACCTGATTCAAGGGCATCAAAATTTGGCATTGTTGTTTGATCGTCAACAAAAATACGCCGAGGCATTAAAGGCTATTCAACGGGCTATTGACCTGAGTCGTAGCACAAATGACCTAGTCAGTGTGGCAGCTAAGAGCCGTATTGCCGCCGAAATTTCGGCTAAAATGGGGGATACACTAAAAATGAACCAATACTATGTTGAAGCAACCCAATTGGCTGATTTGCTTCAACGAAAAGAGGTGTTGCGAGATGTGTATTTGAGTAAGTCAACATTTTATGCCCGTACAAACGACTTTAAAAGGGCATTTGATTATTCGCTCAACTACCATTTTCTCAAAGACAGTTTAGAGGGGGTGTTGGTGAAAAACAATATCTCCGAATTGCAAATTAAGTATGAGTCGGAGCGGAAAGATTTTGAGATAGCGAAACTTAGTACCGAAAAACTCATTCGCCAATTAGAAATCGATAAACAAAAAGCCCTGATTGCGGGAAATCGGCTGGAGGCACAACGTAAAGAAGATCAAATACAGCTACTAATTCAGCAACAAAAGCTTCGAGAGGCGGCGCTTCGCCAGCAAAAAGAGTTGTTTGAAAAACAACTCTTGATTACCAAAAATAAAGAACAAGAGCTCCAGTTGGCACGTCAGCGGTTGGAACTTACTCAAAAGGATAAAGAACTACAAGAGCGGCAACTCCAGCGCCAGCGGCTGTTTCAGTTGGTAGGGGGCGGGGCGTTTCTTTTCATGGCTTTGCTGGCTTGGATTTTGTTTAATAGGTATCAACTCCGAAAGCAACTGCAAGAAAAAGAAGCATTGTTGGCCATTCGGAACAATATCTCGAAAGATTTACACGATGAGATAGGCTCTTCGCTGACCAATGTGAATATCTTGAATGAGCTCACAAAACGCACCCTCTCAACACCCCTACAAGCCCAAGAATACTTGCAACAAGCGGGCGAGAGTATTCAGCAAATTAGTGAAAGTTTGGGGGATATTGTGTGGAATATTAATCCTGAATACGACGACCTTCAAAAAATCCTGATTCGTATGCGGCGCTATGCGTCGGATATGCTCGATGGAGCCAATATTTTCTATCACTTGGAGTTTCCTGACGAGTCAAGCCATTTTAAACTTCCCATGAATAAGCGACGGGATTTTTATTTGCTGTACAAAGAAGCCATCAATAACATGGTCAAGTATTCTAAGGCAACAAAAGCCGTGGTGCGACTTACATTGGCGGAAAACGAGTTGTCGTTGTTGGTACAAGACAATGGCATTGGGTTTGATGTGCAAACAGTACGCAAAGGAAATGGACTCAACAACATGCACTACCGCGCCGAATTGCTCAAAAGTAACCTCAAAATTCAATCTCAACCCCAGCAAGGAACCACCATTGAGCTAGTGATGAAAGTATAACCTCCAGCGGAAATCACCCAAATGGGTACTTTACAAAGCCAGCAAAGCTTAGTATTTTTGTGTATGGCAACATCTTTACTCATTTTTGAAGACAACAACCAACTTCGTCAGTCGCTGCAACTGCTGCTCAACGACGGGTTGTTTTTCAACGTCAAGGCGGCGTTTGACAACTGCTTACGCGCAGCTGAAGAGTCACAATTGTACCAGCCCGATTTGGTGATTATGGACATTGACATGCCAGGTCGGAGTGGTGTAGAGGGGCTGAAAGCCATTAAGGCGACGCGCCCACATACCAAAATCATCATGTTTACGGTGTTTGATGACGACGAGCAGATTTTTGAGTGTATCTGTGCGGGGGCGGATGGATATTTGCTTAAACATACCCCACCTGCCCGTTTGATAGCGGCTTTGCAAGAAGCCATGGAAGGAGGCTCGCCGATGAGTCCGCAGGTAGCGAGTAAAATTTTTCAGTACTTCCGAAAAGAAGCCAAACCCGCACCCGATTATAATTTGTCGGAACGAGAAAAGGAAATTCTTCAATTGCTTATCAAAGGGTACGGTTACAAAATGATTGCTGCTGAATGCTTTATCTCTTTGGATACGGTTAAAAAACACTTGAAAAATATTTACACCAAACTCCACGTTTCTTGTGGCACTGAGGCGGTGGCAAAGGCCCTAAAAGAAAAAATAGTAGCGGTATAACCTACGCTTATGGGCGTAAAAAAGCCGTCAGGGTATCTATCCCTGACGGCTTTTTTGCTTTTAAAAATCACCCGAAAAGGTAATTGACGAGCGTGCGTTGACCCACTACCTTTGACCCAACAATTCAACGCAACTTATTGATTATCATGAAAAAGCTAACAATCATTTCGCTCGCATTAGGTCTTTTGATGAACACGGAGGCCGCTGTTGCCCAAGAGTCTGTCATTCAATCGACAGCCCTTAAACTTCCCGTTGGAACGTTTGCTAATATGAAACGTACGACATTCGATCCTACCAAACACGGCTTCAAATTTTCCAACGAATTTCAGACCCAAATTCAAATTGCGGGTCTCAATGGCCCCCGTTTTGGCGGACTATGCGGTGGCATGGTTTATTCGGCACTTGATTACTACAAAACAAACGAACCCATTCCTGCCCAAACGCACCGCCCCGCGTCGGGTACGACGTTGCATCAGTATATTCTAACCCGCCAAAACAACTCTACGCTGCTTAACTCAAATGGAGGCTCTAACGCCGACAAATGGGCGGAGTTGATTCTTAATCCGTTTGGCTGGCGAACCAATGAATTTTTTAATTGGGGATTGCAGGGAAGCAACGGAGGAAGAGTGCAAGAGTTGGTCGAAATGATGCGTTCGGGCAGCCCTGTGCCGTTGGGCTTGTTCAAAGATGGCAACGGTGGCGTAGGGCCGCACCATCAAGTATTAGCCATTGGGTATGATTTAGGGCGTTACAAAGGAGATTTGGGGGACTACAAAGAGGACTTCAAAATCTTTATCTATGACCCCAATTACCCCAACCAAACCATGACGTTACGGGTAAATCCTGCTGCACAAAATTACTACTATCAAGAACGCCCCGACAATAAATGGCTGACCTATTTTGTGGATAAAAAATACACCGTTGCTCGTCCACCAGCTATTTCTTCCTCTCCTTTGGCCAATGATGGGCTGGTACGTCAACTACTCATTGAAATCGGGACGGGAGGTGACGATTTGCGCGGTGGTAATGACAACGTAAATGTGATAGTAAAATACACGGATGGCTCAACGGATATATATCCTACGGTCAACAAACGTGTTCGCTGGATGGATAATTACAAAGAATCTGTTTTGCTTTCGTTGCGCCGAGCTGCTCCATTGGGTCAAATTAAATGTGTGATGCTGCAAACCACCTTTGGAGGAGGAATTGGCGGCGACAATTGGAATGTGGACTTGCTTCGTATTGTGGCAAAAAGCAGTGACCAAGAACGGGTTGTGTTTGCTCAAACGGGTAGCCCTCTGGTACGTTTTGATGGAAATAATCGCCCATTTGAAGCTGTTTTACGCTAATCCTTGTCCTAACTATTCTCATCCATGAAAATCTTCCCCGCCCTCGTTTTGGCCTTTGTTGGGTTATTGTTGCAAAACAATCAGGCAATAGCCCAGTCGCCCGACAGTCGTATTTGCAATTGCTTTTCCGATGCGGTCTCTGCTGACGTGATGACAGGAACAAAAGCAATTTATGGGTCTGTAGGAATAATGGTGTCGCGCAACATGGAATTGCCGCCCAGTCCTACCCAAGTAGTGAGCTTTAGTATGCCCATACTGCCGCTACGTTCTGGCTGTCAAGCGTATTATACCATGTATATTACTACAAGTCATAATAAGGTAGTTTACAACGTTACCTCCACCCAGAATGTCCAGAAATACATTTTTCAGAATGGAAATGAAACGTACAATGTACAACTGCTTGTCACTGGAAAATCTGCTACTGGAGGTGACGGTAATTGCAGTCGTTCTATTCGATTTACGGTCAAACCACGCCTTCTGACCCCTCGTTCGTAACAACCTCTTAGCTTTTAATTTCTATGAAAACGATTGTTCAAACGGGTTTGGTGTTATTGATTAGCACTTCCCTTTTCGCCCAGACGCAGTCGCCCAATAAGCTTGTTTTGGGGGCAGAAAAAGTAAATCAACAAGCCACAAAAACGGCGTACGCTGCCCAAGAAGTTAGCAATCAGCTTCATAGTGCGAGTCAGCAAGCCCATGCAACGGCCGCAAACGTCAAATCCATCATTGCACTGTTTGATCCGATACGGCAGCTGCATCGTAAGCGAAAAAAAGCGGGTGATTCTACCACAACACTGGAGCCCGAAGTCGTGCCAGTTGAGGTTTTGGGGACTTCTACGGCCACTCCAATGGCTCAATCGCCCACTTTGGTGGAAGCTGTGTCGCCTGCTTTGGATAATGTAAATGCAGTTGCCTTTGTCCCCGAAAATCATCTTTACAATCCAGATGGGTCGGCCAATTTGGGTAACCAAAACCATGAACAATTTGGATGTTATCTGGATATGATGCGTGGCCAAATTCTCGACGGTATAACGGTGGCTACAGAAACACAGTCGGTCGATCTCATTTTTACCGCTACCGATTATTTCAATAGTCAATTACCTATGTATGCGCTACTTACGCCGAGTTATGCCAAAAACAAACTAGCGGCCAACTATTATTTTCGAGGCCCTAATTACAAGGATGCCAATGTTCCTCCTAAAACATGGCCCAAAGTCAATGAAAGTGAAATTGCGCTGACGACGATTTCGCCTGTGCAGTTTGAACGTATTCAAAACAACAATCAATTGGCGGCGATTGTACAGCAAACCCAAGGCTTTAAAAGCTACTTCGAGAGCCGTACCAAGCTCACAGGAAAAACCTTCGCAGTCAAAACCGAAATGGGAAATCGCACTTGCTATGGGTTGCTATATGTGGTGGAACACCTTGGCACAACAGGCACAAATGGTTTCCTCAAAGTCAGGCTAAAAGTGACAGGATTTGATGCTAACAGCGATGGTTATCCCGATGCGGCGATGTACCTCTCAAAATAATTGCTAACTCGTTTATTTTTAACTTTTTACTACATACTCCCATGAAACCTTCATTCATTCTCGTATTCATAGTGCTTTTTGTCTTTTCAATTCCTGCATTTTCTCAAACAGGACGCATACAGCCCAAGCTTGCCGATGCCAGTGCGGCGGTGGTTCGTGGGGCTAGTACAGGCAGATTGGGGTCTATTGATCCTGCCGTGACCGATATTTCTTTTAGGTACCTAAAACCTACTACGGGTGACAAAATACAAGTGGTAGTGACGGTCAAAAACCTTGGTTTGATGAATTACGAAAGTGGAAGCAATCAACAGAACGTTCAACTCTGGGAGGAATACAGTGGCTCCAATCGAAAAATGGTAAAATTATTTCCATTCCAAAACCTCAATGCCAGTGCTTCTTTTAGTTTTTCGTACGAACGGCCTGTTTTTAAACCCAGCGACGAGTTTCCTCCTCACTACAAGGCTATGATTGTGTATGAACCCGATATATTGAGTGATAACAACACCAAAAACGACGACTCAAACGCCGCCAATAATAGCTTGACCAAAAATCCGAGAGATTGATAAGTAGTAGTAAAGTGTGTGCTTTCGGTTACTCCTAACCGAAAACCAAGGTTTCTTAAAACCTCGTGAGGGTGCTTGCGAGGTTTTAATATTTTTCTAATGTAGAAATATGGGCATTGCTTGGTAAATTGGGGCGTTGAAGTCACTTTTAGCATAAACTCTGACCCATGTCCAAACGCTTTTTAGGGCTGCTACTGTTCTTTGTGGGTAGCCTACATACCACTATTTCGGCGCAAGTGTCGGCCAGTCACGACCTTGTTTTTGATAAACTTCCGACGCGTTGGGACGAAGCACTGCCGTTGGGTAATGGCTTTGTGGGAGAGTTGATTTGGCAAAAAGACGATAAGCTACGTTTTTCACTCGACCACGCCGAACTTTGGGATTTACGCCCCATGGAAGGCATGAAAAAGCCTGAGTTTACCTACAAGTGGGTGCAAGAGCAAATCAAGAAAAATAACTACAAAACGGTTCAACAATACGGGGACGTACCCTACGAAAAAGAACCTGCTCCCAGCAAAATCCCTGGAGCAGCCCTCGAAATAGCCTCAAAAGAATGGGGAGCGGTGACAAGCGCACGGGTGGACATTCAGCGCGCCGTGGCGGAGGTGAAATGGGCCAATGGAGCGCGTCTTACCTCCTTCGTTCATGCCAATTTGCCATTTGGGTATTTTCGATTGGAAGGCGTCAAAGAGGTTGATATTCAGCTGTTGGCTCCCAAATACGAAGGCGAAGTGGACAAAACCGCTGGCGGCTCGGTAGCGGGTGATGACTTGGCGCGTTTGGGGTACAAGCAAGGAAAAGTAAAACAAAATTCAAAGTCGGCTACGTACCGCCAAAAGGGCTGGGGAGAATTTGAATACGAAGTGAGTGTCCGTTGGAAAGAAATCGCCGCCAATACGTGGGAAGGCGTGTGGAGTATTTCGGCGCACTACCCCAACAACCCCAAAACACCTGCCAATGAGCTGACAGCCACCGCTATGCCTTACGAAAAAGCGATGCTTCCGCACTTGAGTTGGTGGAAAAATTTTTGGGGAAAATCGAGCCTCAAATTGCCCGATCCATTACTCGAAAAACAATACTACCTCGAACAATACAAGTTTGGCAGTACAGCCCGCAAAGGAGCGCCGCCGATTTCGCTGCAAGCTGTGTGGACGGCCGACAATGGGCGCCTACCGCCTTGGAAGGGGGATTTTCACCATGACCTCAACACCCAGCTGAGTTACTGGCCAAGCTATGCCGCCAACCACCTCGATGAAGCGATGGGCTATCTCGACCACCTCGATGCCAACCGCGCGGCGTACCGTGAATACACCAAATGGTTTTTTCAAACGGAGGGTATCAACGTCCCAGGCGTGACCACGCTTACGGGCGTGCCCATGGGAGGTTGGATTCAATATTCGTTTTCTCCAACGGTGTCGGCTTGGTTGTCGCAGCATTTTTATCTCCAGTGGCGCTACAGCATGGATCGTCGATTTTTGCAAGAACGGGCGTATCCGTGGTTCAAACAAGTTGCCACTTTTCTCGAAAAAAACACCATTCTCAACGACGATTGGAAACGTCAACTGCCGATAGGTTCTAGTCCTGAAATCAACGACAACCGAGTGATAGCTTGGTTTTCGGAAAATACCAATTACGATTTGTCGTTGATGCGCTTTGCGTTTGGCAAAGCCGAAGAATTGGCTACCGAGCTTAATTTGACGCAGGACATGGCACGTTGGAAAAAACTGAATAAACAAATGGCCGATTATGCTTTGTCGGATAGCTTGGAATTGAAGGTGTCGCCGTCGATGCCGTATTCGCAATCGCACCGCCATTTTTCGCACATGATGGCGATTCATCCGTTGGGGGATATTCAGTGGGAAAAGGGCGAACGCGACCAAAAAATCATCCAAAAAAGCATAGCCTTGCTCGACTCCATTGGCCCCGATTGGTGGTGTGGTTATTCGTATGCTTGGCTGGGTAGTTTGAAAGCCCGTGCCAAAGATGGAGCGGGAGCAGCCAAAACCCTCCGAACGTTTGCCTCGGCTTTTTGTTTGCCCAACTCGTTTCACGCCAATGGTGATCAAACCAAATCGGGTTTGTCCAAATTTACCTATCGTCCGTTTACGTTGGAAGGAAATTTTGCGTTTGCGGCGGGCGTTCAAGAAATGCTTTTGCAGAGTTATTCGGGAGTCATCAACGTTTTTCCTGCCGTTCCTGCCGATTGGACTGAGGCATCTTTTCGTGACCTACGCGCGGAGGGGGCGTTTTTGGTAAGTGCCACTCGGACGGGTGGAAATGTGGATGAAATTCAGCTGTATTCAGAAAAAGGCGGGGTGGCTCGTCTGAAATTACCTTTTAAAACGCATCTTGTCAAGATGCAACAAGGAATGATTGTGAAACAAATTGACGAAACTGAAATAGAAATAGCAGCACAAAAAGGTGGAAAGATTGTATTGAAAAATGGCTACGAATAGGCCTGCATGAAAATATGATGATTTGTCTGTAACTTTGCCAGCCTTAAAACGAGCGATTATTGAATATGTATTCCCAAAAACCACTTATATTGGTCAGTAATGACGACGGCATTACCTCATTAGGAATCAGGACATTAGTAGAAGTAATGCAAGAGTTAGGAGAAGTGGTGGTTGTAGCTCCCGATAGCCCTCAGTCGGGCATGGGCCATGCCATCACCATCGGTGAGCCATTGCGTCTCCATGCTACGCCCATCTTTGAAAATGTGAAAGCCTATGAATGTAGCGGAACTCCTGCCGACTGTGTCAAATTGGGTAAACATTATGTGTTAAAAGACCGCACACCCGACTTGGTTGTAAGTGGCATCAATCACGGATCAAACACCTCGATAAGTGTTTTGTATTCAGGGACGATGTCGGCGGCGATTGAAGGAGCGATTGAAGGAATCCCGTCGATTGGTTTTTCGCTTTGCGACTTTGCGGCCGATGCTGATTTTTCTCACGTAAAGCCGTTTATTAAGCAAATCGCGAGTAACGTCCTTACAAACGGACTACCGAAAGGGGTAGCATTGAATGTGAATTTCCCGAAAAAATCGGACGAAACATTGAAGGGAGTGCGTATTTGTCGTCAAACCAACGGCAAATGGCAAGAAGAATTTGACAAAAGAAAAGACCCACACGGCCGTAGCTATTTTTGGCTATCGGGCAATTTCGTAAATTTCGACGCAGGTCAAGAAGATACCTGTGAGTGGGCATTAGAAAACAACTACGTGTCGGTAGTTCCGTGCCAATATGATTTAACAGCCTACGAAACCATGAAGCTCATGCAGCAATGGCAATTCTAGTCTAACCTATAAAGAAAGATACACAACACTAAAAACCCCTGATAGCATGGCACTTTTGGGAAACTTGTTAAAAGGAGGAATCAAGCTCTCAACTCGTATTCAGAAAGAAAATGTAGATTTTGCTAACATACAGCGTAAAACCCTCAGCAAGCTGCTTGCCAAGGCCCGTTACACGCAGTTTGGTGAAAAATACCAGTTTGAGGACATTCTCAACGCAGCCGTTTTTGACGAAAGCAAAACTTTTTACGAAAAATATAAGGAATTTGTTCCCGTTCACAACTACGAGAAAATCTACCGTGAGTGGTGGGATAAAGCGCGTGAAGGCGAGAAAAACGTTTGCTGGCCTGGACGGGTCAAGTATTTTGCGTTGAGCTCAGGAACGTCCGAAGCTGCTTCAAAATACATCCCCGTGACGAAAGCCATGGCCAAATCGTTTCGTAATACGAGTTTGCGCCAAATTTTTTCGCTGGGGCGCTACGAAGAAATTCCGAGCGATTTGTACGAGAAAAGTTTCTTCCTCGTCGGCGGAAGCATCGACCTGACGGCCATCGATGAAGGCCGTTTTGAGGGAGATGTAAGCGGTATCAATGCCAAAAATATTCCTTTTTGGTTTGAACGCTACTACAAGCCTGGACGGGAGATTGCCCGCGAACGCGATTGGTCGCGCAAGCTCGAAAAGATTGTGGAAGAAGCCCCGAGCTGGGACATTGGCTTCATGGCAGGCGTACCCGCGTGGCTTCAAATCATCATGGAAAAAATCATTGAGCGTTATAACCTCGATACCATCCATGACATTTGGCCCAATCTCACCGTTTTTGGCCACGGCGGGGTGTCGTTTGAGCCGTACCGTGCTGGTTTTGAGAAACTTTTGGCACGGCCGTTGATTTACATTGATACCTATTTGGCTTCGGAAGGGTTTATTGCCTTCCAAAACCGCCCGCACGCCGATGGGATGCGCTTGGTGCTCGACAACGGCATTTTCTACGAATTTGTGCCTTTCAATGATAAAAATTTCAACGAAGACGGTGAGCTTATCTGCAATCCCGAAACGCTGATGATTGACGAAGTGGAAGAGGGCGTGGACTACGCACTTTTGCTTTCTACTTGCTCGGGGGCATGGCGTTATTTGATTGGCGATACGGTAAAATTTGTCAACAAAGAACGCGCCGAAATCGCCGTAACGGGCCGTACGAAGCATTACTTGAGCCTTTGTGGTGAACACCTTTCGGTCGAAAACATGAACAAGGCCATTGAACTCACCGCCGAAGAACTCGACATTACCATCAAAGAATTTACGGTGGCGGGTGTTCGTTCCGATTCGTTGTTTGCGCACCATTGGTACATCGGCACCGACGACCACGTAGCGCCCGAAGTGTTGCGCGAAAAAATAGACGGACACCTTAAAGTTTTGAACGATGACTACGTAGTAGAGCGTCGTCACGCGTTGAAAGACGTATTGGTGACGGTCGTTCCTTCCAGTACGTTTTACGGTTGGCTCGAAGCCAAAGGGAAAATGGGAGGACAAAACAAAGTCCCACGCGTATTGAAGAAAAACTTACTAACCGACTGGGAAAACTACCTCCAAAAGCAAGGATTAACCGTATAAAAAGTGGATAGTGTGGAGGGTTGCTTACAACCCGACCTGTTATCCTAAGGTATTGCCAATAATACATATACAAAGATAGCAACTCCTACAGTATACACCATTTGAACATGATACCTACCCTTAGCATTATCCAAGCCGCTCACGAGCGCATTCGTCCGTACGTACACCGCACGCCTGTGCTTACGTGCCAAACGATTAACCGAATGAGCGGGGCTGAGATTTATTTTAAGTGCGAAAATTTTCAAAAAATTGGCGCCTTTAAAGCCCGTGGAGGGGTAAATGCGGTAGTATCGTTAAGTCCAACGGAGTTAAAAAACGGCGTGACAACGCATTCGTCGGGCAACCATGCTCAGGCGATTGCGTATGCCGCAGGGCTGGTAGGAGCCAAGGCGTACATTGTGATGCCTCGCACGGCTCCCCAAGTCAAAAAAGACGCCGTACGTGGCTACGGTGCCGAAGTAATCGAATGTGAACCCACGCTCGAAGCCCGCGAAAGCACCGTGGACGAGGTGATTGCCAAGTACGGCGCCACCATGATTCACCCCTTCAACGACTATCGGGTGATTGCAGGACAAGCCACTGCCACCAAAGAACTTATCGAAGACTACGGGGCGTTTGATACCGTGATGGCACCCGTGGGCGGCGGCGGGCTCCTCAGTGGTACAGCTTTGGCGGCACATTACCTTTGCCCCACGGCGGAGGTAGTTGCGGGCGAGCCCGAAGGGGCAGGTGATGCCGTTTTGTCGTTCAAATCGGGTAGAATTGAAAAAGCGCCGTACATCAATACGATTGCCGACGGTTTATTGACGAACTTAGGTGATAAGACGTTAGAAATCATTCGTTTACACGTCAAAGATATTCTTCTTACGTCCGACCCCGAAATCATCGCTGCCATGCGGTTGATTTGGGAACGGATGAAAATTGTCATTGAACCTTCTTGCGCCGTACCTTTTGCGGCCTTGCTTCGCAACAAAGAACGCTTTGCGGGCAAAAAAGTAGGCATTATCCTCACTGGCGGCAACGTTGACTTGGGAAAATTGCCGTTTTGAAAGAAGATTTGTTTTTCGTATTTTGTGCACTGTTCTAAGGTAGAAATTCTGTTTTTCTTTTATGTACGACATTTACGACTTAGCTAATCAAAATAAGGGGTATCTCCTTACTTGCTACGAGGGTTGCTGCACTTGTATAGAAAACGCTCGCTTACAAGATTTTGAAGCACATCTGCGAGATAAAGGAGAGTTGACCGTTGCGACCTTTTCAGGCTTTGCTTTTCAAAATATTCAAGATGGCCAGATTTATTGCACTGGGCGAGACTCTGATAAAGAGGGTAAAGAAAGAGATTTAACTTTGTCCAGTATTTTACAAAAAGGAGTTTATCTCAATGCTTATGAATGCATTGAAAATGAGGCTCAACGTAGAGTACACATGGGGAAACTCTGGGAGGTACGAGAAAAATTTGATGGAATCTTCAATTATGGTAAGAAATTTAAGTATTTATGCTTTAACAATGGCCAGCTTGGTGTTCCTGCGTTTGGTGATTTTACTTTGGCATTTCCCTTGAGCCATTTTGAGGATAGGAACTTGGTTTTTGTTAAGTATAACAGCCTCATTCTTAAGGAAAATGGAAACCCACAGCGTTTGTATTTTACAGAAAACAACGAGGCGATAGCCCTCGAAACCCTTACTCAAGATTTGGCGACGTTAGAACATTTTGTTCCACTCATCGTAGTGAAACGAAAAGAAGACTTAACGAATGACATGGATGTTGACTATAATTTGTTAGTATTGAAACCTTTTGCCGATACTTCTACTAAACACCGTGATTATGTGGAAGCAATTACGTGGCAAGAGGTGAAAATTCAAACAGGGGTACGCTTGCGGGCAGAGAAAGAGCGTTTTCAGTCTATATTTGATGCAGTTAGTGATTTAGACCGTGAGGCAGAACCTATGATTAAAAACTTGAAAGAGCTGTACGAGTTAATCAATACCACTTTAATTACTACGGAATATGGCTATTAGGTTAATTGCTGCTACGATGACTGATGGTAACGGAATCGTAGCTGATAAATACGGGGAAGTGTATTTGGTAAAGCCTCCGTTTGATTTTTATGGGAAAGAACATTTGCCATACGATTTAATCGAATCGACAATTCAGCGGTTTGGATTTACGGAATTGAACGAGGATTATACTACCTGGTCGGAAGTTTTTGAACGGTTGCGAGCGATTGCGTGGGAGGCCCGCAAAAGTGCGGGTGATACGAGCAAAACCGTGACAGAAGAAGACAGGAAGGCTTTTTTTAGGAGCATTCCCGAAGGTTTTTTGGTGGGAGCGGTGGAACGATTAGAAGCGTATGCCCAAAATAAAGAAGTAAACCGAGCACTTTTTACGGGAAGAGCGTTATTAGAAAATCCTAATTTGGCAAAGTTGCCAGAATTATACAAAAGAGTAGCCGCCGTAGTGCAGAATGAAAGTAGAGTGGCTTCCGTTTTTCCCAATGTGAACTGGGGTACATTGAATAAGAAAAGGCAATTTGTCCCCTCATTTGCACCCGCAGCATGAAAACCATTACTTTTTATTCCTTCAAAGGTGGCGTAGGACGCTCACTGACGCTTTCAAACATGGCGCTCTGGTTAGCTGATGAAATGAAAGCGAAAGTATGCGTGATTGATTTTGATTTAGAAGCACCTGGGTTACCTTACAAATTTGAAGACTTACAAAACCCTGCCGACCAAGAACGGTTGGCTAAAACGGAAGGGATTGTAGAATACATTGACGAATTTAACCAGACTGGGTTTCCTCCTGCCGATTTTACCCGATTTTATTTGCCTTTTACTACTTCCAAAGGAAACCCTGTTACGCTCATTCCCGCAGGAAATCTCAAAGAAGCAGACTATTGGCGTAAATTATTCGACATTAATTGGCAAAAATTATTTGAATACGATGTGGCTACTGGCTACAGCAAAGGACTATTGCTGTTGGAAGATTTGAAAGGCCGAATCGAAGCCGAACTTGCCCCTGATTTTCTGTTGATTGACTCGCGTACGGGCTTAACCGAAACGGCCTCGATTACGTTGAAATTAATGGCGGATAAAGCGATTTTGGTGGGAATCAATAACCGCGAAAACCAAGACGGTTTGTTTTGGGTACTCCGTAGCCTACACGCCGATCCTGCAAGCCGCGATTTACCCTACCACTTGGTGCTCAACCGTGTACCTATGCAACACGGAACGGGAAGAAAAGAAATAGATCCCCGCGAAAAAGACATTAGTACGCAATTTCTACAACGCTTTGAGAGTTTAGTCCCAACGGAAAGCCTAATCAAACGTTTTTCTATCATCCACTCCGACGATGAACAGGCGTTTGGTGAAAAATTACAGCAGGGTTTTTATGAAGAATCACAGTCTAAAGTACAGATACGAAAAGATTATTGGGACGTTTTTACGCAAGTAACCAAAGAATATTTCACCGAAGACGAATGGGCAACTTTTGAAAGGAAGCGCAAAGCCTATGAGTTGTATTACCAAGCAAAGTTTGATATAACTGATACTCAAGAACAAATTGACTTATTGGATAGAGCAATTGAAAGCTGTGACGATGATGCATTTCTGTATGGATTTCGGTTTGTTCTGTTTTATAATTCTGGTAAAATAGAAGTCGCCAGACTTGACATTGAAAGAGCAGTTCAACTTGAACCAGATAATACCACATGGAGGTATAATTTAGGGGTTACGTACTATTTTCAAAAAAAATATGATTTAGCCTTTGAAGCCTATAACAGAGTGCTTGAATTAAACCCGAACCATAGTAGAGCATGGTATAGTTTAAGTAATTATTTTATAAACTCTTCTTATCTGCAAAGGGGATCTCAAAAATTTGAGACAATTCAAAAAGCACTCCAAGCTGCGCAGAAAGCCCAAGATTTGGGATGGAAGGTTTATAATCTATCCTGTGTTTATGCTTTGCTTAACGATAAAACGCAGGCACTATTTTGGTTAAAAGAAGCATTTGAAAGGAATGATACTACAATAAAAAAAGTTCAAGAAGACCGCGACTTTGATTCCTTTCGTGAGGACGAAGACTTTAAAGCTTTGTTAGCCAAATTTTCAAGCTAGTTTGAGAACAGCTAAATTTCAAAAAAGAGCGAGTAGTTACACTACTTCACTGGTTTTCCTAAATAACCAGCCATTTTACAACCATGCGTTGCTCGCTCTTTGTTGTTTGGACTACAGTTGTCCTACTTCTACAATCTACCCTTTTTGCTCACGGGCAAACCACCGCGATACTCACTGGCTATGTAGGAGATGCTACGACGAGCAAACCCATGCCTTTTGCCAATGTCTATGTGAATGGCAGTACGCGAGGGGCAGTGACTGATGAAAAAGGAGCGTTTACCCTTGTCGGCATTCCGCTGGGCACGGTTGAAATTGTGGCTTCTTTTATTGGGTACGAACTCGAAAAACGGACGTTTAGATTTGACAATGCCTCGCCCCAAAAAGCTGATTTTCGGCTAAAAGCAAGCGCGCAAACCTTAGAAACGGTAATAGTACGTGGTAACCAAAAGCAACGAGAACAACAGCTACGTCAGTTTAAAAAGGAGCTTCTTGGGGAGCCGTTTGGTGGGCAGTGCCAGCTTGTCAACGGTGACGTACTGTATTTTAACGAAGAGAATAACCACCTGTATGCAACGGCCAACGAGCCGTTAGTTATTGAAAATCAAGCGCTGGGCTACCGATTGGTGTATGATTTGCAACATTTTGATGCTGCGGCTTCAGGAAAGACGTATTCGGCGGGTACTGCGCGTTTTGAAGAACTAAAACCCGAAAGCGAACGGCAAGCCAATCGATTTCGGCGCAATCGGTTAGCGGCCTATCAAGGCTCTATTCGGCATTTAATGGCCACTTTGGTCGATAATACGTTTGAGCAGGCGGGCTTTATGGTTTTTCAGGAGGATGTTACTAAACCAATGCCCGCAGATCGTAAATCCATTACGCTCGCCGCCGCCATTAGCGAATATAAGCGTTTGATTCCAGTCAAAGCTGCTACGTTGATTCAACCTGGAAAGTTATCGACCGAACGCCGATTGGTTTCGTCTATGAAGCTCATTGTATTTTACAGAAATGCCTCTTCCAACTTTTCACCTTATCCCGATGCCCGTTACGAATACACCGAAATATCGCTCCCCAGCGGCTACCTACAACTGGCTACCAATGGGGTGATTACGAAGCCTGAAGGAATGGTGGCGCAAGGCTCGATGGGAGATGATCGACTTTCGACGATGCTGCCCGCCGATTGGCAACCCGATGCGAATGCGAAGGAGTCGCTTACAAACGATCCTTTGGCAATACAGGGAAAAATTGCACTCCCTGATTCCAGCCTAAAACGCATTACGGCGGCTTTTAGTGAACGGTTTAAGTTGCTGGCTCCTACCTTGTTTATAGACATTGACAAACCCTTTTATGCCACTGGAGATCGGCTCTGGATGAGTACGTATTTACTCGATGCGGCTAATCATCAGCGGGCCAGTGGCGAAACGGCCATCCATGTTGACCTGCTTACGCCCACAGGAAAACTGGTGCAGCACCAGTGGGTGCGCATCGTGGAAGGCCGTGGCGAAGGTAATTTTCGTTTGTCGGATACCCTCACAACGGGGACGTACCACCTGCGCGCTTACACCGACGAAGATGATGCGCAACGACGCCCAGCGTTTGAGCGGTCGGTGACGGTCTATAACCTGCTTCGGAGTAGCAACGCATCTATGCCTAATGATTCTATCCCCAAGCTATTAGACGTTCAGATTTTGCCCGAAGGTGGTCGGTGGATTGCGGGATTACCAGCGCGTTTGGGCGTAAAAATTCTACAGCCCAACGGACACGGCTTGGCCATTGGGGGACGTATTGTTGATGATTTGGGAGTGGAAATCGTTGGGTTTAAAACCAATCAGCAGGGGATGACAAGCGTATTGCTGGAGCCCAAAGCACAGCGGACTTATTATGCTGATTTAACATATAACAACCAGCCGCAGCGTGTTCCATTGCCCAAGCCAGAAATGGAAGGGCTGTTGCTATCGGCTGATGCAACCAGCGACACCACCCGTCTCATGTTGACCATAAGGAGCTCGAAACGGACCGTAACCGACTCTGCCTATGTGGTGATTCAGCAGCACGGTCGGGTGATTGACCAGCGAAAAATTCTCTTGCAAAACGGAGTGGCGAAGATAACTTTGCCCATAACGACTTGGCCAGCAGGGCTTGCACAAATCACCCTGTATGATGCTATCGGTAAGGCCCAGGCCGAACGATTGGTATTTGTCCCCGAAGCCATCGCGCCAGTACGCGTAGTGACGAGTTTTAACAAAAACCGCTATCAGCCACGAGAGCAGGCCATCTTGAGTATCAATTTGAGTGATAATGGGGCACCAGTGCTGGCCGCGTTGTCAGCCTCGATTACCGATGCCGACCAAGTCTTTGATGATACCGCCGAAGCGAATATTCACACCCACTTGTTGCTGACGGGAGAGCTGCGAGGACGTATCGAAACCCCCAACCAGTATCTGAAGAATCGCTCCGCTGAAACCGTTCAAGCACTGGACGATCTACTGTTGACGCAGGGCTGGCGACGTGTTAGCGGTACGCCCGAATCAGAACAGTTCGGTGGCGTATCGCTCAAAGGGCGCATCCTAAACGCTAAAAATCAACCTATACCTGGTGCGAAGCTCACGGTAGTATCGACAGGTGTTGGCAAATCCTTTGTAGGAACGGCAGGTGCTGACGAACAGGGGCGCTTCCGTCTCGTAGGAATGGCGGTGACGGATACTTTACAATTAATGGTACAAATTACGGATGAAAAGTCAAGAAAACTTTCTGCCAAAGAAGCCTTTTTGGCCTTGGAAACGTCGAATAATCAATGGGAATCTGGGCGCATAACTGCGGCTCCCGATTGGTTGGCGTTGCGGGCGGAATCGAAAGCGGCTCGGATTCGACAGGAGGCCAACGCTGATTTTTATCGCGATAAAACGGCTCAAGTATTGCAGGAAGTGACGGTTCGAGCGCGTAAATATGAGGAACGACCCGAGGATGTTCAACTGCGCAGTTTGCACAATGCGGCCGATGCTGTTGTTGTGTTCGACGACAAATCACCCGTTTTTCAAAATCTGTACGAAATGATTCAGGGTCGGTTGACGGGCGTGACCGTTCAACGAGAAGGGGTATCCCAAGCGCGTAGCTACAAGGTATTTATGCGGGGTGTAAATAGTTTCAAAAGCGGAATGCAACCCTTATATTTGATAGATGGCGTGCCCATAGAGGACCGCGACGGAACCGCTTTGCTGTACTATAATGCAGGAGACATCGAACGCATCGAAGTGTTAAAAAATGCGGGTACCACTGGTACTTATGGGGTTCGAGCGGGCAATGGGGTCATTGCTTTTTACACCAAACGTGCTCGGTCGATGCAGAAAAATTCTAAAACGAACGAAGGAATGACGCCAATTGAATTTATCAGTTATCCGTCGGTACAGCGCGAATTTTACGTACCTCGCTATGAGGCAGAGGCTGCAATAGGCGCTACTTCCAAGGTCGATTATCGGGATGTTTTATACTGGAAACCCCTCATGCAAACCGACGGGCAGGGACGCAGTCAGTTGCGTTTTCCGCTGTCAGACGTAGTGCGGACGGTGCGGGTGGTGATACAGGGAGTTACGGCCGACGGTCGTCCAGTGGTGGGTACTCAGCTAATTCGAGTTCAATAAAAGAGAGATTTATTTACGGCTTGAAACGAATTATGTCATTTGGGAAAATGAGATTTTTTTAATTTTGTACGTGTTTTAAGTTACCAAAAAAAAATGTCTCTTACTACCCTTGGACTTGAGCTACCTACCGACCCACGTTGGGTGAATATCGCCGAAATGCAATTGGAAGAAATCCTGATTGACCACGCCTATTGTGAGCAAAAAGCTGCCTCAGCCTGTATTTCGATGATTGTACATTTTCCCGAAAAAGAAAAACTGGTCGAAGTAATGACCCCCGTCGTTGCCGAAGAATGGGCGCATTTTCGGATGGTGTTGAAAGAACTACACAAGCGCGGTTTCAAACTAGGGCGTGCTCGTAAAGATGAGTATGTCAACCGCTTGCAGCAAGTAGTGAAGAAAAAAGGTGAACGGGAAGAGGTGTTTTTGGATCGTCTGTTGCTTTGTGCATTGATTGAAGCACGTAGCTGTGAGCGTTTTAAGTTACTTTCTCAACATATTTCGGACGAAAGCCTCCGCAGTTTTTACCACGATTTGATGGTGTCGGAAGCGGGGCATTATCGCAATTTTATTGAATTGGCCGAAGAATACCTGCCCGTCGAACAAGTGCGTACGCGTTGGAAGGAACTCTTGGCCGAAGAAGCTAAAATCATGCAAACGCTCGAAATACGCGGTGACCGAATGCACTAAGTTTATAACGTATCCCCAAAAATCAGCTATGAAACGGTTATTGTGTTTGTTTTTTATTGTTCAAAGTTGGGCGGTCAATGCCCAAAACTGCGACTGTCGTACCAACCTTGACTCATTAGGCTTCCCTTGGAAATTACTTTTTCAAAAAATATTTTCAAAAAATCCACTCAACTTGGAGTGGATTTTTTACTTAAAAACTGTCGAATTATAAAAATAATACTATTTTATACAACTAGTGTGAGTCT